>Ga0209567_10000149_pt1 | contig 36670 bp, 36 predicted proteins | sample COG_12_FD_184756 | JGI IMG/M metagenome (GOLD analysis project Ga0209567, IMG submission 184756) | Pelagic marine sediment microbial communities from the LTER site Helgoland, North Sea, for post-phytoplankton bloom and carbon turnover... | ecosystem: Environmental > Aquatic > Marine > Neritic... | reverse complement strand
TAATCACCACTGTCCATCCTGCGAACACAGCGGCAACTGCGTGCTGCAGGACCAGGCCTACAAGCTCGGCATGACGGCGCTGATCTTCCCGGACTTCACGGCGGGACGCGCGACCGACGCGAGCCACCCGGACATACTCATCAACCGCGACCGCTGCATTTACTGCGAGCTCTGCGTGCGCGCGTCGCGCGATGCCGATGGCAAGGATATCTTCTGCATATCGGGGCGCTCCGAGAACAAGTCGCTGGCAATCAACTCCGACAGCGGCCTGCTGAAAGACTCAGGTTTTACGGTGGAAGATGCCGCTGCAAACGTCTGCCCCGTCGGCTGTATCATCAAGAAGCGCGAAGGCTTCCTGAAGCCTATTGGCAAGCGCGCTTTCGACCGGCGCCCTGTCCATCACAACAAGGTCAAGCAGCCAACTCTGCCGGAGCTCGTCAAACAGCCCGGCGAGAAAGTCACGGTGGCGACCTGCTCACTGGCGGGCTGCTTCGGTTGCCATATGTCCTTCCTCGACATCGACGAGCGCATCGTCGAACTCGTGGAGCACGTGGAGTTCAATCGCTCTCCGATCAACGACATAAAGCATATTGAGGGCGAATGCGACATCGGCCTGATCGAAGGCGGGGTCTGCAATACCGAGAACGTCCAGACGCTGCGGGAGTTCCGCGACAAGTGCAAGATAATAATCGCCGTCGGCGCCTGCGCCATGACCGGCGGCGTGCCCGCACTGCGCAACAACGTGGACGTACGTGAATTGCTGGAAGAGGCTTACGTCAACGGCGTTGGCCTGCATAATCCGCAGATACCGACGGATCCGGAGCTACCGCATATACTCGAGGAGGTAAGCCCGATCCACGAGGTCGTGAAAGTGGACTTCTTCCTGCCGGGTTGCCCCCCGCCCGCGGATGCATTCTGGCACGTGCTTAACGATATAATCGCAGGCAGGCAGCCGGACCTCCCCTACGACCTGCTGCACTATGACTGATGGTAAACGATATGACTTCTGACCTGGCAACTGCTGAGAATCGCGAACAACTCAAACGCTTCGTCATCGAACCGGTATCCCGCGTTGAGGGTCACGGCAAGGTCACGCTGCTGGCCGATGACGACAACGTGGTACGCGAAGTGCGACTGCATATCGTCGAATTCAGGGGCTTTGAGCGTTTCATCCAGGGGCGCCCGTATTGGGACGTTCCTGTCGTCGTGCAGCGGCTGTGCGGTATCTGCCCGGTCAGCCATCACCTGGCTGCGGGCAAGGCGATCGACCGCATCGTCGGCGCCGAGAAGCTGACGCCTACGGCGAAGAAGCTCCGGGAACTCGTGCACTTCGGGCAGATTCTGCAGAGCCATGCCCTGCATTTTTTCCATTTGTCTTCGCCCGACCTGCTGTTCGGTTTCGACAGCGAGGTCAAGAAGCGCAATATCATCGGCGTCATCGAAGCCCACCCCGATATCGCGATCCAGGGCGTCAAGCTGCGCAAGTACGGGCAAGAGATCATACGTGCGATCTGCGGTAAACGTATTCACGGTACGGGTGCGATCCCGGGCGGCATGAACAAGCCGTTGACCGAGAAGGAACGCGAGCACCTGCTGGAACAGATTGACCAGATCACGGAATGGTCACTCGCTGCAGTCGATCTCGCCAAAAATTATTTCCTCAGCAATACACCACTAAGCGAGACCTTCGGCACGATGCCCAGCAATTTCATGAGCCTCGTACGGCCCGACGGTGCGCTGGAACTCTACGACGGCAAGCTGCGCGCGAAAGACCAGAACGGCAAAGTGATCTTCGACCAGGTGAGCGACCAGGTCTACCACGACTACATTCGTGAAGAGGTCCGCAACTGGAGCTACATGAAGTTTCCGTACATCACGGAGATCGGCCCGGATAACGGCTGGTATCGTGTCGGCCCGCTGGCCCGCGTCAACAACTGCGACTATATCGATTCGCCACTTGCGGAAGAAGAACGACAGACCTTCCGCGCGTATACGGATGGCGGCATGATGCATGCGGCGCTGAGCTACCACTGGGCCAGGATGATCGAATTGCTGCACTGCGCAGAGAAGATCAAGGAGCTGCTTAACGATCCCGAGATTCTTGGCACCGACCTGCTGGTACGCGGCGAGCGGCGCAACAGTACCGGTATCGGCGTTATCGAGGCCACACGTGGAACCCTCTTCCATCATTATGAAATCGACGACAACGACCTCGTCCGGAAAGCAAACCTGATCGTCTCGACGACCAACAATAACCAGGCCATGAACGAGTCAATCCGCAGGGTCGCCACGGAGCACCTCAGCGGTAACGAGATCACGGAGCCCTTGCTCAACAACATCGAGGTTGCAATTCGCGCCTACGACCCTTGCCTGTCATGCGCGACACATGCCGTCGGCAAGATGCCGCTCAATGTCGAGCTCCGTAACCTCGATGGCGAACTCGTGCATCGTCTGCAGAAAAACAGCGATGGCGGCATCGCCTGAACCCGCTCTGACGGTTTTCGCGTGGGGAAACGAGAGTCGCGGCGATGACGCGATCGGGGCAATCCTCGCCCGCAAGATACTCGACCTGAACCACCCCGGAATCGACGTCATAGAGGATCACCAGCTCAACCTCGAACACGTCATGGACATCAGGGACGGCGTACCTGTCCTGTTCGTCGATGCGAGCGTTGCCATCGATAAGGAATACCGGCTCGAGAAGCTCAGGCCCGTGCGGGACGAGAGCATCTCCACGCACTCGATCTCTCCGGGCGCGTTGCTGGATCTCTATGAGCAGACGCTCAGGGAGAGTGCGCCCGACGCCTACCTGCTGCACGTCAGTGGCACCAGTTTTGAGCTCGGTGAAGAAATCAGCGCTGCGGCGAGCGCATCAGTTGACCAGGCGTGGCAGTTCCTGGGCGCTGTTCTTTCGCGCCCGCGGGATCAGTGGCGCGCGTGCCTGGAGACCGCAAGCTCGCCGTCGTGATCGTGATCTTTGGCCTCGACGACGTACTCGATCCTCGTGCCGCCAACCTCGATCGTCTGTCCGGGCTGCAATTCGTGCCGCCAGATCTTCTCGCCATCCACGTAGGTGCCATTCGTGCTGTTCAGGTCGACGAGCATCGCTCCATCCGCGGTATAGCTGATCAGGGCGTGCCGGCGGCTGACGGTTGAACTGTCGATGCGCAGGTCGCACAGTGTGCTCCGACCGATCAGCGTGTGGCCCCGCCTCAGGACGAGCTCACGAACGTCCTCTCCCGTTATCTGGAATACGAGGCGGCCTTGCCTGGGCCTGAATCCCCGCATGTTAACGGTGTTTGCGTCGCACTCTCCTGAATCCGCCGCGGCCTTGCGCTTTTCGTGAGCCCGGTGCACCAGCTCGGCGGTTACGAGGTCAATGCCTTCCGCCGCCGCTGTTTCCAGACACCGGTTGACGAGTGCCGACACGTCGTCAGGAACTCCTTTACTCAGCTCATGCAAATCCGTAATCGCGCGGTACTGGAACAACTGGTCGAGACCGGCTTTGCCGGCCGTCTGCAGGCGCTGGCGAATATACTGCTTGGTCTCGGCAAGCGTGAACCCAGGCAACACAACGCGATTTCCGACAATCGTATTGATCGGGCTCAGCGGCCCTTCCCGCAGGATCTCCTTCAGCCCTGCCTGACCAGAGAGCACGATCATCAAGCCCGTATGGCTCTCACCCTCCTGCTCGACGAGGCTGCAAATCTTGTCAAGCACCCAGGGATCGCTTTCCTCTGCACGATCGATGCAAAGTACCGTGCGGCGGCGATGGCTCTTCTGGAACGAGAGAAACATCGTGAAGATGCCCTCAAGATCCTCGAGGCTCATGTTGTTCGGCGTAAAGCCTACCGTGTCGATGATCCTGCCCATGAATTCGGTCGCGTCAGTGCAGGGTTCGTCGATGCGCGCAACCGCGACATCGGCGGGCAAACCGGAGATGAAGCTCTGCATGACATAATTCGACGCCAGGCACCCTTCGCCGACGACGACAGCAGCTCGCCGACTCGAATTGAATGCGCAGCTCAGCGCATCGACAGCATCCCGGTACCGGTCGGTCAGAAACGTCGACGCGGAGTCTTCACCGACCTCCAGGTCGGTCAACGCCGTCGAGAGTTGCTCGTGACTCATTGCGGATCCCCCCCCTGCGGCCTCGTGTGAGAGGCTCTTTATTCGGAATTCTCTGTGGGAATTCTCTGTTCTGAGATCGAGTCTAGGCAAGATAGTTCGACATGTAAAGCACCTTCCGAGGTTAAACCCTTAAATCGCTGATATTAAAGGTTTTCCGGCTCTACATAATTCAGATCCCGCTCCCGTAACGAATCAGCATCGCTTCGAGTCGCTGGCGTTCATGCGGGGGAATGTCCGGATCTTCCATCAGTTCGCGCGCCCTGCCAGGATCGGTACGCATAGCTCTGTAGACTTGCATCAGCTTGGCGCGGCCACGAATACCTTTGTCGTCGATACTGTCGATCATGGCCTGTTGATGGCTGGAGGGATTGCGCCAATGATTGGACGCCCCCGAGATTGCGTTGTCCCTCACCGAGCCGGCGGGCAGACTCGAAAGCCAGCGACTCGCCGCGGCAGGATCGTTTGCCTCCCAGGCGGTGGCAATCTGGCCGGCCGCCATTCCCCGAAACCGCAGATCGTCGATATTCTGCAACCAGCGCACGGATTCCGAGGGATTGGCCTGCGCGTGCTGCTCGATAATCGTTGTATAGGCCCTGTCCCGAGCCCCTCCGGCCGGCAACTGCGCGGCCAGCTGAATCGCGGCATACGAGTCATTCCTGGCGATCCCGCCAATCACGGCCGCCTGCATCTGATCGTAGCCGGGCTCCCCTTCGAACTGACGAATGAAATTCTGCGCCTCTGCAGCAGACGTACTCGTCGTAAGACGCTGGGCAATCTCCAGCCTGAGACGATCGCGCTCTGCCGGGCCCAGTCTCGGCAGGATCCTGATAGCCGAATCGATATCGTTCTCGACCAGGTCATGCTGCAGCACGTCCATGAGATCAGCCACCACTTCATCATCCTGCCCCAACACCCACTCCACGGCCGCATCCGCGTCGCGTCGGATCCAGCTATGCAGCAAGTGCTGTGTTGCCTGGAGCTTCTGCTGCGCGTTCTGAATCTCGTCCAGGAAAGCCACGGCCTCCAGGGGACGCTCCTCCGAGATCTTCCCGATGACCTGCGCCACCAGCTGTGACTTCATCTCGGAATTCGGCAACGCCAGCGCCTCCTGAATGGCGCGCTGCGGATCCTGGCCCGCCATGACCCGAAAGACGCTCATTTGCAGCATCGGGTACTGGTCGTCTTCGTTTTCCCGCGCCCACTCAAGCGCGGCCTCGGGGTCGCGACGTGCCAACTCGACCGCAATTGCGGAACCCACCCGGCGTTTGGCATCGACGGAGCGAATCTGGCCGAAATACAGCTTCGCGGCTTCCGCATCGGACTGCGCCAGCGCCCGCATGGCAGTGTAGAACTCGTCGTCCCTTCGGAGGTTGGCTCCGCTCGCGATCAGGCGCTCGATGGTGTCGCGCGGATTCTCGCTGGCCAGGCTATTCCGGACAATCCGCTCGAATTTTTTCGTATAGGCGTCATCATCAAACAACGACGCGAATCGCAGCGCTCGTTCCGGGCTCGAGAGCGACAGGTAGTTTGCGAGCCACGACACATACTTGCTCTGCTGCGTGGGATCGTCGAGCCCGTTGATGTAGGCAATTGCCTCCGCAGGCGACTTGTCGGCCAATTGATACAGAAACCGGGCCCGCGTCGACCGATCCGGCTCGATACCCAGTTCGGCCTCTATGCGGTCGGTAATCTCGTTCCCCATATACCCAAACGCGGCATAGAGACTCTGGGCAGCGAACTTCTGATCCACGCTGGAAGTCTGCGCCTTCGCCGCGAACAGGGCGTCATCGAGATCATCGCGCGCCCAGGCAGACCAGACCGCTCTCTCGAGCGCTTTCACGGTGGCGAATTGATCGGTCCGGGCCAGCGCCAGTGCCGATTGTGGATCAATCTCGGTAAGCCGGGAAAACAGGATGCCCTGCAGGTTTACTCTTTCGACGTCGTCGGCGATCCTGTCCGCTTCGAAAACCAGGGCCTGTAACACGGCCGACCCCGAACGGCCCGAAAGCGTGTAAAGCGCTTCGGCACGCGCAAACTCCGAGGGCAACGCCATGATCTCTTCAATGCTGGACAGCCTCCTGTAGCGTTCCTCGCGATGAGCTTCCGCTACCGCTGCCGACATCGCCGGCGTCTCTACGAGGTCCCGCACGGGGGCCTGACTCGCGCGTCCGGGCGAATCGACTCTATTGGCAATCAGCATCGCGATTACGCCAATCAGAATGCCGGCAAGAAGCAACGAAAGAGACTTTGTCACGTTAACCTCCGTGCCGACATTTATAACATGCGCACTTGATGCATGATTTCCGCGAGGTCGAATTCCTGGTCCGTGGCGATGGTTATACGACGTTGCCTTTCTGCGTCATCCAGCGGATCCGCGTGTCCCAGCTGATAGTCGAGGACCTCCCGACCTGCCTCAGACGAATCAGCCCCCGACTCTGCTCGCTGGCGCAGTCGTCGCTCGAGTTCATCTTTGGCCGTTGTAGTCTCGAGAATGACGAAGCTTGCTCCGCGGTTTCCGGCAAGTTCTTCGGCCGCGCGGCGCATTGATTGTCGCAGGAATGACGCATCGAGGATGACATTGAACCCGCTGCCCAGCAGCGAGTCAGCCGCCTTCATCATGTGATCGTAAACATCCGTCGTCGCCGACTTCGTATAGATGCCCTCCTCCACACCGGATTCACTGCGCTCGAGTTCTCCGAGACCGTGCAGACGCTTCCTTTCGATATCGGAGCGAATGCGAATCGCCGGTAACTCCGGCAGCAGCTGCGATGACAGCCAGGTCTTGCCGGACCCCGAGAACCCGTGCATCAGAACAAGTACGGGCGGCGGGAGTTCGATCCACTCGATCGCTACCGCGAGACGACTCTTGAGTTCCTCCAGAGACCGCTCGGTACTGCGGATTGCCGCGACCTTCGCACGAATCATGCAGTGGTAGACGAAGTACAGACCGAAGACCGTCATGCCCGAATAGTCACCGTTCTTCTCGAGGTAGCGGTTCAACAGGACAAAACCGAGGTCCGGCCGACCCCGTGCAACGAGATCCATCACGAGGAACGACAGGTCGCTCAGCACGTCCATGACGCGTAATTCGGGCGCAAACTCCACGCAGTCGTACGGCACGATGCCCGAGGGCAGCCGGACCAGGTTCGTCAGGTGGAGGTCGCCATGGCATTCCCGTACGAAGCCCGCCTCGCGCCTCTGCAGCAGGTTGCCACGAAGCCCGTCCAGGGTGTTCTCGGTCCAGGACTGGACATCGTCGAGCTGCGCGGGATTCGCCACCCCTTGCAAGGGTGGGAAGTTCTCGAACATAGGCGCACTGACGTCATCGACGGCCTGTTCCTCGTCAACGAGTGGAACGATTTCCGCTTTCGCGTGGTAGCCGTCGATGGTCTCCGCCAGGTCGCGCATATCCTGTGCGGTAAGACGATCGAGTCCGAGCTGTTTATCGAGCTGGAGATCCTGTTCGAATTGCAACATCTTTACCGCGTATTCGATCGGTGCTCCGGCACCGTCCAGGACCGGGCGCGTATGCGACCCCGCGACCGTCACGACATCGAGGTAGAGTTCGGGCGCCCAGCGGCGGTTGAGCCGCAGCTCCTCTTCACAAAAGTGTCTGCGCAGTTCGAGGGTGCTGAAGTCGAGAAACTCGAGCTTCAGGGCTTTCTTGATCTTGTACGCGAATGGCCCGGTAAGGATGACCCAGGAGATGTGGGTGTCGTACAGCTCCAGCTTGGTGACCGGGTGGGGGTACGCGTCTGCCCGCATCAGCGACGTTACCAGGGTCGCCTGGTCTTGCCCCTGCCCTGTCCCGGACTTTTTCATCTGCTCTACGGCGCTGCGAGTTTCTCCGCAATGTAATTATCCACTACGGCGTCAAGCAGCGCTAACGGCACGCCCCCACTCGTCAGTATGGCGCGGTGGAACTCCTTGAGATCGAAGAGCATGCCGAGCTCGTTGATCGCGCGCTCGCGTGCCTGGAGAATGCGCAGCATGCCAACCATGTAAGCCGTGGCCTGCGCCGGCACTACGCTGTAGCGCCCGGCCGCGCCTTCCGATGCTCCCCGTGACCAGCCCACATTGTCTTCATTGAATTGCACGGCCTGTTCGAAGGACCAGCCCCTGGAGTGAATGCCCGTGTCGATAACGAGCCGCGCGGCGCGCAGCGCCTCGTATTGCAACCGCCCGAGATTGCCGTAGGGATCGTTGTCGTACCAGCCCAGTTCGTAGGCAAGTCGTTCGGCATACAGCGCCCAGCCCTCGACGAAGGCCGTGAAACGAATCGCCCGACGAAACGACGGGCCATCCTGCTGCTGCATTGCGATGGCTATCTGTGTGTGGTGGCCCGGTACCGCCTCGTGGTAAGACAACGACGGCATCTGGAACCAGGGCTGGTCGACGCTGGTGCCCGCATAGAATGCACCCGGGCGAGTTCCGTCGAACGATGGCCCAATGTAGAACCCCCCAAAAGGATCTTCGGCCACGATAACGTTTGCCTCGGGGAAGATATCAAACGCCGCAACGACGTCCTGCTCCGCGGCCGCGATGATCGCCTCGTACCCGGCCTTGACGTCGGGCGCGGGAATGATTCCACCGTCGTCGGTTACCCACGCGAATAATTGCTGCAACGTTTCGTTCCGCGGGTAATTCAGCTGATCGAAGATCACGCGCATCTCGGCGTGAATGCGATCGAGTTCGTCGAGTCCCAGTTGGTGGATCTCGTCAGCGGTAAGATCGGTGGTCGTGTGATGGCGCAAGGTATAGGCGTAATACTCGGCGCCACTCGGATACTGGCCAACGCCAATCGAGGCCGGCGCGCTGGCGCGCAGGCTCTGGAGCTTCTGGCGTAGCTCACGGTAAGCCGGGATGACGCTGTTGTTTATGGCCCCCTCGGCCTGGAAGAACAGCGTCCCGCGCTCTTCCGTTGTAATGCCGGGAATCCTGTTGACCTTTTCCCTGAAGCTCGTGTAGTACGCCGTCTTGACCGCCACTTCGTCTGCCACGACACCCAGGCGGGCGATCGCTGCGTCAAGCGTCGGTTGCGGCTCTATGATTCCCGCGCCGCTTTGACGTGTCAGGTAATCAATAACGTGGCGAAACTTGAATATGACAGTGGCCAGGCGTGTCGTGTAATCGAGCGCCTCCTGCCGTGTCGTGACCGGATGAATGTCCGTGAAGAAGCGTTCGGTCGCGCTTTGTATGCCGTGAAAATTGTAGGTTGCGACAAAATCGTGATAGAGGAAATCCAGTTCCGCGACGCGATCCTGCAGATACCATTCATAGAAATCGTAGGTCAGTTCTTCGTCGAACGTTGTAAAGTCCGGCTTTTCCTTGAGCGCCTGGGACTCCGTTCCGTAGCGTCGCAGCAACTCGAGAACAACGGCATACATCGCGATCGTTTCGCGCCGGTATTCATCCGAGAAATCGTCAAGGCCGGCACCCTCGAGCGGGTATTCACCAGTAAGTCCCTGCCAGAGGATCGATTCTTCGGAGCGGTACGTGAGCGCTTTAAGTGACTCTTCGTAGAACTCGGACAGCGGGAGCCCGTCGAGGTCCTCGGCGAGTTTCTCCGACGGCGACGGCCCGGCCGCCGGCGGTTGCTCCGGCGGCGGCGCCGCCGTTGTACCACCGCCGCCACCACCACCGCCTCCGCCGCAAGCAGCAACGAACGAAAGCGCCAGTATCGCAACAACAATGCGTTTCAAAGGTTTCCCCCAGAGTCCATTTATCGGACACCTGTCGCGAGTTCGAGTTCCCCTTTGACGCGCTCAACGGCCGCGTAGCCTTCGTCGATGGCCTCGGCCGCCCGGTGGAAATCCATCAGGTTGAATTCCGATAGCTGCGGCCTCACGAGCGCATCAGGCGGGGTACCGACCAGCCGGCTCCGTGTGATCTGGTCCTGCATTATGGCAATCGACGTGTACATCACTTCCATCGTGCTGCTCTGCACGCTTCCGGAATCCGCCTCCGCGTGCCGCGAACCGGCGTGATACGACGGCCGCCGATTGAGATTAACAGCAATGATGAAGTCGGCACCAAGCGCACGACACAGAGACACGGGCACCGGGTTGACGACGCCCCCGTCGATCAGCCACTGCCCATCATATTGAACCGGCGTGAATAACCCGGGCAACCCGCTGGACGCACGCACGGCGTCGAGCATGGATCCTGTCCTGATCCAGACTTCGCGGCCGGTTTGGAGATCCGCCGCAACGGCGCCGAATGCACGGCCGAGTTCCTCGATCGGGTAATCGACGAGCTGCTCACCGACGGCGCGCATCAATTTGTTACCGGTCATGACGCCGCCGCCGCCAAAATTGGCGTCCATTAGACGCCAGACGTCGATCTTTGTGAGTTTCCGCACCCAGGCTTCGAGCTCGCCGAGCTGGTCACTGGCGCAGGCGGCAGCGACGAGAGAACCTGTGCTTGCACCCGAGATGACGGATGGGGTGATTCCCAGCTCCTCGAGCGCGCGCAGTACCCCGATGTGCGCCCAGCCCCTGGCAGAACCGCTTCCAAGCGCCAGACCGATTTTACCCGGCCGATGATCCACAGGTACTCCCGGTAGCTACGAACTAGATGTTCTGGACGCTCGCCCGCGTGGCGCGGGCATCGACCAGGCCGGTACTCTCGAGGGCCGTTAGCAGCTGGGTCCAGCGCTGTTCCAGCGTGCCCGTGTAGCCGATCGATACTCTCACGAGTCCGGGCGCGATCCCGGCTGCAGCCTTGCCTTCGTCGCTCATCTCGCTCGACGTGCTGGAGCCTGAGCAGGACATTAGCGTGTCGAAGTAGCCGAGGCTCACCGCCAGGTAACCGAAACGTTGCTCGTTCTGCAGGCAGGACATCAGATCGTTGGCTTTCTGCTCGTCGCCAACATCGATCGTGAAGACGCCGCCGTAACCGTAGTCGGGGCAGCGCAATCGATCGAACAGCGCGTGATCCGGATGATCGGGCAGGCCCGGGTAATTCACGTCGACGCCCAGGGCCGACAGCCGCCGCGATATCTCCAACGCACGTTCACCGTGCGCCGCCATGCGCAGTGGCAGGTGCGGAATACGCAGGCTGACGTTTGCAGCGACGTGCGGATCCATGGTCGGCCCCAGCAGCATCAGGGGGCCCATGTGCAGGTCCATGAGTTCCCCGATGAAACTCTCGGTTCCGCAAATGGCACCGGCAATAATGTCTGACGCGCCGCTGATGAATTTCGTGATGCTGTGCACGACCACGTCCGCGCCGAGCGTCGCCGGGCGCAGTATTAACGGGCTGAACGTATTGTCGACAACGAGCGGCACACCTCGATCGCGGGCTATCTTCGCAATGCCTGGAATGTCGGCTACGCGCAGCGTCGGGTTCGAAATACTCTCAGTGAAAACCAGCCTGGTCCGCTCAGTAATGGCATCGGCAACCGCCTGCGGATCGGTGATATCGACGAATTTCGTCTTAATACCCGTCTTGGCGGGCAGGAATTCGCTGAGCAGTGCGTAGGTGCCGCCGTAGACAGCGTTGGATGCGACGATCTCATCGCCCGCATTGCACAGGCACAGCACGACACCCGAGATCGCTCCGAGGCCGCTGGAAGTACAGTAGCCGGCTTCGGTGCCGGCCAGCGCCGCCATCTGCCGCCCGAGATTGTGCACCGTGGGATTGAAATGCCGCCCGTACAGATAGCACCCCTTGTCGGGTCCCGTGCGACCCTGGAATATCTCCGGCATCGTCTCGGGATCAATCACTGTGAACGTCGAACTTGCCTCGATCGACATGTTGACGCCGCCATGCTCGCCGAATTCGTGGCGCAGGTGCGCCAGGTCTTCGATGGGATTCCACTTGTTCATCGTTTCTCTTTCAGTACCAACACGTTACCCAGCAATACCAGCGACGTTCCCACGACAATCGTCGTGTCGAGGCTCAGTCCCTCGAAGAGAATCGAGAGGATCAGGGCAACCACCGGGAACATCACGGTTGCGTATCCGGCCCGGTGGGCACCGATTCTCCCGAGCAATGTCAGGTATGCGCCGAACGCCACAACCGACCCAAATATTGCCAAATACACGAGCGAAGCGATGTACGTAAAAGTCGCGTCGAAGCGGTACTCGTGGCCTTGCCCGAGCGCGATCAGGCCGGTCAGAATCGCACCGTACAGCATGCCCCAGGCGTTCGCCTGCACGACCGGCAATGCGCGGTGTTGCGCAGCCTGCGAGACCATGTTGCCTATCGAAGCAACCAGGGCCCCCAGCAGCGCGAGCAACGAGCCGTAGAGCACGGAATCACTAAGCGAAACTTCGCCGATCTGGGGTTCAAATATGACCAAAAGCCCCGAAATACCGAGAACAGCGCCGAACATGACACGAAAACCGGCACGCGTCCCGAACAACAGGCGCGACAGGATGATGTTCATCCAGAGCATCGTTGAGAACGCGATGGCGGCGAGTGCCGAAGTGATATAGATCTGGGCCCGATATGCGAGCACATAATTCAGGCAGAAGATGAGCAGGCCCAGGAACAGGAACCAGACATGATTTTTTACATTAAAAGAAAGCGATAAGCCTTTTATTTTGCAGTAAATAAATAGAATTGCGGATGCTAACGCGTAGCGATACACGATCGAAACTTCGGGCGGCACTACCCCAAGCTGGTACTCGATGGCGAGCCAGGTTGATCCCCAGATCAGTACCGTCAGGGCATAAAGGACCGGGTTGCTCACTCAGGCGAGTCAGGTCAGGCCGGCTTTCCTGAGCGGCAGCTCGCGAATCCGATTCCCGGTAGCCGCGTAGTAGGCATTGACGATCGCGGGCGCCACGGGCGGCACGCCCGGCTCACCGACACCGCCCGGCGGCGCCGTCGACTCCATGGTATGTGCATGGATCGCCTTCGGTGCTTCGCTCATGCGCACGACGGGATAGGTATCGTAGTTGCCCTGCACCACGGCACCGTTGGCGGCCGTGATCTCGCCGTGCAGCGCGATGCTCATACCGAAGATCGCGGCACCCTCCATCTGCGAACTGACCCTGTCGGGATTGATCGTCGTGCCTGCGTCGATCGCGGTCCAGACTTCGTGAACCACCAGTTTGCCGTTGTCGTCGACGCTGACTTCCGCGACGGCACCCACGATACTCAGGAACGAACGGTGCACAGCAATACCGAGCCCATGGCCGTCGGGCATGGCCCTGCCCCAGCCCGCCATTTCCGCAACCTTCTCGACGACGGCTGCATAACGGGCCGTGTCGATCGGGTGTTTCTCGAGCGGGTGTCCATAGTTCGCATACTCGGCACCGTCGTCCGCCGGATTGACCTGCCTCGCGTCCCCAAGGAGCTTGAGCAGGTGGTCCTTCGGATCCTGGCCCGCAATGTACGCAAGCTCGTCGACGAAACCGCAGACGGCGAAGGCGTGAAACACGTTGCATACCGAGCGCAGCCAGCCTATCCGCAGATGCGCCTTGATATCACAGGCCTCGAGCCTGACGTTGGGGATGTCGTAGGGATTATCGACTAAGCCGAGGTCGAGTTCGAAACTGCTGGGCCCGGTAGCGGCCGGGTTGAACGTCGAGGTGATGGAAGGGAAGCAACTACGCTGCAGCCAGCTCGTCGCATTGCCGTCGGCGTCAAGGCCTGCCTTGAGGTACTGCGCGCTGACGGAGTGAAAATAACCGTGTCGAATATCATCCTCGCGCGTCCACGTCACCTTGACAGGACGTCCCGACTCCCGGGAAAGCCAGGCCGCTTCGGCCACGAAATCGGGCTTCGACTTACGGCCGAAGCCACCGCCGAGCAGCGTGACATGTGCCTTGACCTGCTGCTTGTCTATGCCGAGAGTGCCAGCAACGGTCTCCTGCACAGCCTGCGGATTCTGGGTGCAGGACCAGGCCTCGCAACCGCCATCCTCGGTTATGCGCGCGACCGCAGCCGGTGGCTCCATCGGTGCCTGGGACAGGTACGGTGCGTAGTAGATCGCTTCGTGAACCGCGTCCGCTGCCGCAAGCGCCGCATCGGTATCGCCGCGGTCAAGAACCGTATTGCCAGGCGCGGCCGCCGCCTTGAGCAACTCCTCTTTGTAAGCATCCGATTCGTGGGCGCCGTTGGCGCCGCGGTCCCACTCGATCTCCAGCGCTTCGCGCCCTTTCTGTGCCGCCCAGGTGTTGTTTGCCAGCACCGCGACGCCCCCAAGCACGTTGAACAGCAGCGGGGAACTCGGGTCCGGCATCCGGATTACATCGACGACGCCTGGCACCGCTCGCGCCGCCGAATCCTCAACGGTCACGACGGTTCCGCCAAAGGCAGGGCAACGTTCGATCGACGCGTACAACATGTCCGGCAATACGGCGTCGATGCCGTAAACAGCGCGGCCCGTCGTGATGTCGAAACCGTCGATGGTATCCATGGATTTGCCGATATAGCGATAGTCGTCGCGCGATTTGAAAGCCGCCTCCGTGGGCGCCTCCAGCCCGGCCGCGACGTCGACGAGTTCACCATAGGCCGCCGACTTGCCGCTTGCCTCGTGGTGCACGGCGTGATCTCGGGCGACACACTCGCCGGCAGGTACATCCCAGGTCGCGGCCGCCGCAGCGATCAACATCTCCCGAGCGGTCGCACCGGCGTTGCGCAAGAGGTCGAACTGATTGCGGATACTCGTAGAGCCATCCGTATTCTGGTCGCCGTATTTCTCATCGCCGAGTGCCTGTATGAGCTCGATCTTGTCCCAGTCGGCTTCCAGTTCGTCGGCGATCACCTGCGGCAGACAGGTACGGATTCCCTGCCCCATCTCCGAGCGGTGGCAGTAGATCTCGACGATGCCGTCATTGCGGACGTTGACATAGACGTTCGGCGCTACCGATTCGGCACCTGTGCCGGGCAGGACCTGTTCTTTGGGCCCGCAGGCCGTCGTGAACGACAGGGCCAGGACCAGGCCGCCGCCGGCCTGCCCCGTGCGCTTGAGAAACTCGCGTCGGCTGATATGGTGTAGTTCGCTCATGACTGTTCCTCCGCCACCTTGTGAATCGCCTGCCGTATTCGCGTGTAGGTCCCGCAACGACAGATGTTCCCGCTCATAGCGGCGTCGATTTCAGCATCCGTAGGCTTGGGATTGCGCTCGAGCAACGCAACCGCACTCATGATCTGGCCTGGTTGGCAATAACCGCATTGCGCAACATTGAATTCCCGCCATGCGACCTGAACCGGGTGATCGCCATCCGCCGCCAGGCCCTCGATCGTCGTCACATTGCGACCCGCTGCGACTGAAACGGGCACGACACAGGAGCGCATTACCTGCCCGTCCAGGTGCACGTTACAGGCGCCGCACAAAGCCTTGCCACAACCGAACTTTGTCCCGGTCAGGCCGGCCATATCGCGAATCGCCCATAACAGCGGCATATCCGGCTCCACGTCGAGCGAGACCGTCTTGCCATTCAATGAAAACTCGATCGCCATGCATATTCCCCTTACCAATTGCCCAGTTTGCCAACCGGATACTAGCAAACGGAATGCCATCCCGGATAATCCTCCGATGCAACAGATTTCCATGGTGCTGCCGATCATTCTGCCGGTCTTCTTCTGGGCGGCGTACCACTATCATAAGGACCGCCATCTGCCCGAGCCTCCACGGAACCTGTTGCTCTGCTTTGTACTGGGATTAATGGCGGCCGGCGTGTCGAAGGCGATGTACCTCGGGCTGGAGCCGCTCGGTTTGCGTTTTGATGCGTTGGCGCTGGCCGATGACGACCGGCTCGGCCTGTTCGTTTATGCGATGGTGGCGATCGGGCCGATCGAGGAACTGTCGAAATTGCTGCCGTTCGTCGTCGTCGTCCTGCGGTTCAGGGCCTTCGACGAACCGCTGGACGGCATGATTTACGCGTCATTCATCGGGCTGGGCTACGCTTTCGCCGAGAACCTGCACTACCTGGATTTCCTGTCACCCGCCGAGGCTTATGCGCGAGGCTTCGCCTCGCCTGTCATTCATATGCTCTTCGCGTCGATCTGGGCATACTGGATTACGGCCGCCTGGCTCGACAGGAAATCGCCATGGTTGCCCGGGCTCGCCGGATTCGTGATTGCCACGGTCCTGCACGGCAGCTACGACTTCCTCGTGCTCATGCACCCGGTCGCCGCCTTGCCGGTCGCCGCTCTTATGATTGTTGTTATCTGGATCTGGCGTTTGCGCGTAATGCGTCGGCTGCACCGCGATGCCGTTCAGGAAACGGCAGCCACGCCCGACTGAAACTAGCCGCGGTTGTACGGGTTGCTGTCGTCGACCTGTTGCCCGGGCTCCTCGACCTCGAGCGCAAGCTCGAGTCCGTCGCCGTCCTGCAGCAGCTTTGAACAGCGCCGCTGGATATCCGCAAGCTTGAGCGAGACGTTGGACTCCGAGAGCGGTATGTCGTTGAAATCCTTTTCCATAGATCTTTCCGAATTCAAACCTGTCTCTGTTTGGAGACAGTTCATGCTGTCGCAGTATAGAGACAGCCTCTGAGTCAGAGTGTGAACTGGATCACACAAAAATGGGCGTTATCGCCTTGATTCCGACCTTATGTCAAAACCGTTACGAATCAAGGCCGCTCACACCTGCCAGTGCGCCCACGATCCTGGGGATCTGTCCTACATCCATGAGTTTCACCTTTTTCTTTCTTGTTGGAATTGTTATCCGCAGCTTGCCTGCAGGTGGGCATCGTTTATCGATACATCAAAAAGGGTTTCTTTTCCTTTTATTTCTTGTAGTTATGAATGCTTTTAAATGTATTAGATTAATTAAAGCTTGCCTATTTCTTTCAGAATTTCACCATCGCCGAACCCCACGTGAAGCCCGCGCCGAATGCCGCGAACAGCAGGTTCTGGCCACGCTCGATGCGTCCGTCCCGCACCGCGAGATCCAGCGCAAGGGGTATGGACGCGCCGGACGTATTGGCATGCTCGTCCACGGTTGCTATCACCCGCTCCATGGGCATCTGCAATCGCTTCGCCGCGGCCCGGATGATTCGCATGTTCGCCTGGTGCGGCACGAACCAGTCGATGTCGTCGAGGTGCCCGTCCAGATCGGCGACGGTCTCGCGAGCGATTTTGTCGAACGTGGCTACGGCCCGCCGAAAAACCGCATTGCCCTCCATCTGGATATAGGCACCACCGGCACGCGTCACGTCGTAGCCGACCGAGATGCCCTGCTCGACGTGCAGTAGCTCCTCGTATCGGCCATCGGCATGGATATGCGTAGCAAGGATACCCGGCTCCTCCGCGACCTGGAGCACAACGGCGCCTGCACCGTCCCCGAAGAGAACGGCCGTGCCCCGATCTTCCCAGTTGGTGATCCTCGACAGGGTCTCGGATCCGATGACGATCGCTGTCCTTGCCCCTCCCGTCCGGATGTATCGATTGGCGATATCCAGGGCATAGAGAAATCCGCTGCAAACCGCGTGAACGTCGAATGCGGGTCCCCCGGACACCTCGAGTCGCCGCTGGATGATGCAGGCCGTCGCCGGGAACACCTTGTCGGGTGTCGCTGTGCCGAGCACGATCAGGTCGATGTCGTCGGGGCCCACACCCGCCATTTCCATCGCTCTCTGCGCCGCCACGACGCCCATCGAAGCGGTGGTCTCGTCGTCGCCCGCAATGTGTCGGCGCTTGATTCCGGTGCGCTCACGAATCCACTCGTCGGAGGTATCGATGGACTTCTCGAGATCGTGGTTGGTCACCACTTTTTCGGGAAGATAGCTGCCAATACCGGCTATGCGTGCGTAAATCATGGGTGGGAGAAGATCTCGCGGGTCGAAGTGAGCGAGACGCCGATACTACATTGACCCGCTTTGAAGGGATACTGCAAACTCGTCGCAACATTCATGCTGGAGTCAGGTCTTATTGCGATAATGCAACGATACCTGGTCCCGGGAGGCCCCGGTTTGCACAAAAACCCGCTAGAGACCATTCGCCGCTGTGGAATGCTCGTGCTACTCGCCCTGGGCTGCGGAACCTCCGCGTCCTGGGCGGCCGACTCGCTACTTCCTCATGCTGCCGAATACAAGGTCAAGATCAGCGTGCTCGGGGGCCGCCTGAACACCGAGCTGCGGCAAACGGACGACGGCTTCGTCGCAAGGCATTCGCTCGCGCCGTCGGGCTTCTCGAAACTCATCGCCAACGGCAGAGTGTCGGAAGTCGCCGAATTCGGGGTCGATGAACGTGGCGTCTTCCCGATTAGTTACCAGACCGACGATACGCTGGACAAGGACGAAGTCCACGCCCGAGTCCGCTTCGACTGGGAAGCCGACGAAGCCGTCGGTACCGTGAACGACCAGGAACTCGTGAGGGCGCTGACGGAGCTCACGCACGATCGTATCTCCATTCAGTACGCTTTGATGCACGACCTCCTCAACGGTGGCCTCGACTCCGAGTACCGAATGTTCGAGGTCGACAAGCTCAAGGAGTTGAAAGTCCGCTCGATGGGCACCAGGAAGGTGAAGGTCCCGGCAGGCACCTTCGAGGCCATCGGCATTCAGCATCAGGCGGAAAATTCGTCGAGAACAACGACGCTGTGGTGCGTCGAGAGACTCGGCTACCTGCCCGTTATGATCGAGCAGCACCGCAAAGGCAAGCTCCGCGTCAGGGCATCCCTCAGGGAATATACGCCGTTCGCACTCTCAGCCGAAAACGATGGCGAGCTGTAGAACGAGCAGCATCGACGCTGTGAACAACCCCGCAAGCAGGAAACTGGCGCCCCATCGTGCGAGCTCCGGCGCCCGGTCAACGCCAGCGATAACCGGCATGGCGGGCAGCGCGAGCAGGCACGCCAGCGGGTAAACGAAAAGCGCGAGTCGCGGATGGCGATAAGCCCAGCTGCGTAGCTCCGGGCAGCTCAGAATGCCGGCCATGAGACTGTCGATATCTCCGAGTCTTGCTGCGGCCCTGGCCCGTGCGTCCTCGACCGGAACACCCGTGTCAGTGGCCTCCTGAACGAGGTCGCGGTAGTGATCTTCGAGCTCGACGAGGGTCCGTTTCACGTGACGCGGTGCGATGCCGTTTCGTAGCAGCCGCGCCTCCAGCTCCCTGAAATCGCGTCTACGCATGGCTCGGGTTCTCCAGCGCCGTCGTGATACCACCCTGGATACGCAGCCAGTCATTCTGCAGCTTTCCCAGCCTGTCCCGGCCCTTACGCGTGAGTGAGTAATAGACCCGGGTACGCCCGCTCACCGCTTTGCGCCTGGATTTCAGGGAACCGTTTCTCTCGAGAGAATGCAGCACGGGATAGATGACGCCTTCGCCGAGCGAGATCGCCTCGCCCGTGACCTTGCGGATCGAGCGCACGAGCTCGTAGCCGTACATTTCCTGCTGATCGAGCAGACGCAGCAGCAGCAGCTCTGGAACGCCACTCATGAAAGGTGGATTGCTTTGGGCCATCGAAATCGGTCCTTACAAAATAGCTTTTCAAGCATACCTCGCGTTTCGAGGTATATCAATGGTTACTTTTTAGTTCTAGGTATCTATACTATACCTTGAGCTACAAGGTATCGGATCAGCAGCAGATCCATTATTCCCAGGGCGGCGGCCACAAGGGATGCCTTTCCTTCCCGCCGGGCCACCTGAAGGGTCGCCGCCCGACTTAACGCCGATCGAACTGTTGCTGCAGCGAGAATTGCACTTCTTCCCCTTTAACCAGGGAAACGTTACGCAGCAGTACATCGCCACTCGCATCCAGGCGCCATTTGTCCCTGAGGAGCACGCCTTCTTCATCGAGCGTCTCGACGATGTACGTCGCGCCTTCCCAGCCTGACACGCGTTGAGCCTCGATTGGCCCAAGGGTGACAATCCGGTTCTCGCCGAAACTAAACTCCTCGACGACCGAACGGTCCAGGCTTACGAAGAATCCGTGCTCGGTCTGGGTTACCTTGAGCGACTTTCCGGTTTCGAGGAACAGGTGCGCCGAAGAAGATTGCCGCGAAGGGCGCCGGGTCCTGCTGCGCCGCGGCGCCTCGCCGATTGGCCCTTCGGCATCCCCGGGGCGCCCCGGCCAGGACCCGTTCGCGGAATCGCTATCGACTCTCAGGAGCCACTGACCGCTGAAGTCGACGCCCTCGGGCGCTACGGCGCCACGCGCCGCGAGTTCCGGCCTGGATGCGCAGCCGGATACAAGGAGTAATGCGAGAAATGATACCGCCACGGCTGTCGCTGTTCTTCGGGTTTCCATTCCTGCCGTGTCCTTGTCAACTAGATGTACGAGAAAAAGTCTGTCGAGGCGTCACCGCCCCGGTTGGCGTGCTGATAAGCGTCAGGAGAATACCAGAAGCGCTCTGCGACGAGGGACGAGGCGGCCATTCCTGTCAGGCATTACCCGCTCGTGCCAGCAGCCCGCAGAAAGCATTGCCGGGGACGACACGAACATCGTCGAGGCCCAGCCATTCGCCCAGGCGCCTGAGCTCGACCGCGAGCGCTTCGACCGTATCGTGTGCGTCGGCACCTGCTTCGAGATACGCTTTCTGAACCAGCAATGTCCGGCTCCTTCGGTCCGCTTTGAGATCGACACGGGCCACGATCCTGTCGCCGAGACGAAACGGCAAGACGTAATATCCCCACCGCCGCCTGGCTGCAGGCACATAGATCTCGATGCGGTACTCGAAGCCGAACAGGCGCTTTGCCCTCGGACGACACCAGGCGACAGGGTCGAAGGGTGACAGCAGGCAAGCGCCTTTGATGTCACGCGGTATCCTGGCTGTTGCCGCCAGGTAGGCCGTTTCCCGCCAGCCCTCGACGGCCACAGGCGACAGGGCGCCCTCCGCCTCGAGTTCCCGCACACGCGGAGCCGCATCACGCGGCGACATGCGGTAGAAATCGGCCAGGTCCTGCAACGTCGCGATGCCGAGACGGCTCGCAGAGTTCCGCAACAGTTCCCGTTGCGCGTCGGGCTTGAGGATACGATGTTGCAGATGATTTGGCGCGATCAGGCGCTCGGGGAGATCGTAGACCCGCTGGAAATTTCCCAGCCGTTTCTTCACGGCAAGTCTGCCCCGACCGAAATGAAACTCCAGTGCCCAGCGGGGAATCGACCGGTGCCAGTCGCCAGGCTGTCGCGATGGTCCGGCAACGGGAGGCAGGTCGTTGGACGTTAACGGCCCGTCGCGGCGCACCTGTTCCAGGACACGACCCAGGTACCGATCGCGGTCCTCGAGCCTGTTCAGTGGATTGTGCTTCCAGGGCTCGAATCGACGGCGCCGATGACCCAGCAAGGGCCAGTCGCCGACGGGCACGACCGACGCCTCGTGGGCCCACTGCTCGGTAAACTCCCCCGACCCGTACAGGAAGCGCTCGAAGCGGGCGCGGTCGTAGGCACCGAGGCGCGACCAGATGATAAGGAAATGCGCGGGCAAGAGTACGTTGACGAAGTCGAGCTGCAGTACCCCGACGGCACACAGGGCCCGGCGGAAATGGCGCGCGTCGCTGGCATTTGCAGGGCGGTGCCTGTCGAAGCCTTGCGCTGCCAGTGCGATGCGGCGCGCCTCGCTCGCCGACAGACTGCGCCTCGTGCGTGGCACGTCTGCTCAGGCCTCCTCGACGATCGCGTCTGCCTCGATCTCGACGAGCATCGCGGGATCTATCAGCTTCGAGACTTCGACCATCGACGTGGCCGGATTGATGTCGCCGAAGGCTTCCCGGTGAGCTTTGCCGATCTCCGCCCATTGCGAAATGTCCGTCACGAACATGCGCGTACGTACGACATGGCGCAATTCGGCCCCGGCCTCCTGCAGCGACCCTTCGATGATCTCGATACAGCGCTTTGCCTGCAGATAGGCATCCCCCGGTGCGACCACCGCGCCGTCTTCGTCGACCGGCGCCGTCCCCGACACCGCAATATGGGGCCCGACCCTGACGGCACGACAATAGCCGACCTTCGCTTCCCACGGTGCGCCCGTGTGGATGTTGTTACGCATGCTCATCACTCGCCCTCAATACCTGTTGCGACCTGGTTCCGATGAACAGCAGCCACGCCGCCGAAACGACCACGTAAGCCGCTACGAGGATCCAGGTCCCGTTCGAGACTTCCATGCCCGTCTGCACCAGCAGGAACAACATCGCGGGCACGGCCGCAACGAGGCGCAGGAATTCCAGGCGCCTCCCTGTGCCCCTGCCCTCGTTGAGCAACCCCAGCGTGTAGAGTTGCATCCACAGAAGGACACACGGAATCACTACGGCGCCCGCACCCTGGCTGGCGAACAAGTCTGCAATGTAGAGCGTGCCCAGGACGGCTATCGCAAACTGGGCCAGCACGTAGCGGCGCTGCCCGCGTGGCACCGGCGGATCGAACTTGTGAAAAGACGACAGATCGGCCCGCACCCGCGGGTAGCGTGTTTCGACGTCGGCCGGTCGCCAGCCCGTGCGGCGAAACCAGACGCCGACCTTGTCCCGCCAGCGACTCGCTTTACGCGCGTCGAATAACAGGTAGTCGTACACCTGGAGATTCGCCCAGACCGGGTTCCAGTTGGCAAGCGGTTTGCGGACGCCGAAGACAACGGGCTCGTCGTCGCGCTCATCCTCGAACGTGCCGAAAAAGCGGTCCCAGAGGATCAGCATGCCGCCATAGTTCTTGTCGATATAACGCTCGTTCTGCGCGTGGTGAACGCGATGATTGGACGGCGTGACCAGGATCCGGTCGAGCGCGCCCAAGCGGCGCACAAGCTGCGTGTGCACCCAGAACTGGTAGATCAGGTTGATCGCGTTGACCGTGACGAGCACGTCGAGCGGGAAGCCCGCGAGGAACAGCGGCAGGTAAAAAATCCAGCCGAACAGGAAGCCCGTACTCGTCTGCCGAAGCGCGGTCGACAGGTTGTAGTCCTCGCTCTGGTGGTGCACGGCATGTGCCGCCCATAGCACAGATATCTCGTGACTGAAGCGGTGGAACCAGTAGTAGCAGAAGTCCCAGCACACGGCTGCGAGAACCCAGAGCGCCAGGCCTGTCGGTGAAAGGTCGAACCACTCTCGCTGCATATCGATCAAGGCGAAATTCTCTAGAACGTAACCCCAGGCGATCAATGACAGCAGCTTGGTGAAATAGTCTGTGGTCGTGCTGAGTATCCCGGCACTCAGGCTGTTGATCGCGTCATTGCTGCGATAGAAACCCGTGTGCTTGCGCCAGTCGACGAGTAACTCGACGAGCAACGCGAGAAGGAAAAACGGCACGGCAATAGCAATAAGGTCCATGCGCACAGTTTACGGTAAGCTGCGCGTCGACGGGAACAGGAAGCAGACAATGATCAACGTAACCGAACTGGAACTTCTCAAGCGCGCACTCGCGAAACTCGAGGCCGGATACGCGCATCTCCCCGACTTCACCCCCGAGTTCGACATCACCGCGGCGACCAGGGTGCTCGAAACGGTCGCGGAGCGCATGCAGGATAACTACCCGTACTACCATCCACAGTACGCGGGGCAGATGCTGAAACCGCCGCACCCCGTCGCGCGCATCGCCTACGCGCTGTCGCTCTGGGTCAACCCCAATAACCACGCACTGGACGGCGGCCGCGCGAGCTCGGCGATGGAAAAAGAGTGCATACGAGAGCTCGGCCAGGTATTCGGCTGGGACGAGCCGCTGGGGCACCTCACCGGAGGAGGAACGATGGCTAACCTGGAGGCGCTCTGGGTCTCGAGTCGGCTGTCACCAGGAAAACGGGTTATTGCGTCGGAACAGGCACACTACACGCACAGCCGCATCTCGGACGTGCTCGGAATCCCTTTCTCGCCGGTCGCGGTGGGCAACGACGGACGCATGGACGTCCATACTATCGAAGCGTTGCTAAAACAAGGCGACGTCGGCACGGTCGTTGTCACGATGGGCAACACGGGCCTCGGGGCCGTCGACCCGCTGCCCGCTATCCTCGAACTCCGGGAAAAGTACGACTTTCGTGTCCACGCCGATGCTGCCTACGGCGGCTACTTCGCGTTGGCGAGCAGGCTCGGCGACGGCGCACAGGACGCGTTCGACGCATTACACGCGGTCGACTCGATCGTCATCGATCCTCATAAACACGGTCTCCAGCCCTATGGCTGTGGCTGCGTCCTGTTTCGCGATCCTGCCGTGGGCCAGTATTACAAGCACGAGTCGCCGTTCACGTATTTCAGCTCTGCCGAACTGCACCTCGGCGAGATCAGCCTCGAATGCTCGCGACCGGGCGCATCGGCCGTGGCGCTGTGGGCCACGCAGCAGCTGCTGCCCCTGGTAAAGGAAGGCGAGTTCGCAGCGCAACTCGACGCCTGCCTGCTCGCGGCCCGCGACTTTCACCAACGGCTACCGTCCACCCCCGATTTTTTCCCGCTTCTCGAGCCCGAACTCGATATCGTCGTCTACGGCATGAACGCGCCGGACACGAAAGCCAGCAGCCAGCGTGCGCGCAGGCTCTTCGAACAGGCCGCCAGGAATGAGCTGCACCTTGCGATGATCGAGTTACCCGTGGAAATGCTTGGCGAATCCGCGCCCGGCATGAAGATCACCAGCGACACGTTCACCTGCCTGCGGTCGGTCTTCATGAAACCCCAACACCGCGACTGGCTGGACCGGATACTCTCGATACTCGAGAAGAGCGCCCGCGAAATCGATTAGCTCTGCTGCAGCTGCAGAAGGGCTCGCATGATGACGATGCCGAGGTAGAAGCATGCGAAGCCACCAACGAGCGTACTGACGAGGTAAGAAAACGAGTAGAACAACTCGTTCTTCTGGATCATGGTGTTGAGTTCGAGGACCAGCGTCGACAACGTCGTGAAACTGCCGCAGAAACCAACGGCAAAGAGCAGGCGGTACTGGTCGGGGATGATGCCCGCGTCGTTGAACCACGCCGTACTCGCGATGAGCTGCGCGAGCACGCCCATCACCAGGCAGCCGATCAGGTTTGCGCTCAGCGTACCCCAGGGGAACTCGACATCGCGCTGGAGAAACACGTTGAGTGCGAATCGCGCCATGGCACCGAACGCCCCGCCAAGCGCGACGAACAGGTAGGAATAAAGAATGGTATGCATTGTCAGGCAGCGCCCAGGCGTGCCAGCGTGCCACGGTATTCCTTTTCCATGCGCAAGACGATTTCGCGGGCCGGCAGGATGTCGTGGATGTTGCCGACGCCCTGCCCCGCACCCCAGATGTCTTTCCAGACCTTGGTCTCGATATCGCTGCCGGACCCGAAGTCCATATCGTTCTTGGCGCCATCCGGGAGATCGTCGGGGTCCAGCCCCGATTTGCTGATACTGCCCTTCAGGTAATTGCCGTGGATGCCCGTGAACAAGGAGGAGTAGACAATGTCGGACGCCGAACTCTCGACGATCATGTCTTTGTAGCCGGGCAGCGCGTTCGCTTCCTCGGTGGCGATGAAGCGGGTTCCGCTGTAAGCGAGGTCGGCGCCCAGCGCCTGGGCGGCCAGAACGTCGCTGCCGTTGGTGATGCATCCCGAGAGTATCAGCGTGCCGTCGAACTCCTGGCGTATCTCCTTGATCAGCGCAAACGGGTTCAGGGGACCGGCATGGCCGCCGGCGCCGGAGCAAACGGCGATGATGCCGTCGACGCCCTGACCGATCGCCTTGCGCGCATGACGCAGGCTGATGATGTCGTGGAACACGAGCCCACCGTACGCGTGCACGGCGCTTACGATTTCCTCTGGTGGACGAAGACTCGTGATGATGATCGGCACCTCGTGCCTGACACAGGTTTCCATATCGTCGAAGAGACGGGCGTTACTCGCATGAGCAATCTGGTTGACGGCGAAGGGTGCAACGGGCGCCTCGGGGTACTCTTCCTGGTACGTTCCAAGTTCGTCCTTGATGCGCTTGATCCAGTCGCTCAGGACAGGCTGCGGACGGGCATTGAGGGCCGGGAAAGAACCGATGATCCCTGCCTGGCACTGCGCAATTACCAGGTCCGGTCCCGAAACGATAAACATCGGTGCACCGATCAACGGAATGCGCAACTTTCCCTCTAGCGCTCTGGGTATGGCCATTAGTACTCCAAGGAATTCGCGCTGTCAGGGTACCTGCTGGTCTATCGACAGGAAGACCGAGTCACTGTCGTCAGGACGCACTATCATGCTGCCGTACCAGTCGCCGCTTGTCGCTGCCGGGCTGCCCGACAACGACACCCTTGCGAGCAACTCGAATTCGGCGAAGCCAGACAGATCGCGTCCGGCGACCATGGACTCGGAATCACCCAGCGAGACAACGGCTGGCAACTGGGACACGCGTACCCGCGATACTGCGATCGGCGGGGACGGCTGTGCCGGGTCGCGGGCGATAACGAATACGTTAGCGTCGGCGCCGATGGATTCGATTGCGCCCTGCGACAGCGCGATCCGGGCCGTAACGACAGCGTTCGGATCGGCGGCGGGTGCGGTGGCTGCAGGAGCCGGCTCCGCAGCCGCACTACCGGCGCCTTCGACGGGCGGGTGGTCCGGCGGCAGCCCGGCGGCAACGGCCGGCGAAGAAGGTTCGTACGGCTCGCCGCGCCACTCCGCGATACGCTGTTCCAGTACCGAGCGAATCTCGGGAGGCGGGTTCAGTCCCAACAGGATCTCCCAGCGCTCGGCAGCGAGGTCCGTGTCGCCCTGGTTCGCGGCGGCGACGCCCGAATAAAACAGGGCAGCAGGATTGTTCGGATCCAACGCGAGGGCACCGTCGATCAATGCAGCCGGTCGGCCTTCGATCGCAGTATCGTCGCGAGACAGTATCGCCAACGCGAGATCGACGAGTGTCTGCGCGTTGCGGCCATCTTCGAGTTCCATAATGCGTTCGTACGCTTCCACCGCCGCGTCAAACCGTTGCAGGCTCATGTTCGAGCGCGCATACATCTGCCAGCCTTTGAGATCGTCGGGATTCGTGGCAAGGCGCGCCTCGAGCGACGCCATGACCGATTCCATGTCCTCGAGCGAATCGCCGCTGCGACCTGACGGCACGTTCGGGCTACCCACCTGGTTGTACAACACGACAGAGAGTGCAACTGTGAACACGACGACGCCGGCCAGCATGGGCGTAAGCCGTTGCGCATCGCGATAGATTGGCCAGGCAGCAAATAACAATGCGACGAGGCACAGAATGGTCAGGATAATCCAGAAGGTCACTCGGTACTCCCCTCGCCCGCGGCCTCGTCAACAGGCAGCGACATTCGATGGCGGACAACACGGAAAAGCGCGAAGCCGCCAAGCAATACCAGCAGGAAGGGCGCGGCCCAGAGAATCAGCGTCTTGCCACTGGCCCTTGGACGGTATAACGCGAACTCGCCGTAGCGCGTAACGAGGAAATCGATGATCTCGGGATCGGTCTTGCCTTCGGCGATCATGCGCCGGATCTCGCGCCGGAGGTCGGACGCGAGGAATACGTTGGAATCCTTGATGCTCTGGTTCTGGCACTTGAGGCAGCGGACTTCCGAAATGAGTTTCTCGTAGCGAGCCTGCAGCTCCGGGTCGTCGAACGCCTTGCCGGTGTCGATCGCCATAGCCGACGACATGCCGATCACGGCCGACATCAATACGAACCAACGCTTCATTGCGTGATCTCCCCTGCTTCGATCAACGGCACGAAATCGCGCTCCCAGGTCTCCCTGTTCAGCGGGCCGAGGTGCTTGTGTACGACGGTGCCATCGCCGCTCACGAGAAACGACTCGGGCGCACCGTATACACCCCAGTCGATACCCACACGGCCGTCCGCGTCATAACCCGAGGCCACGTAAGGATCGCCAAGCTGCGCGATCCACTGCAGGGCTTTCGGCCGCGTATCGCGCCAGTTGATGCCGTAGATGGGAATCTCATTGTTCTCCTCGAGCTCGAGCAGGAAATCGTGCTCCTGGCGGCACCCCGCACACCAGGTGGCCCAGACGTTCACGAGCGACACCTTGCCGGCTAGATCCCCTGATCCAACGGTTGCTTCGGCGTCCTTGAGCATCGGTAGTTCAAATCGGGGCGCCGGTTTGCCGATGAATGGCGACGGCAACGCTCGCGGATCGCCACGCATGAGACCAACGGCAAGAAAGCCGATAAACAGCACGACGACTGCAAGAATAATAATGGCGGATCGGTTCATCAGGCAGACTCCGCCACGGCCGGTGCTGCGTCCGTTGCCTTGCTGGACTGCAGGCGATAGCGACGATCGCTGACCGTTACGAGCCCACCGATCGCCATGACGAGCGCGCCCAGCCAGATGAAACGAATGAGCGGCTTGTACTGCACGCGGACGCTCCAGGATCCCGCTCCAAGCTGGTCACCCAGCGCAACGAACAGGTCCTTGTTCCAGGACGCGTGGATGCCAGCTTCGGTCATCCAGTTCTTCTGCACGAGATACTGGCGTTTCTGCGGCCTGACCGTCGCAATATGCTCACCGTCCTCGCGAATCTCGATCTGGGCCTCGATCGCTGAGAAATTGGGACCCTCGACATCGCGCAGTTCGACCAGTTCGAACTGGTAGCCTGCAACGTCAATTGACTGCCCCGGCTGCATGGCGCGATCACTTTCGACGCTGAATGCCGAGACCACCGTTACGCCCAGCACGAACAGGCCCATACCAAGGTGCGCGATCGACATGCCGAGCGCGGAACGTGTCAGGCCCGTGCTGCCTTTCGCCCTTCGTAGCGAACGCAGCGGCAGCAAGAGTGATGTTGCGACGATCCAGAATGCAGTGCCACAACCTACAATGAGTAACAGGCTGGTGCGGCCGTAGAACATAATGGGCAGGATTACGCCGATGACGACGGCCACGATCGCCGGGATACGCAGCACGGCCCACCAAGACTTCGCATTCTGGGTACGCCACGCGGTGTGCATGCCCATACCTAGCAGCAATACGAGCGGCAGCGTCGGCACCAGGAATGCTATCTCGAACCAGGGCGGACCGATCGATATCTTGCCGCCGTTCAGCAACTCGATGACCAGCGGGGCGAGCGTGCCCATCAATACGAGGGCTGTCGCCACGATGAGCAAGACATTGTTCAGGAGCAAAAACGTCTCGCGCGACAGCAAGCCGAAGCCTGCGTCCGAGTCGAGCGACGGCGCACGCCACGCGTACAGCACGAGTGCTCCAATGACGACGACCGCAAGGAAACCGAGGATGAAGAATCCGCGCGTCGGGTCCGTCGCAAACGCGTGCACCGATACGATGATTCCCGAGCGCACGAGAAAAGTGCCGAGCAGGCTCAGCGAAAAAGCCGTAATGGCCAGCAGCAGCGTCCAGCTCTTGAACAGGCCGCGACGTTCGGTGACAGCGAGGGAATGGATCAGGGCCGTGCCAACCAGCCAGGGCATGAAAGAGGCATTCTCTACCGGGTCCCAGAACCACCAGCCGCCCCAGCCGAGTTCGTAGTAAGCCCACCAGCTGCCCAGGGCGATGCCGAGCGTCAGGAACAGCCACGCCAGGGTCGTCCATGGGCGCGTCCACTTTGCAAAGCGCCGATCGAGGTCGCCGCCCAGCATCGCGGCTATCGCGAACGCGAATGCCACCGAAAAACCGACATAACCGATGTAGAGCAACGGTGGATGAATCGCGAGACCCGGGTCCTGCAGCAGCGGATTCAGGTCAGCGCCATCGCTGGCCGCCGGCACGAGCCGCGTGAACGGGTTGGATGTCAGGATCGCGAACAAGAGGAATCCGATCGACAGCAGACCCAGCACGCCGATGACACGTGCCGAAAAGGCAGCAGGCAGCCCGGAACTGAAGCGCGCTACGGCCAGCGTCCAGCCCGCGAGTATCAGGATCCACATCAGCAACGAGCCCTCGTGGGCTCCCCAGACAGCAGAGACCTTGTAGACCGTGGGCAGCGAAAGCTGCGAGTGATTGGCGACGTACAGCACCGAGAAATCGTTGGTCACGAAAGCCCAGGTCAGACAGCCAAAAGCGACAGCGACGAACAGGAATTGGCCGGTTGCGGCGGTTCGGGCGACGCCCATCATCGTCGCGTCATTGCGGTGCGCACCGATTAGCGGCAAAACGCCCTGGCAGATCGCCAGCGACAACGCCAGGATCAGCGCGAACTGACCGATCTCCGGGATCATTGTGGATTACACCCGACAGAGCCTTCGCGCGCTGAGGCTGTCTTGCCCTCCACGTGCTTCGCAAGGGACTCGGCCACCTCGGGTGCCATGTAGTTCTCGTCGTGCTTCGCCAGGATTTTGTCGGCGACGAACACGCCGCCATCGCCCAGGCGTCCGTGTGCGACCACGCCCTGCCCCTCGCGGAACAGGTCGGGCAACACGCCCGAATAGCTCACTGGCAGCTCGCACGCCATGTCGGTTACCTTGAAGTGCAGATCGAGCGATCCTTCGGCGCGCTCGATACTGCCATCGACAACGAGGCCGCCGATGCGAAAATTGCGCTGCTTCGGGTGCTTGCCCGCGACGACGTCGGAGATTTCGACGAAGAACATCATGTTGTCCTGGAAGGCGCGCAGCGTGAATGCTGCGGCGATCGCAATGCCGAGCGCTGCGAGGCCCACGGCCAGCAGGCGTTGTTGACGGGGTTTCATTGGCGTTCCTCCAGTGCCTTGATGCGTACCTCGATGTCGCGGTACACGCGTTTGTGCCGCAAGCGGGCGCGCCAGTCTGAGAACAGCACGACGGCCAGTGTCAGCCCGAAACAGCTCCAGACGAACACGCCGTATTTACCCATTGCCAAAGCTTCCATTACCTATCCACCCTCCGGCGACAAAATCATCTCTCGTACCCAGCGCGTGCGGCGCTCGCGATACAATACTTCGGTTCTCACGCGCCGCAATAAGAGAGAACCGAAGAGCAGCGTAAATCCGAAGATCATCGCCAGCAGCGGATACAGCATGCCCGGATCCATCGCGGGCCCGCCTTTCTTCAATAACGTCTGTCCCTGGTGCAGCGAACTCCACCACTCGACCGAGAAGTGCACGATTACGACGTTGACGATACCCACGAGGGCCAGTACGGCACTCGCCTTGTCGGCCTTGGCCGTGTCATCGATCGCACCGCGCAGCGCCATGTAACCGAAATACAGGAACAGCAATATGAGTTCGGACGTCAGTCTTGGATCGCCCCACTCCCACCAGGTTCCCCACATCGGCCGTCCCCAGATGGAGCCCGTGACGAGGGCCAGGAACGTAAATGCGGCGCCGAGTGGTGCCGCCGCGGCGGCCACGGCGTGCGACAGCTTGATGCGCCAGATCAGCCCGATGCCGCCGCTGATCGCCATGATCATATAGGCCATCATCGACAGGTAGGCTGACGGGACGTGCACGTAAATGATCCGGAATGCGTCGCCCTGCTGATAGTCCATGGGCGCCAGGAACAGGCCGGCGTAGACGCCATATGCGATGAGCGCGACACCTGGCGCGAGCAGCCACGGGGCCAATGTCGCGGCAAGGCGATAGAAATGTGGCGGCGAGGCCAACTTATGAAAAAATTTCCACATGGGCGGGATTCTACTCGTTACTGATTCTTAGCGCGGCGGCCGTAGCGTACGGAGCCAGGCTCAGGGAGGCAATGGCATAGGCGCCCAGCGCCCAGATGCCCGTAGTATAAATGTCATTACCCGCGGCAAGCGAGACCGTGTTCGCACCCAGCAACAAAACAGGCATTGCGAGCGGCAGTATCAGGAGACTCAGTAGCGCCGTACCACGGTGTAATCCCACGGTCAGCGCAGCGCCGATGGAGCCAAGCAGGCTGAGGCTGATCGTGCCGAGCATCAGCGTCAGCATCATGATTGGCACGACCGACCAGGGCATGGAATAGGTTATGGCAAGTATCGGCGAAACCAGCACCAGCGGCAGACCGCTCGTTAGCCAGTGCGCCAGGGTCTTGCCCAGGGCCAGCACAGGCAAAGGCTGCGGGCTGACGAGCAGCTGATCGAGGCTGCCGTCCTCGAAATCGCCCAGGAACAGCGAATTGAGCGACAGCAGCGTGGCCAGTAACGCGGCAACCCACAGGACGCCCGGGCCGCTGAATTCCAGTTGTTCGGCGCTGGGGCCGACGGCCAGCGGAAACAGCGTGCAGACCATCGCGAAGAAAAACAGGGGATTGAGTACGTCGCCCGGCCGTTTCCAGGCCAGCAACAGGTCGCGCCGGGCAGTCGCCCAGAGCCCCGAGAGAATGCCGGGTTGCTGCTCGTCCAGGTCATTCATTGCATACGGATCCGGGTCAATGGGGCGTTAATGTCGACATCCTGGTGCGCTGCCATGACACACAGTCCCCCGGCACCGAGATGTTCTTCGACGAGCTTCATAACAAGTGTGCGGCCTTCGCGGTCCAGGTTCGTAAAGGGTTCGTCCATGAGCCAGAGCGGCACATCCGCGAGCAGCATGCGGGCGAGTGCGACGCGCCGCTGCTGACCGGCCGACAGTGCCCGGAGCGGCAACTTCTTCAGACGTTCAATACCGAGCCGCTCGTAGACGCTTTCCAGGTCACACTCCGACTGGCGCCGGAGCGCGCGCTCGAACTGCAGGTTCTCGAGCATGTTCAGGTCGCCCTTGAGCCCGGTGCGATGGGCAAGCCAGACGAGTGAGCCATGAAAAGTCTGGCGCTGCCGGAGCACGGGCACGTCATTCCAGAAGATTTCCCCGGTCTCGAGACTCAACATGCCGGCAATCGCGCGCATCAGGCTGGTCTTGCCGCAGCCGTTGCGCCCCTCGAGCAGCAACAGACCGCCGCTTTCCAGCGCAAAACCGAGACCTTCAAACAGGCAGCGTTCACCGCGAATCAGTGTGAGGTTTTCTGCGGATAACTTTGCAGTCAATGCCTTACACTCTGTCGCCGAACGCAGACGCATCTAGAATTTGCACTAAAACTTCCTTGTATAACATAACTTTAAATATGACTCTTAACGTTACTTCAAACAAAACGCTCTGCCCCCCTGATCTACAAGGAATCGTTGAATTCCGGTTTACAAGGACGAAAGCGCGGTCGTAGACTGAATCTTGAGGTCGAATTTTCCTATAAGAAAAGACCGAAACCAGAACAATATCAAACTACTCCGCAACAAAACGAGTGCGAGTAACAGCAAATGGACCTAGGGGCTGCAGGCCTTACGCAACAACCTTTTCCGACCCACGGCAAGCCGTCGGCAATCATAACCTATGGGGCCGAACGTGCGGCGCGCGAGGTGCTGGAAAATACCTATGAGAGCCCGACGGGACTGTCGCTGATACAAGCGCCCGCATTATCAGGCAAGTCGACGCTGATTCGTAGCTTTATCGAATCATTGCATGAGGACTGCGCTGTCGCGGTCGTCGATGGGAAAGGCCTCAATACGACCAACCTGCTGATCTCGATCCTTCGCCAATTCGGCTTTAACCTCGATCAGAGTTCCAATAACGAGCTGCTGGGACTTGTGAGGGTGTTTACGCAACAGCAAGCGGGCTCGCACGAACCACCTTTACTGATCGTCGAAAACACTCACGAACTCAACCCGAGTGCGTTGCGGACGTTGTGCGAACTTGCCGAACTTCGCGTGCGCCTCGGAAGTGCGTTGAAAATCGTGCTCGTCAGCGATCGATCTCTGCGACCGATCATCCAGGCCCCGGCAATGAAATGCCTGGAGCGCCGTGTTATTCACGACTTCCACCTGCGTCCCCTGACTCCGGAGGAAGCCAGAGGCTACCTGCACGACAAGTTGCGGGCCGCAGGCAGCGACTACCCCGAATACGTGTTTCCGGATGCCGTATGCAGTGAACTCCGGAAGGCCTCGGGCGGCTGGCCCGGTATCCTGGACAGGCTCGCTCTGCTGGCGCTCGCACGCGCGGAATCGCTGCCGGTCACACTGGAAAATGTCGAGCGTCCGGCCGTTCCCACGGGAACCTGGGACGAGGATGAGCTGGCGCTCGCCGAGCGCGATTTCGCGATCTCACCCGACGCTCCGCAACTTATCGTTACCAGTGACGGCAGCGTGATCGGTGACCTGAAGATGGAGCAACCGCGCCTGATTCTCGGGCGCTCCGAGCACAACGATATCGCGATCAACAGCCGCTTCATCAGTCGCCACCATGCACTCCTCGTGCGGCACGGCAGCTCGACGTTCCTGATGGATCTCAACAGCACGAACGGCACGTTCGTTAATTCGAGGCGCATCTCAAACCACGTGCTGGTCCACGACGACGTAATCACGATCGGCAACCACAAGATCAAGTTCAAGGATCCCGACGCGCGTACGCGCGGCAGCCTCGATGGATCGGAATTCGCCGATACGGCGATCATGAAGACGCTGGACGATATGCGCAGCCTGCTCGCCAGGGAGAACACGGAGTTGCTGCCCGCCGCGTCCGAAGACCTGCCTACGATCCAGACCTGAATCAGCCGAAGTACTTTTCCTTGAAGTGCCTGCGGCACATCGAGATGTAGCGGTCATTGCCACCGATCTCGACCTGTGAGCCCTCGGTAACGGCATTTCCGTCCCCATCGAGCCTGAGAACCATGGTCGCTTTGGACCCGCAGTGACAGATCGCCTTTAGCTCCTTGAGGTTGTCGGCCCACGCCAGCAGGTACTTGCTGCCCTCGAAGGGCTCGCCCTGGAAGTCCGTTCGCAACCCGTAGGCCAGCACCGGGATGTGCAGATTGTCTGTCACTTCCCCGAGCGCAAACACCTGCTCGCGCGTCAGGAACTGCGCTTCGTCGATCAGCACGCAGTGCAGCGGATCGTCGCTATTGCCTGCTTCGATGAGTGCGTAAAGGTCCGTATCGGACCTGAACGTGATCGCCTCGGTTTCGATGCCGATACGCGAGGTTACCTTGCCGACACCGAAACGGTCGTCGAACTGCGGCGCCAGCACGAGCGTGTTCATGCCACGCTCCTTGTAATTGTAGCTGGACTGCAATAATGCGGTCGACTTACCCGCGTTCATCGAGGAGTAGTAGAAATAGAGTTTGGCCATTGCGGCCGTATTGTGGCATCGCCGCACGGACGATGCACGAGCGAGTGCTAATTTCGCAAGGTCAGCAACTTGGCCGGCTTGCCGCTGTGCCCGTAACGCTCCGGACTTTTTGAGCGACACTCGGCACATTCATTCGTCAACGAGTGGCGGCCCGAAATGATCTGCGGCACGGGCGTGACGATGCCGCTACGCAGGCAGCGGCTGCAAATAACCAAGGTGCTCAGCTTGTTGAGCAGGCGGTAGCTCACGTTGTCTTTTGAAATCGAAGCCATGGCGGTTTTCCCGGTGTCCCTGAACTCTTTTTGGCATTCGGGACAAGCCATGGCCAGCGTACGCAACATAATTAGCGTAAAAGTGTTAACCAGTCGTGGTTTGCGGTGTGAACCAGGTCCTACAACAGGTAGTCGGCGACGATCTCGACGAGATGGTCGGACCAGCGTTCGGGAAATGCTTCGGTCAGTTCGACGGACTTCTCGAAATCCACGTCGAATACCCGGCGCAACAATTCATCGACAAACTCCGGGTGCGACGTCGCGATATTGAGTTCCTTGTTGGTGCGGAAACTGAGCTTGTCCCAGTTGGCCGAGCCGAGGCACGCCCAGCCATCGAACACCGCGGCTTTGACGTGCGACATTCCGGGGTACACGAAGACGCGGATTCCGTGTTCGAGCATCGCGTTGGCCGCCAGCGCGTTGCTTTGGTTGATGGGTCCGTGATTACCAACCAGCGGGAGAATGACCCGTACGTCGACGCCGCGACGCCGCGCCTTCGCCAACTCGTACAGCATTGCATCATCCGTCAGGTAGGCGTTCTGTATGTAGATGTAGTTTTTCGCGTTTCGAATGGCAGCACGCTGTGCATTGAAGATCTCGGCACTACCCGGCCGCGTGTGCAGGACGCGCAGCGGATGCCCGATATCCTCGGCATCATCGGGATTAGGCTTGAGGCGCTCGAACACGTACCCTGCGTCACCGAGAATCCCGGCATGTGCCCAGGCCTTGTTGAACTCGTTCTCCAATACGTCCACCACCGGTCCGCGAAGTTCCATCATGAGGTCGTGCCAGACGTATCGATACTCTCGACCGATGTTCATGCCGCCGGCAAATGCGAGCCGTTCATCGATGACAGTGGTTTTCACATGATCGCCTGCAACGAGCCAGGCATTCTTGGACTGCCGTACATCAATATCCGAGTCGCTTTCGAGGAATTCCCTGACCGAGGTAGGCGCCTTGTAGCCCTCGGGCAGGCTTTCATCGTCGGCGCCCGTTGCAACGATCGTGCCCAGGCCGTCGAGGAGGATGCGGACGTCGATGCCTTCATTGGAACGGCGCCGCAGCAGGTTGCCGATCTTCTCGGCAAAATCGTCGTTGTCGAAGATGTAGGTGCGAATATCAACAGACTCTTTCGCCGTGGTTACAACATCGATGAAGCGCACGAAGAACTCTTCGCCATCGACGAGGTAGTCGATCGTGCCGCGCGTCGTCTCGCGGCCCGTTATGGAATCGAGTCTCGCCTCCCAATCGTCGAGATCCATGCCAGGCGCGCCGTTGAGCTCCGGTATCGGCTTTGACTCCAGCGTCGCGAGCCAGGTAGGCCGCACGGTTTCGACGGCCGCGTCCTTCGCAACGAAAAACAGGCGGTATACCGACGATACGGGGCGTGTCAGGAGACCGCCGAGATGGCTGTGCGCCACGTGACCGGTCGACTGCGCAAACTGTGTTCCCTTGGTCGCGACCTGGC
>Ga0209567_10000146_pt1 | contig 36975 bp, 33 predicted proteins | sample COG_12_FD_184756 | JGI IMG/M metagenome (GOLD analysis project Ga0209567, IMG submission 184756) | Pelagic marine sediment microbial communities from the LTER site Helgoland, North Sea, for post-phytoplankton bloom and carbon turnover... | ecosystem: Environmental > Aquatic > Marine > Neritic... | reverse complement strand
TTGCGCGCCATCAAAATCGCCAACTTCGAACGACGGGAGTTGCGCGGGAAGAAACAGCCCGCCATCGCTGGCAATTCCCAATCGCAGCGCGTCGTCCAGGGTGACAGGACCAGCACCCCGTGTGCTGTAGTACTGCATCAGCGGCTCTCGATCTGCGCACCCGGCGCGGTCAGAGGACTTACCCAGGATTCGCACCCGATGCCCTGCGTCCGGCAAGCCTGTTCCATCGCCATCGCAACGTTGTGCGCATCGACCGTCTTGCAGAGCGCGAAGATGCTGGGGCCGCTGCCCGCAAGACTGCAGCCGAGCGCCCCGCCCTTGTCGGCGGCCGCTTTGACAACATCGAAACACGGAACCGCGGCTTTGCGTTGCGGCTCGATGATGACATCTCGCAGCGTCCTGCCGATCAGGTCGATATCGCCGGCCGCACAGGCCGCAACGAACCCAGCCAGGAGGCCCTGTTGATCCACCCATTGTTGTGTCGAGCAACTCTTGGCCAGGCCTCGACGAGCCTGCGCCGTATTCACCTGCAGATCCGGGTGAATCAATGCCGCGCTAACCCCGCCAGGTACGGGCAGCGGTACGACCTGGGGCAACAAGATCTGCGGACAAAGAACCAGGCCGCCCAACAGGCTTGGCGCCACATTATCAGCATGCAAACCGCCACTCGCGTACTTCTCACCTTCGATCGCATATTCGAGGAGGCCTTCAACCCGCAGTGGCGCATCGAGCAGCCCATTGGCAGCCACTACGGCGGCAACCGCGGAGGCGGCAGAACTGCCCATTCCCGACTGCAACGGCACGCCCTTGTGAACCTTTAGTTCGATGCCACCGCCATCGCCGTGAGCATTCCAGAACGCCTGGGCCGCTATCGACGCGGTATTCTCCTGGGCGTTAGTCGACAGGTACGGGTGAATCTCGCCATCCAGCCCCCGAACCTCGGCAACCGTGACCCCATCTGCAGCCGTTCTGCATGCGTGAACACGATCGCCGACGCCTTCAAGCGCCAGTCCGAGTACGTCAAAACCGACGGCAACATTGCCAATCGATGCCGGCGCAAATGCAGTAATCCATTCAGACATAGCCCATACCCGTGCTGAGATAGCTCGCCAGGCGCAACAGGTCCGAGAAGACACCTGCTGCCGTGACCTCCGGTCCGGCCCCCGGCCCCTGGATGACCAGTGGGTTCGCCGAATAGCGCTCGGTTTCAAACTGCACGATATTGTCGGTCAGGTTGATATTGCAGAACGGGTGATCTTCATCGACCGCATCGAGGCCAACCGACGCATTACCATCAGCGTCCAGCGATGCAATGTAACGCAGCTGCTTCTTTTCCGCTGCGGCTTTCCTGAAGAGCGCATCGATTTCGTCGTCGTATTCCGGGAGCCGGTCGAGATACTCGTCGATCGAGCAGTCCTGCAAATCCTCGGGGACGAGACTCTGGACCGGGAACTCACCGATCTCGATGTTCTGACCCAGTTCGCGAGCAAGGATCGTCAGCTTGCGCGCCACATCCATCCCCGACAGGTCATCGCGGGGGTCCGGTTCGGTATAGCCGCTTTCCCTGGCCTCGCGCACGATCTCCGAGAATGGTCGTGTACCGTCGTAAACATTGAACAGGTAGGCCAGCGTTCCAGAGAAAATACCGCGAATGGAGCGAACCTCGTCGCCCGTATAGATCAGGTCGCACAGCGTGTTGATGATGGGTAATGCCGCGCCCACCGTCGTTTCGTAGAAATAGTGCGAGCTGCCTTTGTCTGCGGCCGCCTGAAGTTCGGAGTAAGCGGCGAAATCACTGCTGAAGGCTTTCTTGTTCGGCGTAATGACATGAATGCCCCGCTCCAGCCAACCAGCATACAAGGCCGCAATATTCTCGCTCGCCGTGCAATCGATGATGACCGCGTGCGGCAGGTGATCAGGGTTCACATGCCGCTCGAATGCCTCGAGATCGGTATCGACGGCCGATGCGTCGAAATCGTCCTGCCATGTCTCGCTACTGATGCGTCGATCGCCGAGCAGCATCTTTCGAGACCGGGCGATGGCGCGAATACGCAGGTCGATATTGAATTCTTCCGCCAGCCGGTCGGCCTGCTTGTCGAGCTGCTTGAGCAGCGTGGCACCGACATTGCCCGAACCGACCAGTCCGATGGACAACGTCTTGTGCGACAGGTAAAAGCCGGAGTGCGCGGCGCGCAGCGCTTTCGTCACGTCGCTGGAGTCCACCACGGCGGATATATTGCGCTCCGACGAACCCTGGGCGATCGCACGAATATTGATGCCGGCGCGAGCCAGCGAACCAAAGAAGCGTGCTGCGATACCCGGGGTACCTTCCATGCCATCGCCGACAACGGCGACGATGCTTTGCCCCGGAGTGGTGTCCACACTCTGGATCTGCCCGCTCTCAAGCTCCTCGGCAAACGCGTCGGCAACAACCAGCCTGGCGCGCTCCGCGACATCATCGGGTACCGCGATACAGATCGAGTGCTCGGAACTGGCTTGCGAGATCAGCGTGACGGACACACCCGCGTCTTTCAACGAGGCAAAGAGGCGGTCCGCGGTACCCGGCACGCCGATCATGCCGGCGCCTTCGAGGTTTAGCAGCGCCATTCCGCCAATGGCCGTGATGCCCTTGATGTTATCGCTCTGTTCCGCGGTTGCGCCGATACGGCTGCCCGGGTGTGCCGGGTTGTGGCTATTCCGGATCACGACCGGAATATCGTTGTCGATCGCCGGACCCATGGTCTGCGGATGAATCACCGCTGTACCGAAGTACGCGAGCTCCATCGCTTCGTTGTATGTCAGCTGGTCGATGACCTGTGCCTCGGGGACACGGCTCGGATCGGCGCTCATGACGCCGTCGACGTCACTCCAGATGGTGAGTTCCGCTGCCTTGCTCAAGGCTGCGAAGATCGCCGCTGAGTAATCGCTGCCATTGCGACCGAGGGTCGTCTGAAGGCCGCCCTCGTCCGAGGCGATAAAACCCGTGATCACCGCAATGCCCTTGAAGCCGGCGGGAACAACCTTGTCAAAATTCGCCTGTGACTGGTCCCACAAGACAGTCGGGCCAAGCTCGGTCTCGTGAACCGTGATGATCTGGCGCGCATCGACCCAGGTGCCGCCGCGCCTCTCGTCTTCCTGTTGCAGAAGCGCCGCGAGCATCCGCGCGGACCAGATTTCGCCGTAGCCGGCCACGACATCGCGAGTGCGCTGTGGCGCCGACTTCACGAGCGCCGCCGCCTTCAGGACGTCCTTGACGTCGTCGGCGTCTTTGCTCCAGGCATCCAGAACGCCGATGAGCGCATCGCCGTCGAGCAGCTCACGCGCCGTCGACGCATAGCGATCGCCGATGGCATCCAGCTCGGCCTCGTACGAATCATTGCCGCGTTCGGCATGCATGGCCAGGTTGAGAAGCGCATCGGTCATCCCACCCATAGCAGATACGACAACACCCAGGCGCGTTTCAGGCAGATCCAGGACAATACCCGCAACCCGCCGAAAACAGGCCGCATCAGCCAGGCTGCTGCCGCCAAACTTGTGGATTTTCCAGCGATTCTCCGCCAATTGTCTTCCAGTGCCTGTTGGAAAAACGAGCATGATAACGGCACTTCAACACGGAGTCGCCTGTTTTATCTGAAACCGATATCGCGCGCTTACGAGTAGCCAAAAAAAAAACACCCGGAGCATCCGCTCCGGGTGTTTCGATACTTCTCTCCCGCCCTGGTTGGCGCGGGCTAGCTAGTGATCAAGGTGCAGCGACGGTGCACTCGTTAAGAGCATCGTAGTCGATCAGGAGTACCTGCGGTCCCATCTCGTCCATGTCCATCGGGTCAGCGTCACGAGCAACCACGTCCAGGACCATGCCAGGCGTCGGATCGAAGCCCGTTACGGAAATCGCCGGTGTCGTGTCGCCAGTCGCGGTGACGTAGATGTCGAGATTCTGTTCTGTGTCTACAGACAGAACACCCGTGTCAGCACCAAACGGTACGTCCGTGAATGCGGCATCTGCGCCTTCGTCACCGATCATCGTGCCTTCCGGCAGGATGTAGATGTCAACATTCGGCGTAGACGGCGAACCGTGCGTCAGGCGAACCTTGGCTTCAGTGAAGATACTGCGGCCGTCGATAGCGAGCGGGATAGCCGTCAGGGTGTCCGTCGAGAGCAGGCCACTGACAATAACGGTTGCAGCTTCGTTAACGACAGCGCTGACCGGGATATCGAGTACGCTGCTGGTGTCACCGGTAGCCACGACACTCAATGTGTAGTCTTCCGGGGCGCCAATTTCTTCCAGCGAGCAGAACTGCGTGTAGGAGACATTCTCCACCAGCTTGATCTGCTCGATCTCAGCCGTCGAACCGACGTCAGCGAGGATGTCTACAGCAGGTGCGTCCGGAGACAGGTGCACAGCAACGGCTCCAGCCGGCGTGCTTGCGTCATAGAGCGGTGCGGCAGTCGCGCCGTCAAGCACGATCAGTTGAACGGCAGAGTCGCCGAGGAACACGTTCTCCGTAGCAACGATCAGGAGATCGGCGCCGGCCGGCAGCGGAATCTCGCCGGAATCGTAGACAACGATCGGGTCGCCATCATTCGGTACGGCAACACGAAGCTGGTAAGGACCCGCAGGTACTTCCAACTGACCCGTGAATTCGCCAAATGCCAGCGGAGCGCCGCCGTTGACAGGGTTCTCAAGAGCTCCGTCCAGGGCAGTAACGTATACGTCCACGGCCGGGGCGCTCGGCGAAGCGTGTACGACCTGGGCGCGGAAGCTGCCATCAGCAATCGACTCGCCGGCCGGATTCGCGATAACGATGGGTCCGAAGTCGCCACCCTCAATCGTTCCGGAAGCAATAACCGTGGTCTCAGTGCCGAAATCGAGAGGCAGGGTTGCTTCGAAAACGACCGCGTCGTCGCCAGGCAGAATTCCCTCGATCTGGACATTAACGTCCGCACCGTCTTCAGTGACGTTCTCGGCCTGTCCGACACCCAGCAAACCAGATCCCTGGTTGTAGTCCACGTCGGTCAGTGCCGGGGTGCCATCAACCCAGATGTTCACTTTCGGGGCATCCGGCGATGCGTGCAGCGCACGCAGCGTCGGCGTTACGGCACACTCGGGGTATTCGGTAGCCGTCACTTCGTCGGCGTCCAGGATGTCGTTGCGGTTCGTGTCGAGGCCGCTATCGATAGCGCTACCACCGCCGAGGCAGACGGCATCGCCGACAGCTACATCACGAAAAGCGATCAGGGAATTGAAGCCATCGCTGCCGTCCGCTCCGTCCATTCCATCCAGTCCATCGTCGCCTTCGCAACCGGCCAGGAAGAGAACTGCGCTGACGGCAGTTAATGCGTAAATCCGGTTTCTCACTTGTCTTCTCCAGTTTGGGTTTGTTGATTTAACTGGGAGGAGAGTCTGGTGAAAACCCGGACGGATTAGGTCGCAGTACTGTAACCCGATGTTTCAGAATGTAACGGGCCAGCAGCGCAGCTTGTTGGCGCATCGGGGCGGCATATATAAGGTGGTGGGGGCACCAGGATTCGAACCTGGGACCAGCGGCTTAAAAGGCCGATGCTCTACCAACTGAGCTATACCCCCGCACTGGGAAATCGGCCAAGACAGGCCGGAATGCCGGCGGCATCATACCGGAAAAATCCCCAATAACAAGCGCCAGAAGGGATTCCCGGACAAATTGACTGGGCGGGCTAGACTCCCTCTTCGTCCATGCGCTCAAGGCGCTGGCCAGCCAGCCTGGCAGCTGTCGTCTCAGGATACTCGGCCGTGACCCGCTCCAGGGATGCGCGTGCCGCATCCCATTGCTTGAGCTCATAGCTGCAGTAGCCCATCTTGAGCAAGGCGTCGGGCACCTTGCGGGACCTGGGGAACTCCGTAATGACGACCTCGAACTCGCCAAGCGCCTCATCGAACATCTGCGTCACGTAATGCGACTCCGCGAGCCAGTACTGGGCGTTGTCCGCCAGTTCGCTGTCGGGATAAGTCACCAGGAACTGCTGGAACGCCATTGCGGCCGGTTCGTAGCGTTGCTCCTTGAGTAATTCGAAGGCCGCCTGGTAATTGTCGCGATCCGACCCCTCGGGCACAGGCAACTGTCCCGGGGAGAGGGTTCCGCCGTCCATGACACTGCGCGAATTGCTGGCCTGCAGCGACGCCTCGAGTTCCCGGATACGCGCGTCGAGATCCGCATAGAGCTGCCGTTGCCGGTCCGCGGTCGTCTCCGAATCGTACTCGAGCGACTCGACCTGCCCCTGCAATTCGCTATCGCGACGTTCCATCGCGCTGACCTGCTGGGTCAGGTTGATCAGGCTCTGGTTCTGGACGATGCGCTCAATCGCCTGCATGCGGCGATCGAGATCGTCGAGCTGCGCCTGGACCGGATCCTCTGTGGGCTGTGTTTCAAACAGCGAGCAACCACCCAGCGCGAGCGCGGGAGTCAGTAACAAGAGTGTTATCCTGGTGTTCTTACTCATCGACTAATTCGTGTACTTGAACTCGACGCGGCGATTCTGAGCGTAGTCTTCCTCGGAACTGCCGAAGGCAACAGGTCGTTCCTCGCCGAAACTGACGGTCGAGATCTGCGCGGCAGATACGCCCTGGATCATCAGCATCTGACGCACCGCCTGGGCACGGCGTTCGCCGAGTCCAATGTTGTATTCACGCGACCCGCGCTCGTCGGCGTGGCCCTCCAGCCTTACGCGCGAGTTCGGATTGTCGCCAAGCTGCATGGCATGGCGAGAAACGACGTCCTGATCCGCGGCGCGAACCTCGGACGAATCGAAATCGAAATAGATCACCATGGCCAGCTCGCCCGCAGTCGGGTCGTCCAGGTACTCACCGCCACCGTAGGAACCGTCGCCCATGCCATCGGTCGTGGCGCCCGCGTCATCGCCGTACGCCGTATCAGTCGGCTCGGGATCCGGGACGTTTGGTGAACTCGGACAGCCGGCAAGCAGGAATGAAATTGCAGCCAGTGCAAACAGTTTGAAATAAGACATCATTTAGCCCTTTGTGTGTCTTCTAAGCGAAGTAAAATCATAAAGTTACGAATGCTTTTTAAAGCAAAACATAACGCGAAAGTCGCGCTCCGGCATCATCAGAACCTCGGGAACGGTGACCATACCGGTTCCCGGACGTCTCCGCCGGCGCCAGACGCCATCTTCTGCCGGATCAAGCCATCGGCAGATACCGTCTCCAGAACACCATCCCGCCCTTGCCGTGTTGCATAGATCAGGATGTCGCTGTTGGGCGCGAAGCTCGGACTCTCGTCCTGGCGCCCTGTCGACAGAACCAGCAGGTCCCTGCGCTCCAGGTTCATCACGGCGATCCGGTAGTTCCCCCGGTCGTTGTGCACCATGGCCAGCCGCTTGCCATCCGGCGACAAGCGCGGTCGCGCATTATAACTCCCCTCATAGGTTACGCGCTCGGGCGTACCGCCGGTTGCCCTGACCCGGTAGATCTGCGGACCGCCACTCCTGTCCGACGTGAAGTAGATATAGCGACCGTCTGGCGACCAGGTTCCTTCAGTGTCGATGGCCCGGTTGGTCGTCAGTCTCGTTTTGCGGCGCGTATTGATATCAAGCACATAGATATCGAGATTGCCGTCGACGCCGCCCAGCGTGACAACCAGTTTGCGCCCGTCCGGTGAGAAAGACGGCGCCCCGTTGATACCCGGTTCCGAGGAAACCCGGAAGCGATTGCCCGTGCGTCGCGTCTGCACAAAGATCGACGACTTGCTGCCTTCAAAGGAAACGTAAGCAAGCTGGCGGCTGTCCGGCGACCAGGCTGGCGACATGATGGGGTCTTTGCTTTCCATGATGGTGAAGTCGTTTACGCCATCGTAGTCCGAGACTTTCAGCGAGTAGAGCTGCTCCTCTCCCTGTCGCCGCGCAGTCACGTACGCAACCTTCGTGCCGAAGACACCCTTGATGCCTGTCAGCTTTTCGTAAATCATGTCGGCCGCTCGGTGCGCCGCAATGCGCATGGTGCCGCGGCTGGCCGGCATGCGGTAACCGAAAAGCTGTTTGCGGCCGAACACGTCGAACAACCAGAACCGTAACTCATAGGCATTGGCACCCGTCTGGACCAGCTTGCCGACAACAACAGCTTCCACACCGACAAAACTCCAGTCCTGGAAATCGATATCTGCCCCGTCCGTCGGCTTCTGCAGCATTTTCTCCTCGTCAATGGGCGCGAATCGACCGCTGCGAAACAAGTCATCGGTGATGACCTGAGCGACATCGAGCGGCATCTCAGGCGCGTCGCCTTCCCAGCCAAACGGCACGACAGCGACAGGCGTCGGCTGCGCGATCCCAGTTACTTCTATGTCGAGAATCTGGGCCGCTCCCGCGACTGGAAAAAGGAGAACCAAAATTCCAAGTAGTTTTCGCACTGTCACCTCTGAATCACTCAAATATCGTCTATTGTGGCGGTCGCATTGTTATGCGTAATTCTGACCTGAACAAATCCGGATCGTTCGGCTCAGGCAATGGCGATGCCTTTGTCACAGCCGCCAAAATGGAACGCTCGACCGCGTCATCCCCATTGCAGCTGGTAATTCTAGCGCTGATGACGTCCCCAGTGCGCGTCTGTCGAACCATAACAACGCAAACAGTGTCTGGCATCACGCTCGCCGGCATAGCCCAGCTGCGCTGGATATCCTGCATGATCATTGTCTGGTAGACGGCCATTTCAGGTGAGTTGGCCGCCGCCAACCTCCGTTCCTCTGCGTCGATCTCGACCTGACGCTGTTCGGCCTCGAGCTCACGGCGAAGGCGCTCGTTCTCTTCCCGTTGCCGCTGGATATCTTCCTGGCGCTTGCGCTCTGCCTCGATGCGCTTGCGCTCCTTCTCCGCTTCCTCGCGCTCGACTTCCTCACGCTCCTTGCGCTTGCGCTCCTCTTCTTCCTTCTTCTTCAGCTCCTCGAGCCGCCGTTGCTCGATTAGCGCATCCTGCCGTCGTTTCTCTTCCTCGGCCAGGCGCTGCAACTCCTCGCTGTTGTCCGGTTCGGGTTCCGGCGCCTCGATCACCGGCTGCGGTTCGGGTTCGGGCTCGGGCTCCACCACGGGTCGCGGTGGCGCCTGGTCGGGAACCTCGGTCACAAGCGTTGCCTGGACGGCCAATGGCGTGAACGGGGTCGGCCGCGAATAGTCGAACGCCACGATCATGGACCCGAATATGACCACGTGCAGGAGCAGCGCCATGCTGACCGGGATGAAGTTTTTGCTGTCGCCAGTCACGCGGCCGCTTACTCCGGAATCGGGTAGGTATCCAGGGGATCCGTGACAAAACCGATATTGCTGGCACCGGCCTGCTGCAACACAACCATTGCGCCAACCACGTGGCCGTAGGAAACCGCGCGGTCCGCCTTGACGAATACGGGCGTCTCGGGCTTCTCGCCGAGAACGACGCCGACGATCGTCGCGATCTTCTTGCCCGATGAGGGCTGGTCTTCATCGTCACCCGCATTAATGTAGAAGTTGCCTTCGGCATCGACACTGAGAACGAGCGGCTCATGATCCGGCACGGATTCAATCGGCTCGGCATTGGCCTTCGGCAACTCAACCTCGATGCCCTGGGTCAACAGCGGCGCCGTGACCATGAATATGACCAGGAGAACGAGCATGACGTCGATGTAAGGCACGACGTTTATTTCGCTCATGAGTTTGCGTTTTTGCAGCGGGGTAGCCATATCAGCCTCCCAGCTTGGCGCGCGCGTGCCGGTGCAAAATGCTCGAGAATTCTTCCGTGAAACCGTCGTACCGGAATTCGAGCCTGACAACCTTGTCGGCGTAGCGGTTGTAGGCAATTACGGCCGGAATGGCGGCAAACAGGCCCATCGCCGTGGCGATCAGCGCTTCCGCGATCGGCGGAGCGACGACGGCAAGCGTCGCCGTCTGCTGGCTACCGATCTGAATGAACGCGACCATGATGCCCCACACCGTGCCGAACAGGCCGACGTAGGGACTCGTCGAACCAATAGTCGCCAGCGTTGCGAGATTTTGTTCCAGGCGATCCACCTCGCGCATTTGCGCGACGCGCATTGCCCGTCGGCACTCCTCGATGATCTTGTTGGGCGTGTCACCCCCGCCCTGCAGGGCCCGGTTGAACTCCCGGAATCCGGATTCGAAGATGCTAGCCATACCAATTGCGCCACCCTTGGCACGCGAGGCGCTCTGGTACAGCGTGTTGAGGTCGCCGCCTGACCAGAACGCCGCCTCAAATTCATCGGAAGCGTCCTTTGTGCGACGGATCAGACGTCGCTTGGTGAAGATGATGCTCCACGAGACGATCGACGCCCCGACCAATAGCAGCATTACAATTTGTACAGGCAGGCTGGCGCCCATCAACAGACCGAGTACGGTCAGATCTGCGTTCATGATTGCTTGTCCCCGAATATGGACGACGGTATCCGCTTGGGCCGCATCGTGTCGGCGTCCAGGTACGCCGCTTTGACAATGCCGCTGATCAGCAATTCGCCGTCAGTGTGTTCTCTGAAAACTTTCTGCTCGATATCGAATGTCACACGCGACATGCCTGCGAGACTCGCGGTAACCACGAGGTCGTCACGCAAACGCGCCGCCGCATGGAACTTCGTATTGACCTCGGTAACGACAAAGATGCGCCGCTCTTCGTCCTGCAGCCTGACCATGTTCACGCCCAGGGAACCCAGCCACTCGGTGCGCGCGCGTTCCATGAAGCGAAAGTAGTTGGCGTAATACACGACGCCCTGCGCGTCGGTGTCTTCATAATAAACGCGCACAGGCAACTCAAAGGGTTTGTCATCGCTCATAGTTTTCTGTCGTCACTCGTCGTTAAACGGCAACTCTCCGGTTCCGGGAGGCCGAGGCGGCGTCAAGCCGAAGTGCAGGTAAGCATTCTTCGTGGTCACACGACCTCGTGCCGTGCGCATCATGAAGCCCTGTTGAATCAGGTACGGCTCGAGAACGTCCTCGATCGTGCCTCGCTCCTCGCCGATCGCGGCGGCGATGCTCTCGATACCGACCGGACCTCCATCGAACTTCTCGATGATGGTCATCAACAGGCGGCGATCCATCGCGTCGAAGCCATGCGGGTCGACCTGCAGCACATTCATCGCGTTTTCAGCCACCGCCTCGGTAACCACGCCATCGCCCTCTACTTCCGCGAAATCCCGGACGCGCCGCAACAAACGGTTCGCTATCCGCGGCGTGCCGCGTGAGCGAGTCGCAATCGCTGTCGCGCCAGCGTCCTCTATAGGTAGATTCAGGATCCCGGCAGATCGTCGCGTAATTCCCTCAAGATCGCCCGAGGCGTAGAACTCGAGGCGCTGCACGATGCCGAATCGATCCCTCAATGGCGATGTCAGCAAGCCGGCGCGTGTCGTGGCACCAACGAGGGTGAATGGCGGTAAGTCCAGCTTGATCGATCGCGCCGCCGGCCCTTCGCCGATCATGATGTCGAGCTGGAAATCCTCCATTGCCGGATACAGCACTTCCTCAACGACCGGGCTCAGACGGTGAATCTCGTCGACGAACAAGACGTCGTTTGGCTCAAGGTTCGTCAGGATCGCCGCGAGGTCCCCCGGACGCTCCAGCACTGGCCCCGCCGTCTGGCGCAGATTGACGCCCATTTCATGTGCGACGATATGGGCCAGCGTCGTCTTGCCGAGTCCCGGCGGTCCGAATATGAGCAAGTGGTCGAGGGCCTCCTCGCGACGCCTGGCCGCTTCGATAAAGACACCCATCTGTTGGCTGACACTGGGCTGCCCATGGTAGTCAGCCAGCTTCTTCGGCCGAATAGCACGGTCAAAGGCTTTGTCTTCCGGGACGGAATCCGCCGTCGTCAATCTGTCGTGTTCAACGCCTGCCATTTAGAGTGCCGCCTGTTTGAGTGCCTGGCGAATGATGTCTTCGGCCGACTTCCCGTCGGTATCGAGCTTGCCAAGCAGTTTGTTGACCTCGTTCGCCTTGTAGCCGAGTGCGACCAGCGCATCGAACGCTTCTGAGCGCGAGCTGGCCTCCACCGCGATTTTCTCACCAGGCAATGAGGGGACACCAACCTTGTCTACCTTGTCACGCATTTCCATGATCAGGCGTTCTGCTGTCTTCTTGCCAATACCCGGCACCTTGGAGAGCATCGCCGCATCCTCGTACTCGACGCAGCGGCGAAAATCACTCGCAGTCATGGCGGAGAGAACACCCAGCGCCATCTTGGCGCCGACGCGATTCACTTTCAGCAAAGTCCGGAACAACGCCCGCTCTTCCTCGGTCGCAAAGCCGTACAGGATCTGTGCGTCTTCACGAACCAGGAGATGCGTGTAAAGAAATATCTCCGCGCCGGTCTCAGGGAGATCCAGGAACGTCGACATCGGCGTTTCGACCTCGTAGCCGACGCCGTTGCACTCGAGCACAATATGAGGGGCCTGCTTGCCCGCGAGACGACCGCGTAGCGAACCAATCATCGTAGGCCCGCGATCCGATTGCCCGTGCCCAGTTGCGCATGCACGCGGCGCTGGTTGCCATGGCAGAGCGCGGTGGCCAGAGCATCCGCTGCGTCGGGCGCTGGCGTACCGTCGAGCTGCAGGATAGACACAACCATGTGCTGCACCTGCTCTTTCGTCGCCGCGCCTGTGCCAACCACGGCCTGCTTGATTTCTCTCGGCGCGTACTCGAACACCTCGACGTCGTAGGCAAATGTCGCGCAGAGCGCTGCGGAGCGCGCATGGCCGAGCTTCAATGCACTGCCGGCATTCTTGTGCATGAAGACGCTCTCGATAGCGACAATATCCGGCCGATACTCCTCGACCAGGCCGCCCACCGATTCGAATATCTGCCGCAGGCGATCGGCGAAGCCGCCGTCAGTGCTCTTCACGGTGCCGCTGGTGACATAGGACGGCGTATCGCCCTGGAAATCGAGGATCGCGAACCCGGTCAGGCGCGAGCCCGGATCAATGCCGAGTATGCGTCGTTTATCCGTCAAAGCTGCGCCAGCACGTCTTCGCTGATATCAGCGTTCGAATACACTTCCTGCACGTCGTCGAGATCCTCGAGCACCTCGAGCATCTTGATCATGGAGCCAGCTTCTTTCGCGCCAAGTTCGGCGTTGGTCGAAGCCCGCATGGTGACCTGTGCGGATTCCGCTTCAAGGCCGGCCGCCAGCATGCCGTCGCGCACCTGCTCAAAATCCGCAGGCGACGTCAACACTTCGATGGACCCGTCGTCATCTGCGATGACATCCTCGGCACCCGACTCAATCGCGGCCTCCATGACCGCATCCTCGTTGCTCCCCGCAGGGAACATGAGCTGCCCGACCTGGTTGAACAGGTAGTTCACCGATCCATCAGCACCCAGGTTGCCACCAAATTTCGTGAAGGCGTGACGAACATCGGCCACGGTGCGGTTTCTGTTGTCTGTCAGGCAATCCACCATGACGGCTGTGCCGCCGGGGCCGTAGCCCTCGTATCGAATCTCGAGGTAATCCGCACCGTCGGTCTCGCCGGCGCCGCGCTTGACGGCCCGCTCGATGTTGTCCTTCGGCATTGACTGGCCTTTGGCTTTGTCGATCGCCAGGCGCAGCCGCGGATTGGCCTCGAGATCGCTCCCGCCCATCTTGGCCGCTACCGCGATTTCACGAATCAGCTTGGTAAAAAGCTTGCCGCGCTTCTTATCCTGGGCGCCCTTGCGGTGCTGAATATTCGCCCACTTACTATGTCCTGCCATGGTTTCCTGCTTGTAAAATGCCCAATGTGCGTTTCGATCGCTTGGCGTAACGAAACAGCGCGTATGATAACGGGTATTTCCGCCAACGGCACTTAAGAAGAACCTTTCTCCATGTCAGCTACCAGCGCCGAAAATCTGGGCCAAGACGCCGTCGCAGCTGTTGTGGACGACTATCTGCGCGGCTTGCCCGACAAGGACGGGCTGCAGGAATGCATCGCCGAAGGAAAGGCCATCGCCGCCATTGTCGAGCCGCTGGGATTGCCGGTCGAAATACTGGCGGCCGTGCATGCCTACCCCTTGTTTCGCGATGATCTAATAAGCACTAATTCTATACAAAACAGTTCGTTAAAAGATATTTCTCGATTTCTTCTAGGTATACAGCAGCTCGATCAGTTTTCGCTTCCCGAGCACTGGCAGCCTGGCGAGGCGCTCGCAGTTCAGCAATCAGAAACCCTTCGCAAGATGTTGCTGGCCGTAGTGTCCGACGTACGCCTTGTCCTGGTTCGCATTGCGGACCAGTTATTCCGGCTTCGCCAGGCGAAGGACGCGGCTCGAGAGGTGCGAGAAGCGCTGGCGATTGAAACACGAGAGATATACGCACCGCTCGCCAATCGCCTGGGCGTCTGGCAGCTTAAGTGGGAGCTCGAAGACCTGGCATTTCGCTATTCCGAGCCGCAGACCTACGCGGAAATCGCGCGCACGCTAAGGGAAAAGCGCACGGAACGTGTCGGCTTCATCGAGGCGTTCCAGGAGACCCTGCAAAAGGAACTCGGTGCCGAGGGCATCGATGCGGAATTTTCGGGGCGGCCGAAACATATCTACAGCATCTACCGCAAAATGCAGCGCAAGGATCGCGGCATTGAGTCGCTCTACGATATCCGTGCGGTACGCATTCTCGTTGACACCGTTGGCGACTGCTACGCGGCCCTCGGCATCGTGCACAACCTGTGGTCCTATATCCCCGGCGAGTTCGACGACTACATCGCCAACCCCAAAGACAACGACTACCAGTCGCTGCATACGGCTGTCGTCGGTCCTGAAGGCAAGACTGTCGAGATCCAGATTCGCACGCATGATATGCATCGCCATGCAGAGCTGGGTGTCGCGGCTCACTGGCGTTACAAGGAAGGCGGTGGCGCGCCTGAGGCATTCGACCAGAAGATTCGTTTCCTGCGGCAACTGCTCGAGCCCGCCGATGACGGTACCGACCTCCTCGACCAGATTCGCGACGATTTCTTCGAAGACCACGTGTACGCGGTCAGCCCCAAAGGGGATGTCGTCGAACTGCCTGCCAATGCGACGCCCCTGGATTTCGCCTACCACGTGCACACGCAGGTTGGGCACCGGTGTCGTGGCGCCAAGATTAACGGCCGCATCGTGCCGCTTACTCATCACGTACAAAATGGCGACCAGATCGAGATCATTACCGGTAGTCAGGCGCAGCCCAGCCGCGACTGGCTCAGCCCGAAACTGGGTTACCTGGCCGGCGCGCGTGCGCGCGCCAAGGTACGCAACTGGTTTCGCCACCAGGACCGCGACCAGCACATGCGTCAGGGTCGGGACGTACTGGATCGAGAACTCTCACGACTTAACGTCAAGGACGTACCCACTGACACGATCGCCAAGCAGCTGAAACACAAGGACACCGACGCACTATGTGTCGCGCTCGGCGCGGGTGACCTGACGTCGGCGTCGATTGCCACCGCACTGCAGCACATACGCGGAACGGAGCTGCCGGAGAAGATTCGCACACGCCGTCCACGCAAGTCCGATACCAGGCCAGACTCCGTCGCGGTTACGGGCGTCGGTGACCTGATGTGCAATTTCGCACGCTGCTGTCGGCCTGTACCACCCGAGCCGATCGTTGGCTATATCACGCAGGGTCGCGGCGTCAGTATCCACCGGCAGGACTGCGGCAATTTCCTCGGCCTGAATAAACGTAGCCCGGAACGCATTGTCGAGATTAGTTGGGGCGAATCCGAATCGGGTGCCTACCCGGTGGACCTGAGCCTGCACGCATTCGATCGCTCAGGATTAATCCGCGATATCACTGCCGTACTCGCGGATGACGATGCCAACGTAATAGGGTTGAAGTCCGGGATAAACCAGGAGTCCATGCAGGTTGTCATGGATATCAGTATCGAGATTCAGGACTTGCCGACATTAAGCGCGGTTATAACAAAGCTCGAGCAGTTACCAAACGTCGTGTCAGTCAGGCGCAAGGCCTGACAGCACTGGCCGCCGAGAGTGAGGGAGAACATTCCCGAATCCATAGCCGCAGGCGTGTGAGGGAGTGTTCTCCCTCACTCACCGACCGGTTCTTCGTGGCACTATGCTGCGGGTGATCCACCGACTGACTTGCTCTTGGCAATATCGGTTGCCAACGCCATCATCGATGTTAGGTCCCCGAGGTTCGCCGGCACAACGTAAGTGTTGCCGGTCTTCGCCAGGTTGCCGAACTCGGTGATGTACTGCTCTGCAATACGCAGCTGCATGGCTTCAGCACCACCCCGATCAACAACCGATTTGGCGACGCGTCTCAGGCCCTCTGCAGTCGCAGTAGCGACGGCCATGATAGCCTCGGCTTCACCCTGAGCTTCGTTGATCTGTTGTTGCTTAGCAGCTTCCGATTCCTTGATGACACGCTGCTTCTCGCCTTCTGCCTCGTTGATCTTGGCGTCACGAACACCTTCCGATGTCAGAATAACAGCACGCTTTTCACGTTCTGCCCGCATTTGTTTTTCCATTGCGCTAAGAACATCCTGCGGCGGATTGATATTCTTAATCTCATAACGCAGCACTTTCACACCCCAGGGATCCGATGCCTTGTCGAGCTCGGCAACGACATTCTGGTTGATCGTGCCGCGTTCTTCGAACGTACGGTCAAGATCGATTTTGCCGATCTCGGAACGCAGTGTTGTCTGTGCGAGCTGCGAGATGGCGAACATGTAGTTGCCGATACCGTACGACGCGCGGCTCGGGTCGAGCACCTGCATGTACAGAACACCATCAACGCCGACCTGCACGTTGTCTCTTGTAATACATACTTGCTCGGCAATATCCGCAGCCTGCTCTTTCAAAGTGTGTTTGTAGGCGATGCGCTCAAGAAACGGGATAAGAATGTGAAATCCTGCGTTGAGTGTGTTGGCGTATTTTCCGAGCCGTTCGACAACATAGCCATTCTGCTGTGGGACGACGATAGCCGTCTTGAGCAGGATAATGATTGCGACGACAACAAACCCGAGGGCAACGATAAGTGATGAATCCATTAGGACGTTCTCCTTTGTAACGACTATTCGGCTTCGACGTGCAGAGTCAGGCCGTCGGCCTTGACGACTCGCGCCTTCGACCCGCCGGCAATCGTTTCATTTCCAATATTCTTTGCTGTCCACCTCGTACCGCGATACTCGATACGTGCTTCCGCCCCGGCAGCCAGGTCTGTTTCTACGTCAACCGTGTTGCCTGTCAGTGTTTCCCGAAAGCCCACCGCGCCACCGCGGATCTTTTCGTAAAGGCTCTTGCGGAATGTGAAGAAGAAGACAAGTGACAGGATCGCGAAAGCCATCCACTGCGCCCATTCGGGCATGACCAGACCGAACATGGCTGCCAACCCCACGAGAGCGGCAGAAAGACCGAGGAAGATCAAGTAGAACTGCGCGTCAATTGCAAGGAGTTCCGCACCCAGCAAAACCGCGCCAAGAACCAACCAACTCCACCAAGTCATAGTTTTCTCCCAAGCCAGCGATTGCGGACACTATATCGCGAATTCTGATTAAGCGGCAGCTTGAAAGCCGGACTCTGTGTCCCCATATGCGGTAACATCCTGCGGGCCGCCAAGAAGAACTAACGAGGGGGTTGGCATGCAGGTGATCATTGACTGGGTCAAACGCGTTTTCTGGCAGGATCCGCAAGCCTGTTTTCAACAGATGGACGGAGCTTCAGACCTCGTCGGTTGCCTTAACGTCATCATCTGGAGCGAAGCGTTAATCTCCCTGGCGCTCGGTGCCGGCCTCTTCTATTCCATCCTCACGCGATTCGTCCAGGTACGAATGTTCCGCGAAATGATCCGCCTGCTGTTTTCGAGCAAGGAATCCGAACGTGGTATTTCATCTTTCCAGGCGCTGGCCGTTTCACTGTCAGGACGCGTGGGCACAGGCAATATCGCCGGCGTCGCGGCCGCGATCGGTTTTGGTGGGCCGGGTGCGGTCTTCTGGATGTGGGTCGTGGCGTTTCTTGGTTCTGCCACAGCCTATGTAGAGTCCGCGCTGGGTCAGATCTACAAGGAAGTCGATGAAGGTCAGTATCGCGGCGGCCCGGCCTACTACATTGAAAAGGCCATGGGCCAGAAATGGTACGCGTGGATTTTTGCGATCGTTACTATCTTCGCATGTGGTGTGTTATTGCCAGGAGTGCAATCCAATAGCATAGGAAATGCGTCTGCGTTGGCCGTCGGCGGCGACTCGATGATCAGCCTGTTTGGCGGCGAAGGCGTTTCGGCCGTCAAGGTCACAACGGGCGTGACTGTAGTCGGTGTTCTCGGGTTCATCATTTTCGGCGGCGTGAAACGCATCGCTCACGTCACACAGATTATCGTGCCGCTTATGGCTCTCGGGTACATCCTGATGGCCGTCGGCATCATCCTTTACCACATCACGGAACTGCCCGCGATCATCGCGATGATCGTTAAGGATGCGTTCAATCCGATGGCAGGCGTTGGCGCGGCGATTGGCTGGGGCGTCAAGCGCGGTGTGTACTCCAACGAAGCTGGCCAGGGTAGCGGACCGCATGCGGCAGCGGCATCGGAGGTTCAGCACCCGGCTCAGCAGGGGCTGGTTCAATCGTTCTCGGTATACGTCGACACATTATTTGTGTGTTCCGCGACAGCGTTCATGATCCTGATTACTCAACAGTACTATGTCAGCGGACTCGACAATGCGATCAGCGGCGGCATGCTCACGCCGGACGTCATAATTGCCAGTCCGGCGTTCACGCAGCTGGCACTGGAAAGCGTCATGGGCGGCTTCGGCAAGACCTTCGTCGCGGTAGCGTTGTTCTTCTTCGCGTTTACGACGCTGCTTGCCTATTACTACATTGCCGAAACGAACGTCGCCTACATCCGGCGCACGATCCACATTCCGGGACTGCTGCGCGCACTTAAAATCGTGACGCTTATTTCGGTCTTCTACGGCACGATTCGCCAGGCGGACGTCGCATGGGCGATGGGTGATCTCGGCGTGGGCTTGATGGCGTGGCTCAACATCATAGGCATCCTGATCCTGTTCTTCATGGGACGCCCGGCGTTGCGTGCACTCAAGGACTACGAGGCGCAACGCAATGCCGGTGTCACCCAGTACACGTTCGACCCGAAGAAACTCGGAATCAAGAACGCCGATTTCTGGGAAAAGGACTCGTAGGAGCGCGCGCCTGCGTACGACGGCCGCAGGCTAAATAGGGTGCCAGTCACCCTATTTTTCGACAGGAATTAGGTGACTGACACCATTAGACTGAGAATAAGGTGACTGACACCAAATTAGCGGTTAGGGAAATTCAGCGCTTTGTTGTCGACAGCCAGCGCTGCTTCGTGAACAGCTTCCGCCAGCGAGGGATGTGCGTGGATCGTACGTTGCAGATCCTCGGTGCTCGCAGAAAACTCAAGCGCCAGAACAGCTTCTGAGATCAGTTCACCGGCCATAGGGCCGACAATGTGCACGCCCAGAATTTCATCGTCGTCCTTTGACGAAATGATCTTTACGAAACCCGACGTCTGCTCCATCGCTTTGGCGCGTCCGCTGGCCATGAACGGAAACTGCCCGGTCTTGTATGGGCGGCCGCTCTCTTTCACTTCGGCCTCAGTCTTGCCGGTCCATGCAATCTCGGGGTTGGTGTAAAGCACCGACGGAATTACATCATAGTTCATCTCGGCAATTTCGCCGGCGATCAGGTCTGCGACCATGACACCCTCTTCCGAGCCCTTGTGCGCGAGCATGGGTCCGCGCACGCAGTCGCCGATCGCGTATACGCCCTTGACCCGTGTACGGCAGTCGTCATCTACGACGACGAAGCCGCGATCGTCGAGCTGGATCCCTGCATCCTCGGCAAAAAGGTTATCTGTTACCGGTCTGCGCCCGACCGCAACGACGAGCTTGTCCACTTCGAGAGTCTGAGCTCCGCTCTTGTCTTCGTATTCGACCGTGACGCCCTTCTTGCCGGCCGTCGCCTTCTTCACCATTGCGCCCAACTTGATATCCAGATCCTGCTTCTTGAAATCGCTTGCGGCCAGCTTGGCGACATCACGGTCGGCCATGAACAGGAAATCCTCCATTGCCTCCAAAATCGTTACCTTCGAGCCGAGACGAGCCCAGACACTTCCCAGTTCCAGACCGATAACACCGGCACCAACCACGCCCAGGGTGTCGGGTACGGCGTTCAGTTCGAGCGTGTCCCAGGAATCGATGATCTGCACACCGTCAAACTTCGCGACAGGCAGTTCTATAGGCGCGGAACCCGAGGCGAGGATCACGTTGTCGGCTTCAATGACTTCCACATCACCATTGACGGGAGTGAATTCGACCTTCTTGCCCTTGAGCAATTTGCCGTGGCCGACAAGTCCTTCTACTTTGGCGGCCTTGAAGAGGCCTGCGATACCACCGGTAAGTTGACGCACGATTGATGCGCGGCGCTTTTGCATCGCGCCGATGTCCATGTCGACACTACCCGTAACGATGCCGTGCTTTTTGAATTCGTGGCCAGCACGGTGGTACAGCTCGCTCGATTCGAGCAACGCCTTGGACGGAATGCATCCCGCGTTAAGGCAGGTACCGCCGAACGCGTTCTTGCCGTCCTTGTTCTTCCACTCGTCGATACAGGCAACGGACTTGCCATGCTGTGCTGCCCGGATTGCGGCGATATAGCCAGCCGGCCCCGCACCAATTACTACAACGTCAAAACTTCTGCTCATCGGAATTCGAATCCTGTCGTTAGATGTCCGAATCAGACCTGCAATAGCAGGCGACCCGGGTCTTCAAGTTGTTCCTTGATGGAGACAAGGAACTGCACTGCTTCCTTGCCATCGACAATGCGGTGGTCATAAGTCATCGCGAGATACATCATCGGCCGCGCCTTGATTTCCCCGTCAACAACCATCGGGCGTTGCTGAATCGAATGCATGCCGAGAATAGCGCTCTGTGGTTGATTGAGAATCGGCGTCGACATCATCGAACCGAAGATCCCGCCGTTCGTGATCGTAAACGTACCACCCGTCAGGTCTTCCATACTGATCGTACCGGCCTGCGCCTTGCCGGCCATGTCCGTCAGCGCCGCCTCAAACTCTGCGAAGCTCATCTGGTCCACATCACGAATGACCGGGACCATGAGGCCGCGGTCGCTCGACACTGCGATGCCGATGTCGAAGTAGTTGTGGTACACGATATCGGTCCCTTCGACCGACGCATTTACCACAGGGAACTTCTTCAGCGCCTCGACAGACGCTTTGGCGAAGAACGACATGAAACCAAGCCGCACGCCATGTTTCTTCTCGAACGTTTCCTTGTAACGACTGCGCATTGCCATAACTTCAGTCAGGTCGACTTCGTTGAACGTCGTCAGCATGGCGGCGGTCTGCTGCGCATCGACCAGCCGCTCGGCGATACGCGCCCGCAGACGCGTCATAGGCACACGTTTCTCGCTGCGCTCGGGTCCGGCTGACACCGTTTCGACACTCATGGGCGCAGGATCACCCGGAGTAACATTGCTGCTGTCGTCGGTCTTCAGGAAGGATATAACGTCGGCTTTCGTGATACGCCCGTCCTTACCACTCCCCGTAACCATCGTCGCGTCGAGATCATGCTCGTCGAGGAGGCGCCGCACTGCGGGGCTGGTCTTCACCGGCCCTTTCTTCTCAGCCGGCGCTGGTGCTGCCTTCTTCTCGGTCTTCTTTTCGGGCGCTGCTGCCGCGACTTTGGCAACCTCGCCTTCTTCAAGAATGGCGAGCACATCGCCAGCGACGACCGTGGCGCCATCCTCGACAACAATCCTGGCGAGCGTGCCTGCAGTCGGCGCCGGTACTTCGAGAACCACTTTGTCGGTCTCGAGATCGACAAGGTTCTCGTCGCGCGCCACGCCTTCGCCCACTGCCTTGTGCCAGGCGACCAGCGTTGCATCGGATACCGATTCAGGTAAAGGCGGGACCTTAATTTCTATGGTCATTTCTTCTTCCGTTTGGTTTTTTCAGGCTTGCGGACCTTGCTGGCCTCGGTGTTGATATCGAGGGCCGCTTCGACCAGCGCCTGTTGCTGTTGCAGATGGACTTTGAACACGCCGGATGCCGGTGCTGCCGCACCTGGTCGTCCCGCGTAGTAGAGCTGTTGATGATCTTTCAGGGGTTCCTGCAGGCGATGCTTGATCTGGTACCACGCTCCCTGGTTGAGCGGTTCTTCCTGGCACCAGATGATTTCCTCGACATGACTGTACTGATCAAGCATGTCGGCGAATTCTTCGACCGGAAACGGGTACAGCTGCTCGATCCTGATGATCGCGATGTCCTTGATGCCGTTGACTTCGCGCGCCTCGAGAAGATCGAAATAGACCTTGCCACTGCAAAACACCAGTCGTCGTGTCTTCTTCTGCTCGATCGCTTCGATCTCGGGAATGATGAGTTCAAAGCGGCCGCTCGACAGCTCCGTCAGCGGCGATACGGACATCTTGTGCCGCAGCAGGCTCTTCGGCGTCATGACGATCAGCGGCTTGCGGAAGTTGCGAACCTGCTGGCGGCGCAACATGTGGAACATCTGCGCAGGGGTCGAAGGCACGCAAACCTGCATGTTGTGCTCGGCGCAGAGCTGCAGGAAGCGCTCGAGCCTGGCCGATGAATGCTCAGGGCCCTGGCCTTCGTAGCCGTGCGGCAGGAACATCGTCAGTCCGCACAAACGTCCCCACTTGGACTCCCCGGAACTGATGAACTGATCGATGAGCACCTGCGCGCCGTTGGCAAAGTCGCCAAACTGGCCTTCCCAGATTACGAGGGTGTCAGGCGCAGTGCTCGCATAACCGTACTCGAATCCGAGGACGGCCTCCTCTGAAAGAAATGAGTCGATAACGCGGAACGCATTCTGCCTGTCAACGATGTGTTGCAGCGGTGTGTACTCGCGGTTGTTCAGCTGGTTGTGCAGGACGGCATGGCGATGGAAGAACGTGCCACGACCGCTGTCCTGGCCGACGAGACGAACATCGTGTCCTTCGACGAGCAACGAGGCATAGGCCATCGTCTCGGCGAAGCCCCAGTCCATATCCATCTCGCCTTTCGCCATCCTGAGACGATCATCCATGATGCGCTGGACGCGACCATGCGGCTTCACGTCCGGAGGAATCTCTGTGATTGCGTCTCCCAGGCGAGCGACCTCCGCCGGACTGATCGTCGTATCCACGGACGCGTCCCATTCGGTGTGCACGTAGGGCGTCCAGTCGACCGTAAACTCGTCACCAATCATCCCCAGGCTCGATTTCGGCACCGGCTCGCCCCGGTCCAGCCGGTCACGGTAGCTGTCCTGCAACTCCGCCGCTGTCGTCGCTTCGATGACGCCGGAATGTTCCAGGCGATTTGCATACAACTCACGTGTCGTCTTGTGGCTCTTGATGGCGCCGTACATAATCGGTTGCGTCGCTGACGGCTCGTCGGCCTCGTTGTGGCCATGGCGGCGATAGCAGACGAGGTCAATAACCACGTCTTTCCTGAACTTCTGGCGATACTCGAGTGCCAGGCGTGTCACGAACAGCACTGCCTCGGGATCGTCACTGTTCACATGGAAGATCGGGGCCTCGATCATCTTCGCCACATCGGAGCAGTACTCCGTCGAGCGGGCGTCGGACGGACGGCTGGTCGTGAATCCGATCTGGTTATTGATCACGATATGCACGGAACCGCCAGTCCGGAAGCCGTTGGTCTGTGACATCTGGAAGGTCTCGGTGACCACGCCCTGGCCGGCGAATGCCGCATCACCGTGGATAAGCACGGGCAGTACCTCCAGGCGCTCCAGGTCTTCGCGACGTTGTTGGCGAGCGCGAACCGAGCCCTCGACGACGGGATTCACGATCTCGAGATGGGACGGGTTGAAGGCCAGCGCGATGTGCACGTTGCCGCCGGGCGTCTTCATATCCGCCGAGAAGCCCTTGTGATATTTCACATCACCAGAGCCTTTGAGTTCATCGAGGTCGTAGTTGCCTTCAAACTCCTCGAACAGTTCTTCAGGTGACTTCCCGAGGATATTGACGAGCACGTTGATACGACCACGATGCGCCATACCGATCACGATTTCCCGGATTCCCGTCTTGCCACCTTGCTGGATGATGTCGTCGAGCATGGGAATCAGGCTCTCGCCGCCCTCGAGCGAGAATCGCTTTTGCCCCACGTACCTCGTGTGCAGATAGCGCTCGATGCCCTCGGCGCTCGTCAGCTGTTCAAGCGTCCAGAGCCGTTCCTCATTGCTCAGGTTGTCAGCGACCGCCCCTTGCTCGAAGCGCTTGCGCAACCACAGGCGCTCGCGGGCACGTGAAATATGAGCAAACTCCGCGCCGATTCTGCCGCAATAGATGGACTTCAGCAGGTCGAGGATGTCGCGCAACTTCATGCGCTCATTACCGGTTCCTGCCAGGCCGCCGGTAAAAAACTCGGTGTCCATATCGGCCTCGGTCAGACCAAGGTAGTCGAGCTTGAGGACACCAGGCATGCGCCTGTCCATGATTCCGAGGGGATCGATATCGGCAATCTGGTGACCGCGAAGGCTATATACCTGGATGAGCCGGGACACTGCCGCCTGCTTCTCGCCGGAGGTAACCGGCTTGCCCGAAACACGCGCCGTGGTCGTGCCGGCGCGGCGGCCTTCGCGCGCTTCCGCGAGCAGCTCGTCACGGATCTTCGAATGCACGACTTCGGCGTCAGGGTCGCCCAGTGACGCAAAATATTCACGCCAACCGGACGGCACAGCAGCCGGATCAACCAGGTACTGCTCGTAAAGCCCTTCAACCGCACTCGCATTGCTGCCAAACAAGGGCGTCGAAGCTAGTTGTTCCTTGAGGGAATTGCTCATTCTTTCAAAGACTTATAATGCCTGCGACACGTTCACCCAAAGGCGCAACGGGTCCGGGCCAAAAAAGGGGCGCTAGTTTATCCCAAGCGCCCCTTTTAGGGAATCGAATTGCGGCGAGGATCTACGGCTAACTCAGCCGCAATAAGTTGACCAGTTCGTAGCAGACCAGGCAGGCATAGAACGTGAAGAACGTCGTCAGAAATAGTCCGGTCCGCAACCGGTTCAGGAATTGGGCCTTGGCGAGAAACACCAGCACGAAGATTCCAAAGGCGGTCATAGCGAGCTTGATACTGGTGAAAACCGTCGTGCCCTGCGCCATGATTGCATTCATGATCGGATTCGCCTCGATCATGCCGCGCTCGAGCAAGAGCAGTGTCAGGAACGCATCTGCGCAAGAGAGGACCATCGTTCCCGTCGCGAGGAAGAACAGCCAGGGATGATGCCAGTCCAGAAAAATGACCTCGTCGTCCACACTGCGTCGATGAGTGTGGCGGCGTGACAAAGTGAACCCGTAGGCAACCGTCCGCCAGGAAAACGCGCGTCGCTCTTCGCTCGCGCGTTGTTCCTCTATTGTTGTGCTAATTTCCATCGGCGCTTTCTTCGCTCCCCGCTATTCGTTTTCGGATGCCGTTGTAACTTCCAGCAGGTAGGCGATCAGGTTATCCCTGTCTTCCTGCCGCAGCACGCCGGCAAAAGTCATGCGGTTACCTGGCAGGAATCGGCCCGGCTGAGCGAGCCAGGCGTTCAGAGCTTCAGGCGTCCACACGAAATCGGCATTGCGCATGACGGCCGAGTATTCGAATCCACTGCGCGACCCAACTTCCGTGCCAAAAAAACCGTAGAGTGCGGGCCCGATCATGTTAGGCCCACCGTTGTCGAGACTGTGGCAGGCCTGGCAAATCCGCGCCTGCTGTTCGCCTCGTCGCCGGTTCGCACCGGCATATTGCTCAGTCTCAAGGTATTCCGCCGCCGTGAGGACGACCTGATCGCCCAACGATGTAGCAGACGGTAATGGAGCTGTGCCTGACCCGGTTTCCTCGGTCTTCTTGCCGCAACCGGCGACCAATATTATCGAAGTCACCACTACGGCTGCTGCCAATAGCCTGAAGTTATCCCTCAATGCCAACCCTCAATGCGCTTGCCAGCAACAAACTATAGAGCAATTTATGTACCAAAGTCCCTTGTATTTGATTTAACGCGAATTTCTTTGAAAATGGGTTAGTTCCCGGGACCGGATTGTATAATTACCCGACAGGACTACGCGCCCTGCCTTGGTGTAGACCGGGTTTTAGGGCGATAATTCAGTGCTTGGTGGGCAAAGCGTTTTCAGGGGACAACGGCATGCGGGGCTACACGGGCGTTGCGGCGAACGGCGAAGCCATTCACTACGTCGATCGCAAGCGCTGGTTCTGGTTTCTTTCGGTCATCTACCCTTTGCAGGTATTTGTGCCAATGTGCTTGCACTCGTCGACTGGCAACGAGCTCTGGTTTTTCCTGCCGCTGGTCAACTTCTTCGTGTTTACTCCCGTACTCGACTGGTTGATCGGTGAAGACACCAACAATCCCCCCGAAGAAGTGGTCATGCAGCTCGACCAGGATCATTACTACAGGCACCTCACGTACCTGATCGTCCCGCTACATTTCATTACGTTCTTTGGCTGCGCGGTCTATGCACTGACACAGCCGCTGAGTTGGTGGGCATTCATGGTGCTATCGCTGGTAGCCGGTATGTCGGCCGGGCTCGCCATCAATACCGGGCACGAACTCGGTCATAAGAATTCGAAACTGGAGAAGACGCTGGCTAAACTCGTGCTGGCCGTCCCCGCGTACGGGCACTTTTCCGTGGACCATAACCGCGGTCATCACATGCTCGTTTCGACGCCCGAGGACGACGCCAGCGCTCGGATGGGCGAAAGTATCTACAGGTTCTCGCTCCGTGAGATTCCCGGTGTGTTTCGGCGTGCATGGGCTATAGAGCGCGAACGCCTGGCCTCACGTAACAAGCCAATCTGGCACTACAGCAACCCGATTCTGCAGTCCTACGCCATTAGCGTTTTAATGGCAGCGTTTCTCATCGCTGTGTTCGGCTGGCTGGCCGTGCCTTTCCTGCTAATTCACCATGCGGCTGCCTACTGGCAACTCACGAGCGCCAACTACATCGAACATTACGGCCTGCTACGCGAGAAGACGGCCAAAGGCCGCTATGAGTGCTGCGAGCCCCGCCATTCGTGGAACTGCAATTTTGTGCTGAGCAATCTCGTCCTGTTCCACCTGGAACGCCACTCAGATCATCACGCGCATCCCCTGCGCCGCTATCAATCACTGCGCCACGTTCCGAATGTGCCTCAGTTGCCCAATGGTTACTTTGGCATGTACTTCCTCGCGTACTATCCCCGGGCCTGGTTCCATGTCATGGACAAGCGACTGATGGCGCTGGCGCATGTCGACGGCGATCTCGACAAGGTCAATATCGATCCCGATGCGCGACCTTCGATCTTCCTGAAATGGGGACGCGACAAGATGTCGGAACCGACGTTCACAGACCTTCCAGGTATTTAACATATCCCACGAAGTTGCCGGACCTGTGATGAATCGCACAGTCGGTCCTGTGATCCCCGTATACGCTCAAGTCCACTATTCGTATCGGGTAAAGCACCATGAAATTCAGATCCTTGCAGACGATGCTCGCCGCCATTGCGCTATTAGCCAGCGGCACAGCCATGGCCGATTTCGGCGCTGGGGTAAAAGCAGGAACACTCGGATTGGGCCTCGAAGCTCGTTGGGATCCGCCCGTTCCGTGGTTTGACCTGCGCGTTGGCGTCAACAGTTACGACTACAACGATAAGGCCGGCTACGGCGGCATCGACTACGAAGCAACGCTCGCCCTCGACAACTACTACCTGACGACCAATTTCAAGTTTCCTGCCAGTCCGTTCCGCCTCACCCTGGGCGCGTTTGCCAACGGCAACGAAATTCAGTTGGCCAGCCAGGACATCGGCAGTGCAAACTTCAATATTGGCGGCGCATCGTTCTCGTCAAGTGACGTTGGTACGCTGGAGAGCGTCGTGTCCTTTGACAGCACGTCGCCCTATCTTGGTGTCGGTTTCGACTTTGAGCTGTTTGGCAAGGCGGGCCTGAACCTCGACTTCGGCCTTCTTTGGCAGGGTGAGCCGACCGTCACGCTGGATGCCACAGGGCTGGACTCGGCTCCAGCACAGGTACAGGTCCCCCTGCGTCAGGCACTCGAAGCCGAGCGCCTCGAACTTGAAGAGGAAATGAGTAACTACAAGGCCTGGCCAGTCGTTTCGCTCGCCTTTGTCTACAACTTCTGACGTTCGCGCTCTGATCAGCGCCGGCTGTCGAGCCAGCGCGAAGCGGCAATCCCGAGTTGCAGGTACCTGAAGCGCAACGAAGGTAACGGGAATTTCTTTGCGAGCCCCCGGACGATGGCCGGCAGCTTCGGCTCGGTTGCCGTGCCGATCCAATCGGCCAGCTTGCTGCCGGTCCAGGTCGCCATCGCTACACCATTGCCGTGATACCCGAAGCCGTGAAACACCGACGGGTCGTCTTCGAGCTGTCCAATCGATGGTCGCAGGCCCCCGGTAAAACAAATCAGTCCTCGCCAGCCGTATTCAACGTCGATGTCTGCCCATTGCGGCCAGAACGTCGCGAGCGTGCGCTTGAGAGCGGCGTATGTTTCGCGCTCCTTCATTGCGTTGCCCCTGCCATGTCCTCGCCCGCCGAACATAAGCCGTCCATCGGGCAGCATGCGGAAGTAGTTGAGGATGCGCCGTGTATTTGCCATAGGTTGTTCGGTCTGCCAACCGTGCGCAGCTCGCTCCTCGTCGCTTAGTGGACGCGTCGCGATAATTGCGCTGATGATCGGCAAGGTGCGTCCTGAAAACTCACGCCGCAGGCTTTCCTGAATAAAGCCGTTCGTCGCATAGATCACGCGCTTCGCTCGAAGCGTGCCGCCGCTAGTGCCGAGTCGGTGCATTCCGTCATCGCCCCTGGTCCAATCGACAACTTCACTTCGATCGTGGAGGGTCGCGCCGCGTTTGACCGCCGCGCTTGCAAGTCCCAGGCAGTATCGCAGGGGGTGCAGGCCGAATGTCGGCCCTTCGCGCATCGCGCCATACTGCTCCGTCGAATCGTAGAAACGCTCGCGGAACTCATCAGGGCCAATCATATTCGCGTCAATCCCCAGCTGTCCGGAGAGTATGTCGCACGTGTCGCCAAGATCTGCATAGTGGCGCGGTGTGTGCGCCACCAGGAATTCGCTGTCGCCCTGGGGCCAGAAATCGAGATGCTCGTCCGCACCGATCCTCCGTACAAGTTCGACCGACTCCACCTGCGCCCTGAACCAGTGCCGGGTTTCTTCGAGCCCGAACATCCTGATCGAATCGGCAGCTCCGAAATTGGTGCCTCCCATGCAACAGAAGCCACCATTACGACCGGAAGCGCCCCACCCGATATGCCCGGCCTCGAGAACGCGGACATCCACATCGAAGTCACGCGCCAGGTGATAGGCGGCCGACAAGCCCGTGTAACCGCCGCCGATGACCGCAACGTCACACGACTCGTCGCCGGTCAGTGGTGTCGCGTCGACCTGCAGGTCTCCAGCAGTCGCTTCCCAGTAGCTGCGTTGCGGCATGTCAAAGCGATACATTTCGTCGTCGTAGAGGCGTTTCATTGCGTCTTATCTCGTTTCTGCAGCAAGCCGAATAATCGCTTCAAGACTCACGTCCACATCAGCGGGCGTCGTCGACCAGTTAGATACGCTGATGCGCATCGCCGTACGTCCCTGCCAGACCGTGACGCCGCACCAGCAGGTACCGTCGGCCTGAATCGCGTCAATAACCCTGCGTGTTCTCGCGTCATCGCCGAAAGACACGAGCACCTGGTTCAGATTCACATCGTTGAGAATCCCGAAGCCGGCTTTTGCGAGCCCGTCAGCGAACCGCCGCGCATTGCTGCAACAACGATTCAGCATTTCGGCCAGGCCCGACCTTCCAAGGGACTTCAAAGCCGCCCAGACGTCAACGCCACGAGCACGGCGAGACAATTCCGGGGTGTAGTCGGAAGGATTTCTGTTCTCGGTTTCCGTGATCAGATAGTCAGCCGTAATCGACATCGCGGACTTCAATGCTGCCGCATTGCGCACAAACGCGATACCGCAATCGTAGGGAACGTTGAGCCACTTGTGCGCATCGGTTGCCCAGGAGTCCGCAGCCTGGAAGCCGTTGCAGAGATGTGCAAGTTCGGGGGACGCGGCAGCCCACAAACCGAACGCGCCATCGACGTGCACCCAGGCACCTTCGGGCTTGACCGCGTCGCAAATATCTCCAACAGGATCGAAACCGCCCGTGTTCAGATTACCTGCCTGGGTACACACGATCGTCGGCCCCGTGATTTTGGGTATCTGCGTCGCGTCGATACAGCCCTGCCCGTCTACCGGAAGTCGCTGCACTCGGTCGCGTCCGAAGCCGAGCAAGCCGATGCCCTTTATGACCGTCGGATGCACTTCCTCGCCGACGAGAATTGCCAGAGGCGGCGCACCGATCAGGCCGTCGGCCTCAACATTCCAGCCAACGTCGGCATACACACGATTCCGGGCAGCCGCCAGCGAGGAGAAGTTTGCGACCGTCGCGCCGGTCACAAACGCCGCGCCGGTTTCTGCAGGCAATCCAAACAGATCGATCATCCAGTCCATCGCGACGCGTTCCAGCGTCGCGGTTGCCGGCGTGACCTCGTACATGACGTCATTCTGATCCCAGGCTGAACTCAGCCAGTTGCTGGCCAGGGTAACGGGTAGCGACCCACCGATCACGAAACCAAAGAAGCGCGGGCCGGTCATCGCCACGGCAGCCGGGGTTCCGACTTCGTCGAGTTGGGCCAGTACGTCAGTATCGGCAGCGCCGTCTTCAGGCAACGGCTCTTTGAAGCGCGCGACGTTCTCGATCGCCGCGTCCGTAGGCGCGACTGCACGCGAGACGCTCTGCTCGCGGTAATCGATCCCCCGCCTCGCGGCATCCTCGAGCAAATCGCGCAAGTTCTTATCGTGCGACATTGATCTAGCCCTGCTCCGCGACTAATGGTCGCCTCACCAAAGGGTCGCTGCGAATGTAAACCAGCGCCGCAACAATCGCGATCAATACCGGAATGGGAATCAGCATGAGCGTGGTCCAGCCGAAATAGAACATGACCGTGCCTGCCAGAAGTGATGAGGATGCGGACATGCCGAACACTAGAAACTCGTTAACAGCCTGAGCGCGATACCGCTCGGCCATCGAGTATGTGTAGGTCAGTAAGGTCGTGCCGCCGACATACAGGAAATTCCACCCGATTCCGAGTAACACCAGTGCCCACCAGTAGTGCACCAATGCATGTCCCTGCAGGCCAATAATCGACGTCGCGAATATGCATGCTGCGCCAACAATCATGAGGCGAGTCACACCGACTCGATCGATCAGGAATCCCGCCACAAGCGACGGTAGATACATGGCAAGAACATGCGCGCGAATCACGCTGCCCGTTTCCTCGATCGAGAAGCCCTCGTTGACGTGCATGCTAAGAGGCGTGGCGGTCATGATCAGAGTCATAACACCATAGGCAACTACACCGCCAAACACTGCAGCGAGGAATACTGGTTGTCGAATAATAGTGCCAAGAGGGCGATCTGATTGCTGTAATTCCTGATCTGCGTGGCCGGCAGGCTCGCGAAGCGCGAGCAACAGCAACGCCTGGACGACGAACAGGATGCACAACGCCGCCATTGTTCCCGCGTATGGCGTACCGGCAACCCAACCCTGACCCCGAACCGCAATCTCCTTGCCGAGAATCGCGCCGCCGATCGGTCCGAGCAAGACGAAAGAAACAGCACGAGCGACAAATTCCGGTGCAACGCTCTCGGCCGCCGCATACCGATATTGCAAGGTGAACGCGGTGTTGGCACCGAGCATCATGGCCGACACACAGAACAGTGCAAAGCTAGACCGCTGCAGTGCGATTATTCCGATCGCCATTCCGATCGCGGCACAACACGAGGCCATTACGAAACCGTAGCGACGCCCTATACGTCGCATCAGCATCGTTGCCGGTACCGCGGTCGCGGCTCCCGCGACAATCATCAACGACAAGGGCAATGTGACGAGTGCACGGTTGTCCGTCATCGTCGATCCGATGATGCCACCGAGCGTCACAAGCGAAATCGTCGCGGTCGCGGAGATCATTTGGCAAGAAACAAGAATAATCAGATTACGCGCTTGCATTAACCCTGCCGATCAGCAATATGAGGGGCGCATTCTCACATATTCGCCACCCATCCGCCGGAGAGATCGTGGTCGAACTGGAAGTCACAGAAACAATCCGCATTCCGCTGTCCGAGATTGAGATCAAGGCGGTGCGATCTCAAGGCGCGGGCGGCCAGAATGTCAACAAAGTCGCAACCGCCATTCACCTGCGATTCGACATCCGCAACAGCCCGTCTCTACCGGACCGCGTGCGCACGAAACTGCTCGGGAGTGGCGACCAACGAATTTCCACGGACGGTGTCCTGAACATCAAAGCCCAGGAAAGCAGGAGCCAGGACCGCAACCGCCAGGCCGCCCTGGGACGACTAACCGATCTGGTTCGTGGGGCCACGCAGAAAAAGAAACCGCGGATTCCGACCCGACTGGGCAAGAAGGCAAAGAAGAAACGGCTGGATGCGAAGAGTCGCCGCGGTAACCTCAAGAAATCGCGGCAGCGTGTGGAGGACGATTAATCCATCGCGCAATTGACCTGGCTACCCTCCCACACGCAACCCATGCTCTCCCAATAGTCCACAACACCGAGTCTTGTCATTAGCGGGATGAACTCGGGGTGCAGCCGCAGGGCCTCCAACTCGTCAATAAACAGCAGATCCATTTCGAAGATCTCGCCTGGCTGCTCGAGCAGCTGGGCGATTTCCAGTGCGCCCTCGACGTCGCCCAACGCGGTTCTTGCGATGAGTACTACCTGCGGCTCCAGCGTCCTTTCCGCCCAGTGCCTGTCCAGCAGATCGAGCGCTTCGTTGATTCGCGTCGGGTCCGCGAACGCCGAAAATACCGGCTCAATCCAGTCGGCCGGCGCGTTCCCGAAATGCGCTTCGTCGATTGCGAGTGTTTTCGCCTCTTCAATTCGGCCGAGTCGGAGTAACAGAAGCGCGTAGCCAAGCACCTGGTTGCGTCCGCCCGGCACCAATTCACCGGCACGTTCGAAGTACTCGTGCGCTCTTCGGGTGTTACCCAGCCACAGGTACGTGAGCGCGATACGATTGATCAGAATAGGATTGTCCGGGTCAATGTTCTCTGCCGCCAGGATCCACTTGAGTGAGTCCTCGCGTCGCCCGACGCTGGCCAGCATCCGCGAGTACCAATTGAATGAGTTCGCATCGACTACCGCGGCATTCACCGCCCGCAAATGCGCTTCCTCCGACTCGTGCCAGCGCTTCTGCTGGTGATAAATGAAACCGTAGATCGATGCAGCTGCATTCTCGATGCTGCGATCGACACTGATACCTTTCTCGACGGTCTCCACAGCGAGGCGGTGGTTTTCTTCAAGGGGCAAATCCCGGTAGTCGGGTAGCAATGCGTATCCTTCGGCAAGGGCCAGGTAGGCGGGACCAAAGCTCTCGTCCAGCAATACAGACTCTTCGAACAATCCGATCGCGGCTTCGAGCTTGCCCGGCTCGCTCCGGCGTTCCAGCAGGTACATGCCGCGCATGAAGCTGTTGTATGCGGCCGATTCGGGCTCAGCCCGCATGACCAGTTGCGGCGTCTTCGACCCCGCCAGTTCGCCACGCACGGCCTGGGCGAGCTGCTCCTGGAGTCGGAACACGCCGCCGAGGTTGCCGATTTCCTCACCGGACCCGACGGTGACATTGTCCTCACCGCTGACGATATGCCAGGTTATCTTGAGAACGTCTCCCTGTTTCTGCAGGGCCCCATACAGGAGACTCTCGACATTGAGCGTCGCTGCGATTTCAGACGGTTCACGGTTCGTTTCGGGGTAATGCCGTACGTTCTTTACCGCGAAATCCTGCAGCTCGGCCAATCGGTGCGCGAGAGAATTCCTGGTGCCTTCCAAAAGGTACTGGTTGGCCGGATCGCCACTTAGATTATCCATGGGAAGGATCGCGATGGACTGAACGTAGGGTCCCCTGGGAGTCAGCGGCCACCAGGTGAATGCCGCTATCGCAAGGAATCCCGCGGCCACCACGGCAGTGACTATCTTCCAGAGGCGCGTGTCATTGTTGTTTTCGTCCGCGGGCTCCGCAAGTAGTACGTCAGGCTGAACATGCAACTCGACCGGCTTAATAAGCCGGTAGCCCCTGCGCTGCAGCGTCTCTATGTACTGGTATGGTCGGGTGTCGCCGAAATGCCTGCGCAGCAACGCGATGCAACGCTGGATCGGTTCATTGCCGAATGCGCGACCCTCCCAAACCTCGTCGATCAACTCATCCTGGGTCACCAGGTCGCCATTGCGGCGCGCGAGCGCGAGCAACACTGCGAGGACCTTGGGCTCGGGGTGAACCTCCTCACCTCCGCGACAAATGACGCCTCTTTGTGGCAGCACCTCCCAGTCGCCGAGAGTAAATCCCTTCTCGAGTTCCCCCATCGTCGGCATTCGTGCCGCTCCTCTCCGAATACTTGTCGACATATCTGGTAATCAGAAGACACTCGGACTTTAGCTCTTATTGTCCACTTGCACAGTGTATGTTACCTTATTACCTTGGTACCTTCTCACCAACTGCGGAGGTCGTCATGGCAAGCCCCGTTGTCCGCCGTACCCAAACGGGGGTGCGTATCGAAACATCCTTACTCAAGGTCCTCAAAGGCCTGGCCGAATACAGCGACCTGACGTTGGGTGATCTGCTGGAGGGAATTGTGTTGCACGCTTTCGAGGGCAAGTCACCGTTCTCGGCAGAGACCCGCGAGGTCATCGCACAACTGAAGACCGTGTACGGCTGTGAACTGACCGCAAGCGACAGCCACAAACTGATGGAAAAAGAAGGATGACCGGCCGCCTCGAGACCCGGTACTCGATCGATCGCTTTGAAGCCGCCGATGTGGACCCGGCGCTGTTCGATCACGAGGCACACATCTACGTCGGATGGCTTTATATCACGGCCTTTCCTCGCGACGAGGCCATAGAGCGTTTCGATGGGGCCCTGCGGCGACTGACGACCAGGATCGGCGCTAGCAGCAAATACAACGCCATGATCACGTGGCTGTTTCTGCTACTCATTGACGAACGCGCGCAGGAAGACGAGGACTGGCCCGCCTTCCGTATGCGGAATGAGGATCTCTTCAAGAACAGGCCGCGCGCAAACGCGGCCTGAGGACGTCCTAGAACAAACCTTCGATCTGCCCTTCCTTATTCACGCGGATCGCATTCGCTGCCGGCACCCTGGGCAGACCCGGCATGGTCATGATCGCACCGGTCACGACCACGACAAACTCGGCGCCCGCCGCCAGTCGGATTTCGCGAATCTGAACGTGATGCCCTGACGGCGCCCCAAGCAAATTGGGATCCGTGGAGAAGCTGTACTGGGTCTTCGCCATGCAGATGGGGTACTTGCCGTAGCCCTCACGTTCGAACTTGGCGAACTGCTCCCGGACTTTCTTATCGGCAATAATGTCCTCGGCGCCGTATATCTCCCGGGCAATGGTCGCGGTCTTCTCCCACAGTGACAAATCGTCACCGTAAAGCGTGCGGAATTGCGCCGTTCCGCTGTCGCACAATTCGACGACATGCTCGGCCAGTTCGGTCGTCCCCTTACCGCCATCCGCCCAGTGCGTGCAGTTGATGGCCTTGACGCCGAACTCGTCGCAAAACGCGCGAACTGTTTCGACTTCGGCATCGGTATCAGCCGTATAGCGATTGATCGCAACGGTAACCGGCACACCAAATTTCGCGAGGTTGCGCATATGGCGTTCCAGGTTACGGCAGCCGTCCTTCAGCGCTGCGACGTTCTCTTCGCCCAAATCCTCTTTGGCGACGCCACCCTGCATCTTGAGCGCCTTGATCGTCGCGACAAGCACTACGGCGTCCGGCGACAATTTGGCTTTGCGGCACTTGATATTGAAGAACTTCTCAGCACCGAGATCGGCGCCGAATCCTGCCTCGGTAACGACGTAATCAGCAAGTTTCAGTCCCGTCGACGTCGCCATCACCGAGTTACAGCCATGCGCAATGTTGGCGAACGGTCCACCGTGCATCAGCGCAGGGTTGTTCTCGAGTGTCTGCACGAGGTTTGGCTGGAGTGCATCCTTCAAGAGTGCCGTCATCGCTCCTTCTGCGCCGAGTTCCCGAACCGTCACGGGTTCATTCTGGCGCGTGTAGCCGAGCACAATATTGCCGAGGCGATTCTCGAGGTCCTCGAGGTCCGTCGCCAGGCAGAAGATTGCCATGATCTCCGAGGCGACTGTGATATCGAACCCGGCTTCGCGGACCACTCCGTTGTGGTAGCCGCCTAATCCGGACGTGACAGTCCGCAAGGCGCGATCGTTCATGTCCACGACGCGCCGCCAGGTAACCCGGCGCGGGTCGATATTGAGCTGGTTCTCCCAGTGCATGTGGTTGTCGATTAGTGCAGCCAGCAGGTTATTCGCTGCTCCGATCGCGTGGAAGTCGCCCGTGAAGTGCAGGTTGATGTCTGTCATCGGAACAACCTGTGCGTAGCCACCACCGGCTGCGCCACCCTTCATGCCGAAGCACGGCCCAAGACTCGGCTCCCGCAGGCACATCAGCGCATTCTTGCCGATGAGGTTCATCGCATCACCGAGCCCGACCGTGGTCGTGGTCTTGCCCTCACCAGCGGGCGTCGGCGAAACGGCAGTCACGAGAATTAACTTGCCGTCCTTGTCCTTGCTCTTTGCCTCGACAAAGTCGGCGTTGATTTTCGCCTTGTCATGACCATAGGGAATCAGGGCATCCGTCGGGATCCCGAGTTTCTCAGCAATCTCCTGGATGGGTTTGAGGGTTGCCGCCTGGGCAATCTCGATATCACTCTTTACGGCCACTGTTCGTCCCTTCCTGTTTATTATTCAGTGGCCGAAATTCTATCGGAAATGGCTAACTATGGCGCGTTCTCGACCTTGTGGATTGTGCCTACAGCCCCGTAATGGAGGACGTACACTTCGCCGCCAATGTCCTGGGCGAAAGA
>Ga0209567_10000145_pt1 | contig 37212 bp, 36 predicted proteins | sample COG_12_FD_184756 | JGI IMG/M metagenome (GOLD analysis project Ga0209567, IMG submission 184756) | Pelagic marine sediment microbial communities from the LTER site Helgoland, North Sea, for post-phytoplankton bloom and carbon turnover... | ecosystem: Environmental > Aquatic > Marine > Neritic... | reverse complement strand
GAAAAAGCAAGCGCACTGAAGTATGGGGATCCCATGGATCCCGACACCGACGTCGGCACCGTGATCCACGAGGAGGCGGCCAAGCTGTTCGAATCCCGGGTGAATGACGCCATCCAAAAAGGCGCCAGCCTCCTCTACGGCAACGACCGCCAGGGTGCGGTCTACTCCCCGACGGTGCTGGATCACGTAGCCTACGACTGCGAGCTGGTGCGCGAGGAGACGTTCGGCCCGCCGATTCCGATCATTCGCGTCAAGGACATCAACGATGCCATCCGGGTATCCAACTCGACGGTATTCGGCCTGTCTTCCGGTGTGTGCACCAATCGCCTGGACTACATCACACGCTTCATCAACGATCTGCGAACGGGCACAGTGAACATCTGGGAAGTGCCGGGATACCGGATCGAGATGTCGCCCTTCGGCGGCATCAAGGACTCCGGGCTTGGTTACAAGGAAGGCGTCATCGAGGCCATGAAGAGCTACACCAACGTCAAGACCTTTTCACTGCCCTGGCAATAACGGCCATAAAAAATCTGGAAATATCACGGCGAGGGCGCCGCGCCTAAATATCATTGTTCGGTGTCGGGCAAAACTTGTAGGAGGCGCGCCCCGCGCCGATTCTTTCCGCTTCGATCAGCCTTTCCACCCGGCTGATGCGATAGTTAAACCGCCGAAGGCCTGGAGCCCGCGATTGCCGTTCGATACATCAGTCTGAGATAGCCGTCGTAATCATTGACGGCGTAATGGATGATACAGCGGTTATTCCAGACGGCGACATCACCCACACGCCATCGAAAACGAATCGTCCGTTCCCCTGATTGTTGATTTCCGTCACCTCGACTATTCTGTTGTGCAAATGGGACGCAGAGCCAAAAACATCCTTCTCATCACCTCTGACCAGTGGCGGGGCGACTGCCTGTCGGTGAACGGCCACCCGTGCGCCAAGACCCCCAACTACGATGCGCTTATCGCGGACGGCGTGTATTTCAGGCGGCACTACTCGGTGTGCGCACCCTGCGGTCCGGCGCGGGCCAGCCTGCTGACCGGGATGTACATGCAGAACCACCGCTCGGTACGAAACGGCACACCGCTGGACGACCGGCACACCAACATCGCCCGCGAGGCCCGCAAGGCAGGATACCGGCCGGTGCTTTTCGGCTACACCGATACCAGCCTGGACCCGAGAAAATATCCCGACGAGGAAGTCAGGAAACACGGCTACGAAAGTATGATGCCCGGCTTCGAGGAGGGACTGCTGCTGCCGGCGGAGAAACCCGATGCCTGGCTAAAGTTTCTGCGGAAACAGGGGTACGGATTCGATTCCCTGGAGGCGGCGTACCGTCCGGTTTCATACTATCCCGAAGCGGAAAATCGGGGCCGGACCTACCCCCCGCCCGAGTACAAGGGCGAACACTGCCAGACCGCCTTCCTAACCCGCGAGGCTATAGCGTATATCGACGGGGCACCCGACAACTGGTTCGTCCATCTGTCCTACCTGCGCCCCCATCCGCCGTTCATTGCACCGGAACCCTGGAACCGGATGTATGATCCGAATGAGGTTCCCCTCCCGATTCGTGCCGGCAACATGCCGTCCCAGTCCGCCCAGCATCCCTGGCTGGCGGCCGCGCTGGGCCCTTACGGTGACTGGTTCGATCCCTGGATCCGGGAGGCGTTGCAGGGTGAACATGCGGAAAAGGAAATCAGGCAGATCCGGGCCACCTATTACGGTCTGGTGTCCAAGGTGGATCACTACGTCGGCGGGCTGCTCGATTTCCTCAAATCAACCGGACGCTACGACGACACGCTGATCATTCTCACATCCGACCACGGCGAACTGCTCGGCGACCAGTGGCTGTTTGGCAAGCGCGGTTACTTCGATTCCGGCTACCACGTTCCGCTCATCATCAGGGACCCGGATCGGCCCGGCCGGACCCGGGGGCGAACGGTGGACAATTTCACCGAGTCCGTCGACGTCATGCCCACGATCCTCGACTGGCTGGGACTCGACGCGCCACGTCAATGCGACGGTTGTTCCCTCCTGCCGTGGATCGAAGGGCATACGCCTGCCGACTGGCGGACGGAGGCCCACTGGGAATACGATTTTCGGGACCTAGAGAGCCCCGAGCTGGAGCGCGAACTGGGCATCACCATGGATCATTGCCAGCTCAACGTCATACGAAACGATCGCTACAAGTACGTCCACTTTACCGACCTTCCGCCATTGTTTTTTGATCTCGAGAACGACCCCGCTGAAATCATGAATCTGGCCCGGGATGAGCGCGTTGCGAACGCGGAATTGTCCCTGGCCAGCAGGATGCTGTCCTGGAGAATGGCGAACGACGAACGGGAGCTGACCGCTATTAAAGTCAGCAGGGATAAAGTTTTCTCACGATAGCCGTGTTGAGGAGCGAACACAGAGTTTAGTTTAGAGACGTTTCATTACGTGTCTGCAAGGAGTGGAGCGGCGGGGTAATCCAAATCGTTTCAACTCGAAAGTCGCTAGCCCGCATTTCTCACCAAGATCCCGAGCGATGGCGCAGGACCGGTGCCGATGAACGCCGGGCCGAATAATGCTCCTGGAGAGCATTTTAGCGCAAGCCCGTAATGGCTGAGCCGCAGGGATGCGTCAAACCAGTGAGATGCGTAGCCGTAGCTGTGGATAGAATGAAGGCCAAGCTCAGCGGGGCCTGGACCAGCCAGCGCCGGGATAGGCGTTGTCGATCCAGACGGTTCTTTAGTCAAAACCAAATAATCTAGGGAAACTCTAATCAATTCACTATTCAGTTTCCTTAACTATTCATTTGATGTACTGTCTAATTCCTTAGTGTTCAGAACAGGGTTGAAACGAATGCACCGTCTAAGGTTCGTGTTATCGGTAGCTGCTTTGGTCTTCATTGGCTTTCCTGCATTCGCAACAGAAGATTTCGAGCCTTTTATCGGGAAATTCGAGGGGAAATACACGAGCGATGAGGGCGGCGTTGAACAAAACCGAGACCTGAGCGTAGAGATCTCGGAAACCAAAGACGGTTTCAATGTGTCGTGGACAACCACGACGTTCAAAAAAAATAAATCGAAGACCAAGACTTACAGCATCGACTTCGTCGAGTCCGACCGCGAGCATATCTATATGGCGGCCCAGAAGAAAAACGTCTTTGGCGGCCGCGAACCGCTGGACCCGATGAAAGGTGACGCCTACGCCTGGGCCAGGGTCGACGGCCCGAAGCTGACGATCCATGCGCTAGTCATCACGGAGGATGGTGGTTACGAGATGCAGACCTACGATCGAATTCTGATGGGCGACAATAACCTCCACCTCAAATTCTCCCGCATCAGGGACGGTGAAATGCTGAAGACCATAGATACCAACCTGTATCGGCAGTAGTTTATCGATAATCGGAATTAAGGGGACACATACTTAATTCATCCGAAGTAGATCAGGGCCATCTAGGCTGTCCCTTGAATTAAGTATTGTGTCCCCGAAATTCAGGACCGTCCCAACACCAGCTCCAGATCGGCGCATATGTCATCGGCATCTTCGATGCCCACCGAAAACCGGAAAACGCCGTCTCCTGCGAATGTACGGTAGCGAGCCTCCGCATTCGGTCCGAGTCTGAAGGTCGAGTCCATCAGCATGTCCGTGGGGATCCAGTACACCAGTGACCGGTGGTGGCCCAGCGATACGGCATAGTGGACAACTCTCAGTTTCTCGATCATTCGCTTCGCAATCGCCTGGCCCGGTTCCCTCGTCTGGAAGGTCATCATGCCGGAATAATTGCGCATCTGACGCTGGGCCAACGCGTGTTGCGGGTGGGATTTCAAACCGGGGTAGTGGACGCGCACGACCGCGGGATGGGCCTCCAGAAAATCCGCAACCTGTATCGCCGTTTCCTCGTGCGCCGCCATGCGCAGGGGGAATGTCGCCAGTCCCCGGGAGATCAGCCAGGCATTGAACGGCGACAGCACGCCGCCATAGTGCACCATCGCCTCGAGGTTGAGGGCATCCAGGTCCTCCGTGCGTCCGACCACGGCACCACCCATGGCATCGCCGTGCCCGCCCAGGTATTTAGTGAGCGAGTGCATGACGAAGTCCGCCCCCAGCTCCATGGGGCGTGTCGCCGCCGGCGTGGCAAAAGTGGAGTCCACTACGACATCGCGGACGCCGAGGTCGTGCGCAAGGCCGGAGATCGCTTCGATGTCGCTGAGACGCATGATGGGATTGGCCGGGGTTTCGATCCACACCATCTTTGTTCGCGAGGTGAACGCCGATTCGACCTCGTTGAGATCGGAAGTGTCCACCAGCGACACCTCGATCCCCCAGCGGGGCAGACTGTCGCGGACCAGTTCCGCCGTACCCACGTAGTTGGTGTCCGATATCACCAGGTGGTCCCCCGAACTCAGTCGACCGGCCAGCAGGGCGTGAGATGCCGCCATTCCCGAGGCAAAACACAATGCTGCCGGCGCACACTCCAACGCCGCGATCTTGACTGCCAGTTGATCCACCGTTGGGTTGGACACCCGCGCGTAGGTATAGCCCTCGTAGCCGGACCGGTTGAGTGCGGAAAACCCCGCCACCTGATCCGGGGAAAACGTCGCCGACATGACGAGATTGGGGGACGAGGCGCGGGTCACCTCATCGACGCCCTCCCCCACGTGGATGGCTCGGGTTCGATCGCCCCACCGCGGATCGTCTTTTTTCATGATCATGATTCCCTCACAGTTGCAATCAGGATGGTGATGGCGCCGGATGTTTTGCTCCACTGAAATCGAGATCGATGACCAGCGGAAAGTGATCCGAGCCTTCGCGGTCATTCTTCACGCTAGCACCGGCGACCGCGCCACTCAGGTCTGACGTTACAAAAACGTAGTCCAGCGTCGTCCGCGAGCCATCGCATTCCACACAGGTCTTCACTCTGTCCGTGGCGGTGTTTTTTATCGACCAGGCATCCACGACCGCCGTGCCGTTCGGAGAAGCCAGCATGGCCCCGTATTCGGGGTCGCCGGGTTCGAAATTGAAATCTCCGGCGAGTAACGTCGGCACCGTCACGTGAGGTACGGGCTTCCCTTCCGACCAGGGGTGCTGCGTTGTCTTTGGCTGTTTCCACATCAGGGATTCACCAGGCAATTCGTGCAACAGTGCACGCAGCACCGCAACTTGTGTTAAACGTTGGAGCCGGGATTGATGACTCAGATGGACCGACATAACGCGCAGCGGAACTCCTGGAACATCGATGACGGTTTCAAGCGCGCAACGCGGTAAATCGGTCTTGGTGTCCGCGACGGTGTCGTCCACCGGCCGGGGCAGCGAATGGATCCGCGAGTACGACACCGGCCAGCGCGACAGCACCGCGTTGCCGAATCCGCGCCGTGTGTTCACCACCCGCCCTTCGGCATCCAAGCTGCTGGAGTCGAGCTCATAGCCGAGCCCATACACTGCATATCTGTTCAGCAGACTCGCCAGCACATCGGGCTGGTGATCGAATTTGCAGGCCTGCCAGTGGGTGGTCACTTCCTGCATGCAGATGATGTCGGCGTCGGATACCGCATCCGCGATCCGTTCGAGGTCATATGCGCCATCCAATCCGAAACCGAACTGGATGTTGTACGTTGCAAATCTGATGCCATTCAACATCATGCCGGCGCACACAATGGTGCGGACAGGTAAACTCCGAACTCGCGCGTGAAATCAACACTGACCCGGGCGTGCACCTTGCCCTGCTTGTCAAAGAATTTCTGCGAACCGTTGACCGGGAACACGGCTTCGTGCCAGACGCCGGGGTGGATGTAGAGCCCCTGCGCGCCGCTGAACCAGAATGCGGTAAAGCTCTCCGGTTTGACGTCGTCTCCCGGCAGAGCGAGCGGCGAAATGAAAGATCCAGGTTCATTCGGAAAGAACAACTGGCCGCCGTCGGGGTGATAGTTCGCATGCCAGAGCAACACCTTGTCACGTGGCTCCGGGTCCACTTCCTCGACGGCGGACCGTGGCTCACAGCTCCAGCCCAGGACGTATTCATTCTGGCCGGGCACGGTCGTGTTGTGGGCGTGCAGCGTGTTTCCGCGCCAGTAGAACTCGAACACTCCTTCGGTGGTACCCCCCTGGTCGCCGGTATCGGGGTCCACCGGACGCCGGCCCTGCGCGGGCCAGCGAACGATCTCGATGGGGCAGTCTTCCGGCCGATCGACCAGCTTACCATAGCCTTCCAGATTACCCGCCGTCGCTTCTACTAGAGGAATCTCGAACACCGGCAACTGCGGCATATCGGCCGCACTGGGAGCCAGATTGGGTGCAGTGATCTCGTTCATCATCGATCTCGCAAATTGAAATAATTGGGGAAATAACCGGGGCCAGAGTAAAATTTTACCTGCAATCGTAACTTGGGGTCAGAGCAATATTTCGCCTCTGAATTGTCACTCTGACCCCAATTTACCTATTCTTTTGAAACCCTGCTCGAGATCGGCGATCAGGTCATCGGTGTGTTCCAGCCCAACGTGGATCCGGATAAGGAATTCGTCGTCCGGCCACGCCGTCGCCGTCCGCAACTGGCCCGGGTAGGCGGGGATCAGCAGACTCTCGAACCCGCCCCAACTGGCCCCAATGCCGAACAAACGCATGCCGTCGAGGAAATCCGCCACCGCGCTTCGATCATTGCTGCGCAGCGTAAATCCGAACAGACTGGAGGCACCCAGATAGTCCCGGCGCCACAGGTCATGGCCCGGGCAATCCGGCAGAGCGGGATGCAACACCCGGCCTACTTCAGGGCGGTCCTTTAACCAACGCGCCACCTTAAGCGCCTGCAAAGATTGCTGCTTCAGGCGCGTCGGCAGCGTCCTGAGGCCGCGCAGCACCGTGTAGGTGTCGTCGGGTCCGGCACACTGCCCGAATCCGAACACCGTCCGGCGCACGGGCTGGTAGCACGGTTCGGTCATCGTGATCAGGCCCGACATGATATCGGAATGACCGGAAATATATTTTGTCCCGGCGTGAATACATACGTCGACGCCGTGTTCGAAGGGTTTGAAATAGAGCGGTGTCGCCCAGGTATTGTCCATCAATACCTTCAGACCTCTAGCGTGCGCCGCGCGGGCGATGGCCGGGACATCCTGGACCTCGAAGGTCAGCGACCCGGGCGATTCCAGATACACCACCCGCGTGTTGGGGCGAATGAGTGCCGCTATGCCTTCACCAATCAGGGGATCGTAGTAGGTCGTCTCCACCCCCAACCCGGTCAGCGTGTCGTCGCAGAACATCCGGGTCGGTTCGTACGCGGCGTCCACCATGAGCAGGTGGTCGCCGCTGCGCACGAAAGCCAGGATCGCCATGGCGACCGCCGCCATCCCCGAGGGCAGAACGACGCAGCCGTAACCGCCTTCGAGGGTCGTCATCGCCTCTTCCAGCGCAAACGTCGTAGGTGTGCCAAAAAGGCCGTAAACGACTTTCCCCGGTTGCCACCGATCCGCCACCCGCGACTCGAATGACTCCATTGTCGGAAACAGGATGGTGGACGCCCGGTAGACGGGCGGATTGACAACGCCATGGTTCTCCGGCGGATTGCGTCCCGCGCGGGTTGCCAGCGTTTCGTCGTGTTCTGGTAGGTCGCTCATGAATAACTCCGGTGCTGATGGCCTGTTTTCATCTTGAGTCCAGGAACAGGGGGTACATGGATACAATACATACGGCAGGATATCAGAATCACGGCGTCACAACGCCGTGGGCCCGGATGGATAAGCCCGATTCATGCTCGCCCTGTATAATCGAAATCGAACAGCTTGAATAATTCTCACAGAGGCATGAACAGGCGACTCCGAAGCGTTTTCAAACACATTGTCCTGGCGACCGGATACGGGCTGCTGGGTGCGATCGTATTTGCGGCGATAGGGTACATCTATTTTCTGGAGACCCGGCCGGATCTGAAAATCTGGCACACCGCGCGGCTCGACGCGGAATTTACAGCGGAGCGATCGAACGACGTCAACACGCTGGCCGGTTACCTCGAAATCGAGGAACGGGTCATGCAGCAGCTACAGCAAAAGGTCTACGACCGGATCGGTGCTGAAGATCGCCGGCAAATCGTGCGCTACCACCGCGGCAGCATGATGGACCCGGATTCAAGGCCTGCAAACTGGAACAGGACTTTCGAGCTCACACCGGACCGGCCGGCGGCGGGCGCCCTGCTCATACACGGTCTTTCAGATTCACCTTACAGTATGCGGGCGATTGCGGAATCCCTTTACTCACACAACGTACTGTCCATCGGTATGCGCATGCCCGGGCACGGCACCGCTCCGTCCGGACTGGTGGATGTGCACTGGAAAGACTTCGTTGCGGCCGTACGCATCGGGGCCAACGAGCTGAAAAGCCGCCTCGGCGATGCGCCCTTGTTCATCGTGGGCTACTCCAACGGTGCGGCACTGGCAGTAGAGTATGCGCTGGCCCCGCTGGAGGGATCCATGAGCCCGCAGGCCGATGCGCTGGTGCTGTTGTCGCCCGCCATCGGTGTATCACCGGTCGCAGCCCTCGCCCGATGGCAGGGGCGCCTCGGCAAGATCGCCGGATTCAAGAAACTTGCCTGGAACTCAATCGAACCGGAGTTCGATCCCTACAAGTACAACTCGTTTGCGGTCAACGCCGGGGACCAGATCCATCAGCTCACCAGCGCGATCGAGCGGCGGATAAACAACCTGGCGGCCGCTCACGGTCTGATTTATTTTCCGAGAACGATCGCATTCCAATCGGTAGTGGATGCAACCGTACCTCCGCAGGCATTGCTCGATAGATTTTTCATGAAACTGGATAAGAGCGGAGGCCATCAGCTGGTGCTATTCGACGTCAACCGGTACTCGGAAACGGAACCGCTTCTCCGTTCTGATCCCGATTCGTTCGTCAAGTCGCTGTTCGAGGATCCGGGTTTGCCGTTCGATCTGAGCCTGGTGACGAACGTGGAAACGACCACTGAAGATGTCATGGTGCGATTCAAGCTCGCGCAGAGTCCCTTCGTGTTCGATCGACCCCTGATGCGTGCCTGGCCGGCCGAGATGTTCTCCATGTCCCACGTCGCGGTGCCGTTTCCACCGGATGATCCGCTCTACGGTGGTTCACATGTTCCGGGAGACGAGCGGGTCACGCTGGGGTCGGTGCACATCAAGGGAGAGCGAAACCTGCTCCAGATTCCAGACGGTTTCTTCATGCGGTTGCGGCACAATCCGTTCTTCGATTACATGATGAAGCGCATTGTCGAATTTCTCGAACTGGAAAGCCCGGACACGAGCTAGCTCGCATTTCTTACAAGCCGCCTCTGCCTGATTAGGCACTGCAGCGGAACAACTTCAATGCATTCTTTACTGGTTTAGATATATTTCGATGTGGACGGAGACAAGCATGCCCGGAAACAATAGAATCCGCCCGAAACCCAAACACCGATACACAGGAGAGAAAATTGGACAAGGTACGCTATGAAAAGGGCCTTGCAGCCCGAACCGCCGTGCTCGGGGAAGAATATGTCAACCAGTCTCTGCGCGCCGCGGACGACTTCAATCGCGAGTTCCAAGAGCTGGTGACGGAATACTGCTGGGGAACATGCTGGGGCGATGACACCCTGGACAGGAAACAACGCAGCCTACTGAATCTCGGCATGCTCGCGGCGCTGAACCGGATGCACGAATTCGAGATCCACTTCAGGGGCGCTATCACGAATGGGCTGAGCAGGGACGAACTGAAGGCTATTTTGCACCAGATCACGATCTATTGCGGGGTGCCCGCGGGTGTCGAAAGCTTTCGCGTCGCGCGCAAGGTATTCGCCGAACTGGACGGCTGAAGGTGGCAATACCGGCGACAATGCGGGGCGTGCATCTCACCGGCAACGGTGGCCTGGATAAGCTCGTTGTCAGAAACGACATACCCGTGCCCGCCCCCGGACCTGACGAAGTACTGATCGAGGTCGGGGCTTGCGGCATGAACAACACCGACATCAATACCCGTACGGCCTGGTACAGCAAGACCGTGACCACCGCCACCTCTGGCGGTGGCAGCGAAGGTTTCGCGCTGGCCGGGACCAACGACTCCACCTGGGGCGGCTCCGGTCTGACTTTTCCGAGGATTCAGGGCGCCGATGTAGCGGGCCACATCGTCGCCGTTGGAGCCAAGGTGGACGAATCCATGATAGGCGAGCGCGTGGTTGTCGATCCGTGGCTGCGTGATCCGGCGGAACCCGAAGACCGACGCCTTGCCGGCTACTTCGGAAGCGAACGGGACGGGGGTTACGCCGAATACACGACGGTCCCGGCAATCAATGCGATCCATATCGACTCGGACCTGAGCGACACCGAACTTGCAACTTTTCCATGTTCGTACTCTACCGGGGAATACATGCTGACCCGTGCGCGCCTGGCTGAAGGTGAAACCATACTGATCACCGGAGCCTCCGGGGGCGTGGGCTCCGGCCTGATACAGCTCGCACGGGCGCGCGGCGCACGAACCATTGCCATCGTCGGCAAAGAAAAGATCGAAGCGATCCGGGCCCTCGGCGCCGATGACATCATCTCGCGGGACGAAACGGATCTGACCGCCGCGGTGCGGGACGTCGCCCCCAACGGCGAAGTCGAGGTCGTCGCCGATGTCGTCGGAGGAGAGAACTTTCCCGAGCTGCTGGAGCTGCTGGGCCGGGGCGGGCGTTACGTCACCTCGGGAGCGATCGCGGGACCCATCGTCGAACTGGACCTGCGTACGCTGTACCTCAATGACCTCGAAATGTGGGGCGCAACCATCATGCCGCGGGAAGTATTCGTCAACCTGGTAAGGCAGATCGAGCGGCAAAAACTGCGTCCCCTCGTGGCGGGGACATTTCCATTGGAGGACATCCATGCCGCCCAGAAGAAATTCCTTGAAAAGAAACACGTCGGAAACTTCGTCATCGTACCTTGAAGATCAGGCAAATCTCCGTTTACCAGGTAGATCTGACCCTCGCCGGCGGCGGCTACTATCTGTCCGGGGGCCGGTTGTTTTTCGATCGCCTCGACAGCACCATCGTGCGCGTGGAAACCGATGACGGCGTCCACGGCTGGGGAGAGAGCTGTCCCTGGGGCGCGACCTATCTACCGGCGCACGGCAAGGGGGTGCGCGCGGCAATGGACGAATTCGCGCCCAATCTCCTCGGCATGGACCCACGCCGTACAGATCGGATCAACGAGGCGATGGACCTTGCGCTGCCGGGCCATATTTATGCGAAGTCGGCTATCGATATGGCCTGCTGGGATATTCTGGGCAAATATTCCGACCTTACGCTTTGCGATCTACTCGGCGGCAGAGTCGAGGGTCCCGTCATACTGCATTCGTCGATCTCCACCGGAACACCGGAGCAGATGCTTACCTACGTGGACAACGCCGTGTCACGCGGTTACCGTATTCATTCATGCAAGATCGGCGGCGAGGACATCGCCCTGGACAGGGCCCGCGCACAGGCCCTTGCGGCGCACCTGCCGGATGCCGGCGCCCTGACCCTCGACGTCAACCGGGCATGGCTGCCCGATCAGGCCATCCAGGTGATGAATGCAGTGGAAGGTCGGAGCATCTACTTCGAACAACCCTGTGAAACCCTGGACGAGTGCCTCCAGGTGCGGCGGCTTACCAGCAACCCGATCATCCTCGATGAAAACATTCACACCATCCACGACATCGCACACGCGTGGCGATGTCGAATCTGCGAGGCGATTGGCCTCAAGGTCGGGCGGGTTGGGGGATTGACCAAAGCAAGGAAGATCCGCGACTTCTGCGTGGCCATGGGCATCCGCATGAACATCGAGGATACCGGCGGGAGCGTGCTGGCGGATACCGCGGCGGTGCATCTGGCCCAGTCGACCTCGACGATTCACCGCCGCGCAACCTGGCTGTGCCACGACATGTGCGACGTCGACATCGCCCCGGGTCAAGGTGCGCGAAATGCCAGTGGTGAAACCGACGCACCCGATCTGCCGGGGATCGGTGTCGACCTGGATGGGATCGAGCCAGGCCAATGGGTGGCGGAATACAAATAAAGCAAAGCCGCACCACGAGCAGCAAGTGTAGATCAAGCAGCGGCCGGATCCCGGATTCGTGGCGACCAATATCCCATGTCAATGGGGAGGTGGCGCGCTTCAGGCCCTCAGTCGCTCGTTCTTGGGGTCCCATACCGGCTCCGCGAGGACGGTGGCCTTATGAGGTTGCCCCAGCAGGTCGATATCGAACTGGCTGCCGGGGTTGGCGTACTCGGGCTCGACGTATACGAAACCCAGGCTCTTGCCCGTGTAGTGGCCATACGCACCCGATGTCGTGACGCCCATGGCTCGCCTGTCGACAACGGCAGGTTCGCCGCCGTGCACATCACTGTCGCCTGCTTCTACTTCGACATAGACCAACCGGGTGGTGACGCCCTTCTCCCTGACCTCGAGCGTGGCGTCCCTACCGGTGAAATCGCCCTTGCCTTCCGCGAAAAAACGCTCCATGTCGGCCTCGACCAGAGTGATCTCGTTGGTCATTTCGGCGCCCCAGCCTTTGTATGCCTTTTCCATGCGCAGGGAATTGACCGCGTACACGCCAAAATTTGCAATTCCGTGAGCCTCTCCCGCGGCCCAGACCGCATCGTACAGTTCCAGAAGCCTCGCCATCGGGCAGTGCAGTTCCCAGCCCAACTCACCGACGTAGCTCACTCGCAGTGCCCTGACGGGTACTCCGGCAACATCGATCTGCTGACACGTCAGCCAACGGAAGCCGGCGTTGTTCAGATCACTGTCCGTCAGTCCGGACAATACATCCCGGGAACGGGGGCCGGAGAGGACCAGCACACCCCAGTCTTCCGTGACGTTTGAGACTTTTACGTCTTCCCCTTCCCCGACTCCCTGTTCGAGGAGATCGAAGTCACGGTCCTCCGCCGCGGCGCCTGACAGGAGATAATAGTGACCATCTGATAATCGAGTCATGGTCGATTCACCGGCGATGCGACCGTTGGGGCTCAGGTAGTGTGCCAGAGCAATCCCGCCATCTTTTCTAGGGACCCGGTTGGCGATGATCCTGTTCAAATACGTTTCCGCGTCGCTGCCGGCCACCTCGTACTTGGCGAAGCTCGACAGATCCAGTATGCCGACCCGCTCGCGCACCGCCCTGCACTCCTCCGCCACAACCTCGAAGACGTTGTTATGCCTAAAGCCCGGTTCCTCTTCGCGTCCGTCCGGTGAAAAAAACTTGGGCCTCTCCCATCCGTTGGCCTCGGTGTACTTGCAGCCCTGCTCCGCCAGGCGATCGAACAGCGGCGTGACTCGGGTGTTTCGGGAAGCTGGCCGTTCCTCGCCGGGCAGATGCAGTGCATACATGTGCTCGTAGTCCTGATGGGATTTTGCCTTGGTGTAGTCACCCGGGGCGTACTTGCCGAAGCGGCGGGGATCGAGTCCAGCCATATTGATTTCGGAATCCCCGTGCACCATCCACTGCGCTAGATACTTGCCGCAGCCGGCGCCTGCCGCTATGCCTATCGATGCCCCGTTGCAGTGCCAGAAATTCCGCAGACCCGCGGCCGGCCCCAGCAGCGGGTTTGCGTCCGGTGTGTGCGGTATGGCGCCGCACACCACCCGTTTGATGCCGAGGTCGGACCAGATAGGCATGCGTTCCATGGTGCGCTCTATAAAGGGAGCCAGATCGTCGAAATCGGCATCGAAAAGCTCGTTCTCCGAATCCCATTCTGGCCAGCCGCCGCGATGGGTCCAGCATTCCTTCGATTCGATCGTCTCATAGATCCCGATCAAAGCGGACTTCTGTTCCTGGCGATAATAAGCGGATGGATAGGGATCGCGCATTACCGGCATCTCGTCTTCCCGCTCCTGGAATTCCGGTACGGTGTCCGTGACGATATAAGTATGTTTCATGTTGGTGATGGGGATGTCGGTGCCGACCATCTGGCTTACCTGGCGGGCGTAACAGCCGGCCGCGTTGACTACCATCTCGCATATCACGTTGCCCTGCTCGGTAACCACCTCCCAATCCCCCGACGGGCGTTGCTCGATATCGACAACCCGGTTCCTCACCATGATGCCCGCTCCCATGGCACGGGCCCCTTTTGCCAGCGCGTTGCATCCGCCCGCGGGATCCACGTGCCCATCTTCCGTCGTCCACGCACCGGCAAGCACGCCGTCGGTATTCACGAATGGGTTGAGCTGCCTGATCTTGGCGACGTCGATGACCTCGCAATGGAAGCCGACCAGCTTGCCCACGCTCGCGACGTGATGAAACCACTCGACTTCAGCCGGCTTCATGGCGAAGCGTATTCCCCCGCATCCGTGCCAGCTGACATACTGACCCGTAATTTCCTCCAGTTTCGGGTAGAGCCGGTTTCCGTAATCGTGGATCTTTGCCATGTTGTAGTCGGCGATAAAGCTCGGACATTGTCCGGCTGCATGCCATGTCGAACCAGACGTCAATTCACCTTTTTCTATCAACAGGCTGTCGGTCCAGCCCTCCTGTGCAAGATGGTAAAGAAGTCCGGCACCCATTATTCCACCGCCGACTACGACGACCCGAGCCTGGTTCTGCATCGCTTTCTCCTGGTGTGCTTCACATGCGGGGCAGTATGCCCGGACGCTATTCTATCTACACAGGTTCGGTGCTACCAGACGGACATCGAAGAACTCTCCTCGCTCACAGCGACGGCTTCCGCCTCGATGTACTTTGCCAGGGCGTGGGTCGCGGGACCCGCGCCCTCCTCGTCGGCAAATACCAGATACAGGCTGACGAAACGGCTGCCGCCACGACCCAGCGGCAAGGGTTTTAGCAAGCCCTCGTCAAGCTCGCGTTTTATTTTAATTTTCGGACACCATGCAAATCCCAGACCGTGGCATAGGGCCTGAATCCACGTCCCCCGGGTAGTCACGGTCAAGCTCTGCGCTGAACTCAGCCACTCGGCACGGTCCGCACGATGCGAACCTGACTCCCGCACAACCAGTTGACGGTACTGACGAAGATCACGCTTGGTCAGCGCCCCTTCCAGCGCGTGCAATGGATGACCCGGATGGGCAACGCAGACCGTTTCCAGTTCTATCAGACGGCTGCCCAGCCACCCCTCGGGAACCATAGGCGTAACGGCCAACTGGGCGTGGCCTTTGACGAGCGTCTCGGTGATATCCGGAATGCCCGTTTCGACCAACTCAATACGCGTGTCCGGGTGTTGCTTCGTGAAGCCACCCAGTGCCGGCAGGAGAACCTGATTGGGTAACACCGGATCGACGGCGATGGTGATCTCGGGTTCAACGCCCACGGCCAGGGCGTGCGCCACTCGTTCGATGCCTGCGGCCTCATTGAGCAGGAATCTTGCGCGTCGCAGGACCACGCGACCCACGTCGGTCAGAACCGCCCGCCGTCCGTCTATCTTCAGTACGCGGGTTTCTAGCAGCTCCTCGAGACGCTGGATGCCGTGGCTGATCGTGGACTGGCTCTTGCCCAGCGCTTCCGCTGCCCTGGCATAGCCGCCTTCATCGACGACAGCCGCCAGTGTCCGCCAGTGTTCGAGCGACACCCTGGCAAATGCCGTATCGTTATAATCTATCATTTAGATATTATATGGGTATTATATGACATATTCTATCTAATATTTAGGTGACATAATTTATACACTCTAAACAATCACGAAATGCGAAAGTTTGTAACTTATTGTTATTTATAAATATTTATAATTCTTATTAGACTTAATCCAACAGAGCCTCCGACGGTTTTCAGGGGTAAAAATCCCTGAAATTTGTTGAAATTTGTGAATTTAGCACATTTCGTCGGTATTATTAGTCCACTTATCTGTAATACCGTCTATAGTTTTTTATACGACGAATTCAAAAGTAATGGTGAGGGGTGAAACAAAATGTCAGCAAAAGCACATCAGGAAATAAATACGATGCGAATTCCCGTCGATTCAGCGCTACTATTTCGAACGTTGGGGATGGATGATTTCGAGCTGTGTCACGTATTGAACGTAGGCGCAACCTCACTCGAGGTCCTGTTCGCCCATACCCTGCCGCTGAACACGGCCGTTACCTTCGCGGTGGGTGATGATACGTCGCCCGGTAGTTTCTATGAGGCGATCGGAAAGGTGCAGTATCGAGAGCCAAGGGGAAACGATTGGCTTCACGTCATAACCGCGTCAACGGACAAGGAACTCTGGTCCTCCGAATTTCTTTATGACGTGGTCTGTTCGAGCGCGGATGAAGCGGACGAAATGATGCAAGACTCCCACTCGCCGCCCAGAGAAACCGGCCTGCAGGCGTCAGCGGAATCCGCAGTGGAAATCCGCGTCTGACCCGTCCCTGATGCGGGCAAGATCCCGGCATTCGCCGGAATGACTGCTGGCTCGATTCGTCAGGCATCTTTGTCTACTGGGTAATCTCCCCTCCCATCCACTCCTCGAGTGGACATGAAGCGGTTTCACGTCACCACCAGGCGTATCCACCATAGTTGATTAGTGCGTCGCCTTGATGATTGAATAGCATACGGTTATGTTATTTGTCCCAACATTGCAGTGCTCAATTCCGCGGGCACAAAGCAATCTCATGGACTTCCGGCAACTTCTACGACTGCATGGCGGCTAGGACAATCAATGAAAATCGGATTTATCGGACTCGGCAACGTCGGCGGTAAACTGGCGGAAAGCCTGTTACGCAATGGTTACGATTTGACGGTGAGGGACCTGGATGCGGCGGCGGCAAAACCGTTTCTTGACGATGGCGCGCTCTGGGCCGACACACCACGCAAAATGGCCGAGGCGGTAGACATCGTGATTACCTGCCTGCCGTCCCCGGCCGCCAGCGCCGAGGTGATGGAAGCGGCGGATGGCGTATTGACCGGGCTCGGGCCGGGCAAGATCTGGGCGGAGATGAGCACTACCGATGAACGGGAGGTGTTGAGACTCGGTGAACGCGTCAATACGACGGGGGCGGAACCGGTGGACTGTCCCGTGTCCGGAGGATGCCACCGCGCCGCGACCGGAAACATCTCCATCTTCGCCGGCTGTGAACGCAGCACTTTCGAACGCATGCTCCCCGTTCTCACCGCAATGGGCAGACGCATCCTGCACACCGGTCCGCTCGGGTCGGCGTCCATCCTGAAGGTCGTCACCAACTATCTGGCAACCGCCAACCTGGTTACACTTTGTGAGGCCCTGGTCACCTGCAAACTGGCGGGCATGGACCTCAACACGGCATACGAGGGAATTCGAATCTCTTCCGGCAACTCATTCGTTCACGAAACAGAGAGTCAGGTCATACTCAATGGCAGCCGCGATATCAACTTCACGATGGACCTTGTCAGTAAGGATATCGGACTGTTCCAGGCCGTGGCCGACCGTGCCGGGGTGGAACTGGAGGTCTCACCGCTGCTGATCGATATATTCAAGGACGGCCAGCGACGCTATGGCGACCGGGAATATTCTCCCAACATCGTCAAGCGCCTGGAAGAGACCTGCGGCGTCGACATTCTCGCACCCGGATTTCCTCCGGAAATGGTGGACGACGAACCCGAGGAACCCGGCTACGAGGTCGTGCCTAAACGCTGATGGGCGGCGGCAACGGTGTTCGGCATTCCCGCCGCGGTGCGGTTTTCGCAATTACATCGCTGTCGCTCTGCTGCAGTGTGCTTGGCGGGTGCGCATCTGCTCCACCGTCCATTGGATTATTCGAGGATGGAACGGAAATTTTCTATGGCGATGCCGCACCGGTCTACGACTCCGATGCCAGACTGTTCGTCGGCACCGGCCGTTTCTATTTTCGGGGCTCGGAATCGGGGCTCGAGTGCGAGGGACGGACCGCGATCACGCACGTACCAGCGGCAAAGACCTGCTCGGGTTACCGGGGCAAGGTAACGGCCCAATGCGGCGACGCGCGACTGCTGGAAGCGACATGGTCCGCTTCGTCTTGCAAATCGGGATTCGGTAAAGGCCGGGACAACAACGGAACCGCATTTGCCTATACCTTCGGGGTTCCGGAAAGCGGCGCCATCGACAGAATTGAACGCGAGCTCGGCTTGAACAGGCGGCGGCCCGCGTGGCCGCGGACCGATCACGCCAAGTAGCACCAGACCCATTTTCCGTCTTGCCCGCTAACACGGGATTGAGGGCGGGCGTCGGGCGTTTTCGTTGCATCCAACTGCTAACCCGCATTTTTCACCAGGCGTCTATCAATGCCTCTCCGGTCAGCGCAATAATTGAGGATTCTGGCGTGTTCAAGAAAACAGTGTGTATTATCAGCGCCTATCCCAGTGAGAAATGCGGGCTAATCGACAACGGGAGACACCGAAATGAAGCAGCGCGAAGTCAGCAGAACCGCGGCCGCCAGACCGGCGACCGACGGCGCCGGAGTAAAAATCAACCGTATGACCGGTTTTTCCGGCGTGTATCGAATGGACCCCTTCCTCATGCTGGACGAGATTCGATCGGACAGCAAAGATGATTTCATCGCGGGATTTCCGCCCCACCCTCACCGGGGATTCGAAACGGTGACCTACATGCGTGAGGGTAGTTTCTCGCACAAGGACAGTATGGGCAACAGCGGTAAAATCAGCACCGGCGGTGCGCAGTGGATGACCGCAGGCAGCGGCGTAATCCATTCCGAGATGCCCGAGGCCGGCGCCGAGCGAATGCACGGGTTCCAGTTCTGGTTGAATCTACCGGCAAGCGAGAAGATGCAAGCCCCGTCGTATCGGGATATCCAAAGCGACGAAATCGTGTCTTTCGACCATGAAGCCGCACACATTCGCCTGATCGCGGGCCGTGTCGGCATCGGAGACTCCGAAATGCAGGGTGTCGTAACGGGCAAATCGACGGAGGCGCTGATTGCCGATGTCAGCCTGCCTGAATCCGGCGCAACGTCTCTGTCTATCGATCCCGATCTGACGATACAAATCTACGTGTATCATGGCGCGGTCACCATCGGCGACAACGAGATACCGGCAGGCGTTCTTGCCTACCTCGGCACGGGCGAAATACTCCGTTTGTCCGCAAGCGAAAACAGCGGGCTTCTGTTGTTTGGCGGCCGGGCAATCGACGAACCGGTCGAGCACCAGGGCCCGTTCGTCATGAACACGGCCGAGGAAATACGACAGGCCATCGGCGACTTCCAACGGGGGACACTGGGTCAGAACTCATGAGCCCTCACCCCGATCGATGCCCTGCCGGATCTCGGAAAAAGCCAGATTGGCGTTCTGGGCCTCTAATGGCCCGTATTTCTGGACCGGTAGTTTCCATCCGGATCCCGGACGAAAATATCGTTGACCTGAGGATGTCGGATGGGCTCGCCGCTGTCGTCCGGAACCAGGTTTTGTTCCGACACGTAGGCGACGTACTCGGTTTCGTTGTTTTCAGCAAGCAGGTGATAAAATGGCTGTTCCTTGATCGGGCGTATATCCTCGGGGATGGAATCGTACCATTCCTCGCTGTTGTTGTACTCGGGATCAACATCGAACACCACCCCGCGAAACGGATAGTATCTGTGGCGGACAATTTGACCGATCTGGTATTTGGCACTGATGATCATGCAGATCTCTTCTCTGTGACTGAAGGACGGCTCAGGGTAAGCCTGCAATGTTTTAACACCATAATTAAATTATAGTATATCAAAACTGTTTGAGCGGGCCCGAACCCGATTTTTTGATGCGCCCGGCGTTTTGCCTTTGCCTTCAGATATCCGGGCTCGAGGCCAAGAAAACAAGTGTTAATATCCGGTAATCATGAGCCGCTGGAAGCCGCCACAACCCCGTTCATCTCCGTATATCACGCCGCAAGGGTATCGAAAGTTGCAGGATGAGCTGGAACAGCTCTGGCTGCGCCGCGCCGTTGTCACGGAGGCACTGTCGGCGGCGGCCGCGGAAGGAGATCGTTCAGAGAACGCGGAGTACATCTACCGGAAAAAACAGCTTCGTGAGATCGACCGCAGGATCCGTTACCTGCAGAATCGGCTGCCCGAGCTCAACGTGGTCAATGAGGTCGGCGACGTCAGTCGGATTTATTTTGGCGCCCGGGTTACCCTCGAAGACGAGCATGGCAAAGAGGTCGTCTACCGCATCGTCGGAGGAGACGAGATCGACAGTGACGCAGGCAAAGGCCATGTCAGCGTCGACTCTCCCCTGGCTCTCGCCATGCTGAAAAAGGAAGCAGGGGATGAAGTGGTGTTGAAGCTGGGAGACGACTGCCGGGTGTATACCGTAAACAGCATCACCTATTCCCTCTAGTGTACCCCGTCGAATTCAGGATTCCCCATCCTCGTCCGACGGCAGTTCGAGCTGCGGCAGCGGCTGAACGGCACTGCCCGCGATACCCCGAACCGAGCTGTACATGTAGTTCGTATTGAGCAGCACTTTCTGAATCTGTTTCTCGCGCTTTTTCCAGATCCCCTGCATGGCCCGCTTTTCGGACTCCAGATCTACCTGCACCTGGGAAAATCCCTCCACAATGGCCTCGACCTGATGGCGAAACTCGTTGCTGGTCAGGTAGTCGTACAACATGCCCATCTTGTCTCCCTTGTTCTCGGCGACCACCACGGCGTTGCTGATCCGGATGAGGGATTCACGCAGCACAACGCACAGCCCCTTGAATTCATCGAAGGTGCATACCCAGACGCCGTCACGCAGTCCCAGCCGATCCATATCCGAAGGCATGGCCTCGGTCACCAGGACACCGATGCTCGCATTCCTTGTCCTGATGTCGGATTTGAATTTCTCGACCCAGGCCGGCTGGAAGTGCTTGGTGCGTTTGCTTTCGTAATAGATCGAACCGCAATTGCGGCGGTTGCGGGTGTTGACGATCTGAAGACAATCCGCACCCAGGGCGCCTTTTTTGATCTCCTCGATCGTATCCAGCGGAAATTGTCCGGCCAGCCATTCTTCAATGACCAGTTCCTGGGCCTCGCCCTGCAGCTGCATCGATCCCTGCTCCGCTTTGCGCTGGGCCTGTTGGAGCTGCTCCTTGAGTTGATTGATGACCTGATCACGCTCGCTAATCTGCATCGTCGCCCTGGATTCCTCGGCCTTCCTGATCTTTTCCCTTTCTTCGGCAAGCATCGCATTCAACTTTTGCTGCGTCTCGAGTTCGATGGCGTCGCGCAGTTCGATTTTTTCCCGCTTCAGCCTTTCGATCTCCGACTTTGATTTGTTGAGCTCCTTGACCTGCTCCGTTTTACGTTCGAGTTCCGCCCTGAGCGCGTCTATTCGGTCTGCCTGCTCTTCCTCCATATGCTTGCGGACCATGGATTCCAGTTTGGCCTTCTCGGCCTTGATGCCGTCACTGATACCCTGGCTGAGCTGCGATTTGAAATCCGACCGCTGCTGTTCAAGGGCTGCGCCCCTTGCATTCAGATCCGCTTCCCTGTCCTCGAATTTTCGCCGCTCCCGGGCCAGTTCTTCCTGGTACTTCCTGCTGAGCTCCTCGTCGAGCTGGTGGTAAAGTATCTCGTTGACGTCGATCTCCGCGCCGCAGTTGGGACAGATGATGTGGCTGGTTTCGACCGCGCCTTGGGATTTTGGCAGGGTTGACATGTGCGGCATCGTGCGGCGCGTCTAGATCTGGATGGCGAAGGAATCCGAGTCCATTCGCGCCGGGAAGCGTTGCCTGAATGCCTCCTGTTCCTCCCGGGACAGGGTCGTCGTTGCGTTCATCCGCTTATCCCGACAATCCACGACAGGCTGGCCCAGGCAATCCAGTACCGCACTGCCCCCAAAAAAGGCATTTCCGATCCCATCCCATCCGATCCGGTTGACTCCGACCACGTAGACCTGGTTCTCGATGGCCCTTGCGCGCAGCAGGGTATCCCAGGCGTACTGCCGCGCACCGGGCCAGTTGGCGACATAAACCGCGACGTCATGGTCGTCCCGGTTGCGGCTCCATACCGGGAATCTTAGGTCGTAGCACACGAAAAGAGCAAGCCGCCACCCGTGCAGCTCGACCACGATGCGCTCGTTGCCGGCGGTGTAATGGATGTGCTCGTCGCCGTAGCGGAACAGGTGACGTTTATCGTAATACGCCATCGATCCGTCGGGCCGGGCCCAGATCATACGGTTCTTGTAGTGCCCGTCTTCCTCGAGGATGATACTGCCGGTAATTGCGGCGGCGCTTCGTGCCGCCTGCTCACGCATCCAGCGTACCGTCGCACCTTCCATCGTTTCCGACAGGTTCTCCGGCTGCATGCAGAATCCGGTGCTGAACATCTCCGGCAGGACGATCAGGTCGGTGTCTTCATCCTGCAACGATTCGATGTGGCGGGTGTAGCGCTCACGGTTGGCCTCGGCGTCCTGCCAGTTCAGCTCGTCCTGGATAATGGATACTTTCAAGTCGCGCATGGCGCGTATTGTAACCCGAGTCTCGGACCCAAAAACATTTTTCGGTTACACTAACGTCTCGTTTTCCAATCAGCCGTCTACGTTGTCGCTCAACAAACAACAACAAAAAGCGGTGCGTCATGACGACGGACCGGTGTTGATTCTCGCGGGCGCCGGCAGCGGCAAGACCCGCGTCGTGTCGCACAAAGTTTTGCACCTACTGGGTAACCGCGCGGTCGACCCGCGTCAGGTCGTGGCCGTTACGTTCACCAACAAGGCCGCACGCGAGATGAACGCACGGCTCGGCGCGACGCTCGGGCAGGAAGCGATGCGGCACCTCAGGGTGTCCACGTTCCACCGTTTTGGCCTGAACTTTCTTCGCCGGCATGCGGAAATCGTCGGACTGCGCAACCCATTCTCCATCATCGACGGGGCCGATTCGGCTTTAATCGTGGCCGAACTTATGCGTCAGGACCTGGGCGGTGATCGCGGTGTTATCGAACGTGTGCGGCAAAAAATTTCATGGTGGAAGAATGACCTGGTGGATGCCGTGGAAACGGCGAGCAGGAAACATGACGATGCCGTAGCCGAATCCGCGGCACGCATCTATGGCGACTACAACCGCCAGCTGCGCGCCTGCAACGCGGTCGATCTGGACGACCTGGTGCTGCTGCCGGTCAAAACACTTTCGAAACAGTCTGATCTGTATTCCGAGTGGCACCAGCAGCGCCGCTACATCCTGGTCGATGAATACCAGGATACCAACAACGCACAATACGAACTGGTCCGCCTCCTTGCCGGTGACGGCCGGGGATTGACCGTGGTCGGCGATGACGACCAGTCGATCTATTCCTGGCGGGGTGCCAGGCCTGAAAATCTAGCCCGTCTTGAAACGGACTTTGCCGGCCTGGAGGTCATCAAGCTGGAACAGAACTACCGCTCGACGGGGCGCATCCTGCACGTCGCCAACGCACTGATTACGAACAATCCCCGGTCCTTCGAAAAAAAGTTGTGGAGTGAAGTCGGTTATGGTCCTCCGGTACGAGTCATGATAGCCGGTGATGAAGAGCGCGAGGCCGAACAGATCGCGTCCAACATTTTGCATCACAAATTCCAGAAGCGGAGCCGTTTTTCCGACTATGCCATCCTTTATCGGGGCAATCACCAGTCGAGAGAATTCGAGCAAAAATTGCGCGAAATGCGAATTCCCTACGAGGTCAGCGGAGAGCTCTCGTTTTTCGACAGGCGCGAAATCAAGGATGTGCTGGCTTATCTCAGGCTGGTGGTAAACCACGACGATGACACCGCGTTCATGCGCATCGTCAATGCACCCCGTCGCGGCATCGGCCCGGTGGCGCTGGAGCGCCTCGGCAACGTCGCGGCTTCAGAAGGGCGTGGTCTTCTGCACGCTATCGCGGCGGAACGGTCGTCGACCGAACTTACACCGCGACAGCTTGCGCCGCTCAGTCTGTTCGCGGATTGGGTCGCGGAAATCGGCAGGCGCATTCCTGCGGAACGTCCGGCCGATCTCATCGACGAGATTCTGACGGAGATCGATTACCGGTCCTGGCTGCAGGAATCCGCCGGCAGCCCCGAACAGGGTGAACAGCGCCAGTCCAACGTCAAGGATCTCACGGACTGGGTCAAACGCATGCAGCGAAACGAACCGGCCGCCGACCTCGCGGATATCGTCAGTCACATGGCCCTGATCGGAAAACTCGACAGGGAGCAGGAGGAAAACGGCGACGTCGTCAGCATGATGACGCTCCATGCCGCCAAGGGCCTAGAGTTTCCGTATGTCTACATCGCCGGATTGGAGGAAGAACTCCTGCCACACCAGAACAGCCTCGACGACGACGGCGAACACGAGGAGCGTCGACTGTTCTATGTCGGCATCACCCGCGCGATGCAGGAACTGACGCTGAGCTGGTGCCGCACCAGAAAACGCCAGGGGCAGCAGGTGGAACGAACACCCAGCCGGTTTCTAGACGAGTTACCTCAGGATGCCCTGGAATGGCACGATGCCGGGCGCATCAACGACAGCGTCGGCCAGGCGCACATCGACAATATACGCGCCCTGCTGAACTGATCCAGCGTCCGGTTAGAAAAAACCCGACCCGTGTAATTGCAAGTGAGGCATTTCAGGACGAACGCTAATATTCATCATATTTCTTGTTGCTGCCCCTAACCTTAACGCTTGGATACTTCCTTTCGTTGATATCCAATTTCCGATCACATGCGTCGAGCAAGTCGATATCCAGCTTATCGGCCATCCGAACCAGATAGATCAAAACATCGGCCATCTCCAGAGCGACTTCTTCGTTTTGTTTATTCGCAAGGTCGAGACTTTCGGCTTCCGTCAACCACTGGAAGTGCTCCAGGAGTTCACCGACTTCCCCCGCCAGCGCCATGGCCAGGTTCTTGGGTGAGTGAAACTGGTCCCAGTCGCGTTCGGCGGCGAATCTACGAAGCCGTTGTTTCAGGTCATCCAGGTCAGAGTCGTGCATATCAAAATTCCTCGAAGGAATCGATCGCCGCGCGGTCGTATCCCAGGCTCGCCGTCATGAGCTGTTTGGTGTAGGGCTGCTCGGAGGTGTGGCTCCTTAACTGTTCCACGCTCATGGTTTCGACCACCGCGCCCTCCTTCATTACCGCGAGCGATTCGCACATGTGCGCCACCACGGCAAGATTGTGGCTGACCAGCACATAGGTCAAATGGTATTCACGCTTCAGGCGCATGAGCAGATTCAGTACTTCGGCCTGGACCGACACGTCGAGGGCCGATGTCGGTTCGTCCAGCAGCACGATATCGGGTTCTATGATCAGCGCGCGGGCCACCGATACGCGCTGACGCTGCCCGCCCGATATCTGATGCGGATAACGGAAGCGGAACGACGCGTCGAGGCCCACCTCTTCCAGCGCCCTGACGACGCGGTCCTTGATCCGGTCGAGGCGGTGAACGCGGGCAGGTTCGCTCAATATCGCGTCGATGGTGTGGCGCGGGTGCAGGGACCCATACGGATCCTGGAACACCATCTGCACCCGTCGACGGAAGGCCCGCGAGCGCTTCCCCTGAAGCACTTCCTCCTCCAGCTTCATGTCGCCTTGCACGTGAGCGATACGATCGATCAAGCCCCCGAGGGCGCGCAGCACGGTGGTTTTACCGGAACCGGACTCGCCCACCAACCCAAACGACTGGCCGCGCGCGACGTCGAATGACACGTCCCGTACGGCATGGAAGGTGTGATTGCCGCGGCCGAATACGACGTTCAGATGTTCAACCTGAATCAGCACGCCTCTCCACCGCTGCCGCCCATGCGGGATCACGCTTGAGCACCGGCAACTCGTCGTGACCGCCTTCCAGTCGAGGCAGGCAGTCCAGCAGTCCCCGCGTATAGGGATGAGCCGCATTGGCGAGATCGTTCGCGGCACGCTGCTCCACCACCCTGCCGGCATACATAACCAGCACCCGGTCACAGAATGAAGCCACCAGACTGAGATCGTGACTGATGAAAATGAGGCCGGTCCCCAGCCGGGCGATCATGTCGTCGAGGATGGCGAGCACCTGCAGCTGGACCGTCACATCCAGGGCCGAGGTAGGCTCGTCCGCAATGATGATGTCGGGTTCCGGGATCATCATCATCGCGATCATGACGCGCTGGCCCATGCCGCCGGAAACCTCGTGTGGATAGGCTTTATACACCCGCTCCGGATTCCTGATCTGCACCGCGTCAAGCATCTCCAGGGTCCGCGTCCGCGCCTCCCGCCGGCCGGCATTGCTGTGTATGGTAAAAGCCTCTTCGATCTGCGCCCCGATGGTCATGACCGGATTGAGCGAGTACTTCGGATCCTGCATGATCATCGAGATCCGGCCACCGCGGATTTTGCGTAGGGTGTCTTCACCCGCACGCGTGAGATCGATGCCGTCGAACTCGAGGCGTTCCGCGTCCACCCGGCCGCGCCGCTCCGTGAGGCCCAGGATGGCGCGGCCCGTCTGCGACTTGCCGGATCCGGACTCGCCAACGATGCCGAGTTTTTCCCGGCCAAGTTCGAAGCTGACACCGTCCACTGCGCGTACGATGCCGGTGGGGGTATCGTAGGTCACGCGAAGGTCGTCTACGACAAGCAATGGACGATCGTTCATGTTGTATACTTTATCATCAGAAAACCGGCGTATTTACTTCCATCCAAAGATTTCGTCTGCGTTAGCTTCCGGGTTACATGTCCGCTTATTGGCCACCATACGAGAATCATCACCGCGGGCATAGGACATGCAGCGGAATCGAGTAGCCATCTCGTCGAGTTCGCGCCTGTCCGCGGACGCCGGAAGGCATATCGCCGAAGCCGGCGGCAACGCGGTTGACGCGGCGATTGCCGCAAGCCTGACGCAACTCGTTACCGAACCGGGCGTGGTGTCGCTTGCAGCAGGCGCATTCATCGTCATCTGGCCGGTGGGCGACCGCCCCATCAGCATCGATGCCGCCTCCGAAATGCCGGGCAGAAACGCATCCCCCGATCTGTTCGGCCGCAACGCCCGGGATGTCCTATTACCCTACGGCGGCGGTACGCCGACCGGCGTGGGGTATGCCTCGGTAGCCACACCCGGCGCGCTTGCCGGCTATGATTTTGCCGCTCGGCGCTACGGACGCGTACCCTGGAAAGACCTGGTGGAACCGTCTCTTCATCACGTCAAGAACGGATTTCCCCTGCCAACCGCTTCTCATCGGTACATCGAAACCACGCACGACGGCATATTCGGCTGGAATCCGGACTCAATGCACGCATTGCAGGATGAACACGGATGCCTGAAGCAACCAGGAGATATTATTTTTATCGAGGACCTGGATCAAAGCCTGGCGGCAATCGCCGAGCAGGGTATCGAGGTGTTCTATGGAGGTGACATCGCGCGGATGATTGCCGAGGACGTCAAGTCTCACGGCGGCCTCCTCGATCTTGCGGATCTGCAGGCTTATCGGGCCCGGATTGTTCCTGCGCTCGATGTCGCCCTGGACGATTGGCACCTGGCCACCGCGCCCTCGCCAAGTGTTGGCGGGGCAGCGCTTGCAGCCATGCTGCTGAAAATGCGCCAGTCGCCGCACCGGGACTGGACCGTGGAAATGGCTGCGGACGTCATCGATGTGCAGACGGAAGTGATGGGGTTTCGCCGTCGGCGGCTGGACATCGCGGACTCACTCGACGACGAAGTCCGCGAACTTCTAAAGCTCGCTGCAATGGGTGGCGCCAATGCGCTGGCATCACCGTCGACGGTCCACGCCTCCGCCGTGGATTCCAGCGGGCTGGCCTGTTCGATCACCGCATCGGCCGGCTATGGCTCGGGCGTCATGCCCCCCGGAACCGGCATCTGGATGAACAACTCGCTGGGGGAAGTGGAGCTCAACAAACGTGGATTCCACGCCCTGCCGCCGGGCGCACGCATCCCCTCGAACATGGCGCCCACCACCGGCCGCAGCAGCGACGGGGCAATGTTGTCGATCGGCTCTCCGGGTGCGGACCGGATAACCACGGCCATACTGCAGACGGTTGTGAATTTCGTCCATCTGGACATGCCACTCCAGGAGGCAATCGATCACCCGCGTCTACATGTCGAGTGGCCCGGAAAGGACGACCCACGCGTGGCCTACGAACCGGGCATTCCAGTGGACCGGGTCGACGTGCCGCAGCGGCGATTCGACAAGCGGGACATGTTCTTTGGCGGCGTGAGCGCCGTGTATATGACGCCGCCGGACCACTTCGAGCTGGCCGCCGACACACGACGTACCGGCGGCACGGCATTGAGCGGAACGGGGTAACGTCTGACCAAAATTCGTGGGAGCGACGCCTCGCCGCGATCAATCGGCGCGGGGCGCGCCTCCTACAAAAATACCGACGCCTGACTAAAATTCGTAGGAGCGGCGCCTCGCCGCGATCCTCTCCCGCAGGGAGAGGGGCAAGCCAATTGAAGGAGCTCAGGTCAAATGTGAATACAACTCGTCATCCGCCAGGATGTCATCCAGTGCGTCACCGAGCACTCCGGCCCAGCGCTCGGCGCCTTCGGGGGTATCTACGAGGTCCTGCCTTACTTCGATCGAGACGTGAGGAATAAGCGCCGCTTCACCGTGATGATCGATCGTGTAGTCGTGGGGGTCTCGACCGGAATAGGGTTCGTTGTCGCCAATGCATATGCCTTCCATGGCGCCGAGGGACTCGAGCAGGGGCACCGCGATGCGCGGGTCCTTGTCCCACAGTATGCCGATGTGCCACGGCCGCACGACCCGATCGAAAACCGGCGTGCAGCTGTGTATGGCAATGAGCGCCGGCACGGTGCCGCGGTCACGCATCAGGTCCAGCTGTCTTTCGATGGCGGCATGATAGGGATCGAAAATGGATTCGAACCTTTTTTCCCGGTCGACCGCGCTCATGTCCATATTGCCCGGAATGGCTATGCCCTCGCTCACCGTGATGCATACCGTCGGGTCCTCCGGGTGACGATTGTTGTCGACCACCAGCCGGGAGTAGTTGGCGCAAATCAGGGGTGCTTCGAATCGCGCCGCCAGATGATGAGCGACGTCGGCCGAGCCGATATCCCAGGCAACGTGCCTTTCGAGCACCCAATCCGCCAGCCCGAGCTGATTCAGCCTGGCCGGAAATGCCCTGCCGCTGTGGTCGCAAACGAACAGGGCTCTGGCCGGAGCCTGCTCGTTGTAAACTGAGTACGGTGGCAGATCTTCTGGACCAAGATACATATGCTGTCTGCAGTATTGCTTAGTTACCACTCTTGGGATCGAGCACGTCGCGCAGCCCGTCTCCAAGCAGATTGAAACCGAGGCTGACCACGAGGATCGCCAAACCCGGAACCGTAGGCACCCACCACTGATCGATCAGGTACTGCCGGCCCAGCGAAATCATGGCGCCCCACTCCGGCGTCGGCGGCTGCGCGCCGAGCCCGAGGAAACCGAGGCCGGCCGCGGTCAGGATGATACCGGCCATGTCCAGAGTCAGCCGGACGATGACCGACGAAGTGCACAGCGGTGCCACGTGCCGGAGCAGGATACCCGCAGTACTAACCCCCTGTACCTGTGCGGCAAGGATAAATTCGCTGTTTCGCAGGGTCAACGCCTCGGCACGCGCGATCCGGGCATAGGGGGACCAGGTCGTCAGCGCGATGGCCAGCACCGCATTTTCCAGGCCGGGTCCGAGCGCCGCCACGAAAGCCATGGCCAGGATGAGCCGGGGAAAGGCGAGGAAGATATCGGTAAATCGCATCAGGAAACTGTCCACGATGCCGCCGATATAGCCCGAGATAATACCGATGACGAGACCGATGGGTACGACGATCACGGACACGAGCCCGACGATGTAGAGCGTAATGCGCGACCCCCAGATGATGCGGTCATAGATGTCGCGCCCCAGCTCGTCCGTCCCGAACCAGTGCTTTCCCCCTGGGGCACGCAAGCGGTTGGGCAAGTCGGGTTGAAGCCCCTCCGATGCCGTGATCCAGGGGGCGATTGCGGCGGCGACGACGAGGCCGGCCACGATGATCAGTCCGATCATGGCGATGGGATTGCGGCTAAGCGACAGCCAGCCCAGGTACATGCGCTGCAGTCGCGCCTGCGAGGAAGAGCCGGGGGCCTCGGCCAGCAGCCAGGCGCGAAGCGTTCCCGTCGCGGCCATCAGCGCACCCGGGGATCGGCGAGCCGATACAGCAGGTCGGAAAGCATGTTGATGCCCACGAAGCACACCCCGACCACGATAGTGCCGCCGAGCACGGCATTCATGTCGTTGTTGAAAAGCGAATTGGTGATGTACTGGCCGATCCCCGGCCAGGCGAACACGGTTTCCGTCAGTACCGAGCCCTCGAGCAGCGACGCATAGGTCAGTCCGATGATGGTAATGAGTTGAACGAGGACGTTTCGGAATGCGTGACGCCAGATCACAGCGTGCTCGGACGCCCCCTTGACGCGGGCGGTCAGGATGTATTCCTGGTTGAGTTGGTCGAGCATGAAGCTGCGCGTCATGCGGGCGATATAGGCGAGCGTAAACGTGCCCAGGATGCTGGCGGGCAGAACCAGGTGCGAAGCCGCATTTTTAAAGATATCCCACTCCCCGACCATGGCGGCATCGATCAGGAGTACCCCGGAAACCGGATCGACAATGCCGTCGTAATACACGTCGAGCCGTCCGGGTCCCGCGACCCAACCGAGCTTTGCATAAAATATCAGCAGCGCCACCATGCCGAGCCAGAACACGGGAACCGAGTATCCGATCAATCCCACGATACGCACGACGTGATCCGGCCACCTTCCCTGGTTTACCGCGGCAAACACACCCATGGGGATGCCGACCAGCACGCCGAGGAGCGTCGCGATGGTGGCGAGTTCCAGGGTCGCCGGGAAAAACCTGAGAATATCGTCCATTACCGGCCGCGCGGTCATGATGGACACGCCCAGGTCACCCTTGGAAAGCTGTCCGAGGTAGCGCAGGTACTGGACATAGATCGGTTTGTCCAGGCCGAGTTGCTGGTAGACCTGGTCGTATACGTCCTGCGGGGCTCGGTCGCCGACGATCGCGAGCACAGGATCCGCGGGCATGACGCGCCCGATGGCAAAGGTAATAGCGGTCAGCCCGATAAACGTCAACGCCAGGCTGGCGGCGACGCCCAGGAGGCTGACAACGAATGACGACGGGGCCCGGGCGGACCCCGTCGTCTGCCGTCCGGTGGCTGTGGACTCAGCCATCCAGTGTTGGCAAGTCGGCTACTTCGTTACGTTGCGGTAGAACACCAGATCGAAGTTCGAACCCGAGACGAATCCCGCCACATTCTTGCGGCGGGCAACCTGCTCGTTCTGCTGGAACATGATCACATAGGGCCCGGTCGTCTGGAGCATCTTCTGCAGTTCGACGTACTGCTTTTCCCTCATGCCGAGATCGAGTTCGTTGCGCGCCGTGACGGCGAGTTCGTTGCTGGCGGGATCGGCCCACGCGTTGCGCCAGGCCAGCACACCGGTCAGCTTGGCCTCCAGCCGGTTGTCCGGGTTGTGCGCGAATGCATCCGCGTTGGAGTGCGGATCGACATAGTCCGGAGACCAGCGGGCAAGAATGATATCGTGCTCGCGGGCGCGGTATTTGGGCCACAATGTCTTGCCTTCCAGCGTCACGATGTCGGCACTGATACCACCCTGGGCGAGCGTGGCCTGCACGGACTGTGCGATTTCCGGGAACGGTGAATTGGTCAGGGTGTGGATGGTGACCTTGAATCCGTCACCGTGGCCTGCCGATTCGAGCAGAGACTTCGCCTTGTCCACTTCGAGGCTGTAAGGAGTTTCCTCCAGCGCGGCCCACAGGCCGCCCGGCCAAAAGGCCTGATGCACGACGAACTGCCCGGCAAGAAATGAATCCGCCATGCCCTTGTAGTCCACCAGGTGACGCAGCGCCTGCACCACTTCCGGTTTACCGAGTATCGGGTGGGACCCGTTGGCCGCCATGTACACGACGGTGCCCTTCGGATACCCGTCTACGACGATTTCGGCGTTGCCCATTATTCCCTTTATCTGGTCCGGTGTCAGGTTTCGTGCCATATCGATATCATTTTTTTCCAGCAGCAGTCTCTGTGCCGACGGCTCCGACACGTGGCGCAGGATGACGCGATTCATGCCGGGTGCACCATGGCGGTAGCCCGCATTTGCCTCGAGCGTCACGATCTCGTTGGCCTTCCAGGTTTTGAGAGAGAATGCACCGGAACCGGCGCTGTTGGACTTGAGCCAGTCGTAGCCCAGATCCCCGTCCTTCTCGTGCTGCATGACCAGTACCTTGTCTACCACCGAGGCGACGCCGGCGGACATGGCGTTGAGTACCAGCCCGGGGGAAAACTCCTCGGTGATGGTGACCTGGACATGGCCGTCGTCGGTCGCCTTGACCAGTTCATCCACGTTGTCAGCGTCCCAGCCGAACTGAGTGACAATGAACGCCGGGGTCTTGTTCAGCTTGACCACGCGCTGCAGCGACCAGGCCACGTCCTCCGCCCGGACGGGATTTCCGGAATGGAACTTGAGCCCGGGCCGGATGGCAAAGGTGATCGTTTTGCCATCGGCGCTGATTTCCCAGCTCTCCGCAACTCCGCCGACCAGGGTTTTCAGATCCTCCGGCTCGAACATCATGATCCGGTCATAAATATTGGCGATGATCTCGCCGGTGGTGAGTTCGAACACTTCAGCCGGGTCCATGGTGATGATGTCCGCGATATCCTTTGCGATCACGAAGGTGTCGCCGGGTGTGGCGGCCCGAACAGGGCTTGCGGCCAAAAAAACAGCGGCCGCTATCACCATAAACAAATGTTTGAGTCGTATCATTGGTATCCTCCTTCGAAAGTCTCATCATCCGAAAACGACTGTCCACAAGACAAGCGTACGTGCGATAAGGGGTTATTGTGCCGGTTCTGAAAATCCAGAACGCCGAAAAATCTTAACACAGACGGTGTTCTCATATCGGAACGTTTATGATTCCTAGCCCCGGGGGATCGGCGTGGGGCGCGCCGATCTATCGGCCCGGGGCGGGCCTCCTACAAGAATATCCGATGTCGCACCATGATTTTTTAGGAGCGGCGCCCTCGCCGCGATCCATCGAAACGAAACCGGCTACCGAAAAAGTCTGGGTTCATTCAGCTCGCGCGTGTCCGACAGCGCGTCGTCCAGATTGTCCCTGATCTCGTCTATCGAATAGATAGGCTGCACCTCGAAACGGATCAATGGAACGTCGGCATCCGCCAGGGCTTCCTCGATAATGACGTCGCGTTCGACAGCCCCCCCCTTTCGGTGCGACACATCGTCTAACTCGATGACACAGGCGATGCCCATCGATGCTGACAAGACGAGCACGAAATCGACGTGCTCGGATGCGATACGTTGATACGCGCCACTTTGAGAAGAGTTGCCCGAATCCTTTCTGGGCTCAACGATATCGGCCAGACGCACCTTGCCGAAAACCTGATAGCCGTCATCAACCGCTGATTTCAGTTTTCCGAAAAAATTCGCCTCCGCGGGAGTCAGCAGCACCGCCTTACTCTGGTACACAGCCGAGACGGGCCCAGCCTTCTTCAAACGAAGCATCGACCTGAGCACTCCGATCACAACCAGCGCCAGAATCAACAGCACTGCCAGGGGGATCAGCCCATGCAGATTCGGATCGTTCAGCAAATCATTCAATATTCAACCAATCCTTTTCTCAATGTGGTCAATATACTGCTTTTATACAGTCCGGATCATTGTAGCGGGTATTGTTCACCTTGGTGCTGACCCTGGTAATGGAGAGGTCGCCTCCCTCGTAGGGTTTTAGCAGAGACAGCACAGCCGGCATCTCGGTCACCGGCGACATCCACTCATCGACGGAATCCGGTTCGAGTACGACCGGCATGCGGTGATGGATCTCCGACGCCACGGGATTTGCCGAGGTGGTGATGATCGAACACGACAACAGCTCGAGTCCAGGGTGCCAGGCGCTCACGCCGGCGAAAGGAATCAGGTCCTTCGTGCTGAAATAGTACGGCTGTTTGACGCCGCCTTCCGTCTTCCACTCGAACCAGCCGCTCGCCGGTATGATGCATCGGCTGTTCTTGATGGGCACCCGAAATGATGCCTTTTCGGTGATGGTCTCGGCGCGCGCATTGAAAGTCTTGAAGGCCAGCTTTTTGTCTCTGGCCCAGTGTGGCAGCAGCCCCCAGTGCGCCGGACTCAGGGTGCGCCGACCATCGTGCAGCCTTACGATGGGTACCGTCGAGGTCGGTGGAATATTGTACCTGGCGATGGCCAGCTGGGTCTGGGTAAACTCATTGACGATGATATCGAAGGCGTCCACCAGGGCATCGGCATCGGTGACGATGTTGTAGCGTCCACACATAACAAAAAGGCTACGGCCCTGGGGGATGTCTATTTCTTTCTTTTATCACAAACGAATACGACTCTGGTTTTACCGTCCCCGGTGGGCCGCTCATCGGTATCGAACAGTTTGGTTGCCCTGACCAGTTCGCCGAGCTTCTGATAACCGTAGTTACGCGGATCGAATTCAGGCGACTGCTTGGCGATGGTGCTGCCCACCGTGCCGAGATGCGCCCAGCCGCTGTCATCCGACGCGGACTCTACCGCGTTCCTGAGCAGGCTGACCAGACGGGTGTCCTGCTTCAATTGGCTGGTCGAACGCTTGGCAATGGCCTCGCTTTCATCGACCTTGGCGCGCAGCACTTCCGTATAAACGAACTTGTCGCAGGCCGACACGAACGGGGACGGCGTCTTCTTTTCGCCGAAACCGTAAACGTACAGGCCGGACTCCCTGATCCGGGAAGCGAGCTTGGTGAAATCGCTGTCACTCGACACCAGGCAAAATCCGTCGAAGTTGTCGGTATACAGAAGATCCATGGCATCGATAATCATGGCGCTGTCGGTCGCGTTCTTGCCCTTGGTGTAGGCGAACTGCTGCATCGGCTGTATCGAATGTTCGAGCAGCACATCCTTCCACCGCTTGAGGCTCGGGGCCGTCCAGTCACCATAGATTCTTCTCACGCTGGCGGTGCCGTAGTTGGCGATCTCCGCAAGCAATCCGTCCACGATACCTGGCTGGGCGTTGTCGGCGTCGATCAATACGGCTAGTCTGTCTGTTTTTTCCATGTCGATTACTGTTTAATTGTCGGTCAACTATACAGTGAATAAGGGTTTGGGTTAACACATGATGCTTGGTTTTATCGGTACCGGCGGCATTACCGAGGCGATAATCAACGGACTTTTTAACCACGCGGGACACGAGGCCCCGATCCTTGTCTCCCGTCGCAACCGGGGCCGATCGAAAAGACTGGCCGAGACGTTTGATCTCGTCGAGGTGGTCGATGACAATCAGGACATCGTCGATCGCACCGACTGGGTGGTGATTTCGGTACTACCGGGACAAACCCTGGAACTGCTCTCGACCCTCCGGTTTCGCGATGACCACGGCGTCATCAGTCTGCCCGCCGGCATTACCCTGAAATCCCTCGCGGCTCACATTGAGCCCGCCTCTCGGGTCAGCCGGGCGATACCCATGCCCCCGGTGGCGTTCGGTCTGGGTCCCACGCCGGTGTGTCCTGCGGACCCCAGCGTCGAAGCCCTCTTCAATGGCATCGGCGCGGCCGTCGCGGTCGAGGACGAAACGCAGTTCACCGCACTTGCCGCCAGCACCGCGATCATGGCGACTTTCTTCGCCTGGATCGCTTCCAATGCGCGTTGGCTCGAGGAACAGAATGTCCCAGCGAAAGAAGCCGCGTTTTATACCACCTCTGTTTTTCAGGCGCTGGCCTCGATGGCCGCGCGCGTGGACGCCGCGGAATTGCAGCGCATGAGCGATGACTGCCTCACCCCGGGCGGACTGAACGAGCAGGTGCTGAACGCCGCCCGCGAGGCGGGCGTTATCGATACGATCCAGGCCGAGATCGGCCGCGTCATGGAACGGCTTCAGCGCGCCGGCAAGCCTTAATAACTACTGATCACTGGACGCGCGTGATTCTTACCGATCAAGTTCGGCGCGAGGGCGCGCCTCCTACAATGGCAGCGGCGCCCTCGCCGCGATCAGTAACCGCTCTTCCGCACACACTGCCTTCGTAGGATTTCCTTGACGCGCAACGACGTGAATAAGACAATCAAGCGAAACTTCAAACCACATCCGGTTAGGCCTGTGCTTGGCTGGATACAGCATGTTATGAACGAGGAGACTACATGAACATCGAAGGAGTCTGGAAACTGGAGATTGGTGGTCTCCACGGCTGGGAACGCCTTGCCACCGTGTTCCTGGAGAATGGCCGCTATCTCTCGGCCAGCGCCGATCACTACACTATCGGCAAGTACCTGGTAGACGGCAAAAAATTCATAGCGGAGGCCTCCGCCATTCAATACGGGAACATTCGCACCATATTTGGCAGCAAGCAGGAGCAACTCAACACCACCCTGAAAGGAAAGGTCAAGAAGGACGGCAGTATCGTCGGCACGGTAAGCCCCACCAACCACAAAGCGAAAGAAACCCCGATGCGCCTTACCCGATTAGGTGATCTCGAAGTCTGATCTTTACTCCTTGCTTCGGTAAACATTCTTGCGATCGCCGATCTTGATAACGTGGATCACCAGCACCGAACCCTCGATGGTGTATAGGATGCGATAACGCCCCTGCCCGATTCGATAACGCTCGAGGTCCGACAGCTTCAACGCGCCCGGAGGTCGTGGGTTGTCAGCAAGAGATTTAATACGCTGGATGATGCGTCGCCGATCCGCCTTTGTGGCGATCGATTCAAGTTCTTTTAGAGCCGACTTCTTTATTCGCAGGCTATATCTTGCCACGCTGTTTCAGGTCCTTGACGACGTCCTCGAACGCATAATCGGGTTCCTTTTCCCGGACTTCGAAGGCCTCGATGTCGCCGAGGTCTTCCGCAAGCGCGGCTTTGACTGCTTCGTTTACCAGTTCGGAAATACTGCGCTCGGTTTCAGCCGCTTTCAGGCGCAGCGCTCGATGCAGGTATGGGTCGAAGTAAACGGTGGCCCTTTTTAGGGTGGTTTCACTCATAGCGCAACTCTAGCGTCTTAACGTTATAACGTCAAGACGCTAGCAAAATACGAAGACAGTAATGAATAGTTTGCCCGAAACTTGCCTAAATGAATCGGCTCGCGCAAACTTGGGCCCTGTCGTCAGTCGTCCTGTTTCCGCATGTTCCGAGAGGCATATAAGTAAGGCCAATGAACAATCATGATTCAAACAATTCGCCCTCCGGTGATCATGCGGCATTAGTTAGCCAAAAATCCGCTTTTACCAGCCCCCTGCTGATCACCGCACTGATTATCACCGGCGCGGTATCGATCTGGGGCCTGATCGATACCGCGGGACTTGCGGCGAAAGCAGCACAACTGGTC
>Ga0209567_10000142_pt1 | contig 37619 bp, 35 predicted proteins | sample COG_12_FD_184756 | JGI IMG/M metagenome (GOLD analysis project Ga0209567, IMG submission 184756) | Pelagic marine sediment microbial communities from the LTER site Helgoland, North Sea, for post-phytoplankton bloom and carbon turnover... | ecosystem: Environmental > Aquatic > Marine > Neritic... | reverse complement strand
CCCAGGGGTGCAGTCACGGCCGACCAGATCGCGATCCTTGCGCCGATCGGCGCTGCCGCAGGCACCGGGTCCCATCCCAGTGCGGCATTGGTCACAGCCCGGGGCAGATCGCCATGCGCCAGACCTGACATATTGGTTAGCACCACGACCACCTCGCCCTTCGCGGGCACCATCGTGGCGAGGGTAAGAAAGCCAGGTGTAAAACCAGAGTGCTCGAAGACCGGTTCTTCCCCGGCGCTGTCGGTATACCAACCGTAGGCATAGCCCCACTGTTCGTAGAAGGGCTTGATGAGAAGCAGCCTGTCCGCCCCCTCAGGCACAATGCGCGGGTCACGGGTACGCACCGCCTCCACAAAACGAGCCATCTCCTCGATACTGGCCGAGACACCGCCCGCGCCGATCATGCGCCGGTCAGGCTCAACATCCGGCTCAGGCTGCCAGGGTCGCGGCGCGCCAAACCAAAGACGGTATCCCGTCGCAACCGCAATGGCGTCTGAAGGCGGAACCTGCACAAAGCTGTTGGTCATCCCCAGCGGTTCAAAAATTCGCGCCCGCAACGCCTGCTCGAAGGTTTGATCGTCCAGTACCTCAATCAGGTGGGATAGCAGCACATAGTTGGCGTTCGAGTATTGGAAGGTTTCGCCCGGCTCCGCGAACAATTGAACGCCAGCCAGTTCGGCAACCGCTGCCGCCGGGCCTGACAAGCTGGGGTCAACGGCGTTGGCACGGTTGCCATCCAACGTCGCCAGACCGCTGTGGTGGGTGACCAGATGGTCAATAGTGATGCGATCCGATTGCGGCTTGGACGCGGTGCGGAATGTCGGAACATGGCGCACTATCGGATCATCCAGGTCCAGTTTGCCCTCCGACGCCATTTGCAGGATGACAAGGGCGACAAAGGACTTGGTGATCGACCCTGTTTGAAACGTGGTTTGGGTGGTAACAGGCCGTCCATCTGGCCCGGCGATTCCATAGCCCTTGGCGTGGAGTGTCTGCCCGTTCCGTAAGACTGCAACGGCCATACCCGGCGCGCCAGCATCTTCGCGCATATTCTCCACCGCGGCATCAAACGCAGTCACGTCAAAATCGTCGCCTGCGCCCTGCTGAACCGCCATTACCTGCTGCCCCAGTAGCACGAACAGCAACACACCAATCATTCTAATAGTCTTCAAAAAATCCAGCTCAGCGAACGGCAGAAATAGGTCATCAGCGGAAATTATAGCGTGAACCTGGCGACCGACTCGGTTCGGCCAGAAGCGGAGGCTCAAATAGTCCGGTAAACTGATCTGACCATGGCCAGCTACCTCGGATACTTTCTACTTGGTGCAGGTGTACTTACGTTTCTGTTTGCCTGGCGTGATAAGTCGCGTAAGTCGATGCCACTCATGTTCGCCGCTACCATGATGGTTATGGGCGGCCTGGCGATCCTCCAATTCCTTGGAACTGAAACGCCTGCCTATTAGTGATCGGCGACTTCCGGCCAGAAGCAGCCGCCACGACATACTCCGAAAGGCGTACAAGACGACAACGATGAAAGCTAGCAGAACAGCAGTTTCCGCTCGGTCGACTATCCATTCGAGTAGCGTCCTGACTCTTGGGCTAAGTTCAATGCCGCCTTGCAGCCGACCGAATGTGTGCAAGGTAAGATTCGGGCATGCCCAGCCTGGTAGCCAACGCGAGCAAAGCGGCTGCGTATTGCGGATTCGTACCAGTGAGCCTAATTGCCGGGAGGTTGTAGCAAACCGCCTCAACCTGTATATCGTTTGCCAAATGCACGACAACAGGTTCGGCAACATAGTCACGGACGCTATCATCAGAATAAATCGCTGCAGCCTGATTGGCGGCTATTTCCATCAACACACCATAGGAACGGCTGTTTTTCTCAGGGAGCAGGGTGGCTCGCTCTCCGATATGCAAGCAGAATCCCTCGACATAGCCAATGGTGCAAACGCTCGGTCGAATTCCCTTTGAAGCCAACAGGGATTCGTCCATGAAGAGCCCGTAAAAGAATACTTTTGTTGTGCTATCTGTCCCGCGCGACATGGGCACTTGCTAAGGTCTCCTTCCGGCCACAAGCTGATATATGAAAAGCTCAATTACGGACCGTTTAACGCTCCGTAGATGATGAATATGCCAACCACTGTTGAAACAACACCGGCCGGCCTAAACGTCTTATTAAATTTCCTGGCTGACCAAACCGCGAATCGCTTGTGCCTTGACGGCCCTGCTATCAATAGTCCGACACCGACGGCCACCATTAGATAGCCAAAGGCACCCAGCACGGTTGGGTAGAGTGTCTGCTCAGAAAATGCGATGAATATGGCACCGAAAAGAAGTCTGCTAACTATCTCGAAGCTATGAAAATAGGTTATGCCACTAAACTTCAGGATTCCGCTTGACCACTTATCAGGGTCGATCACCATCACCCCACTGAGCAATATCATTAGCACCCCGAAAAATGCGATGGCGTACACATAACCCCCTTGCGCTCTATTTCAGGATTCCTGGTTGGCTGGTTCCGGCCGCCATTGGCCTTACGACTCCGGTGCTCTGGTGCTCCAACTGTGCTTCATAACCACGCCCAAAAAAAGTGTCGCAATTGCAGTGACGACGCTTACGAGAAGGTTGCCCTCCAACAGCAACAAAACCAGTGAAACAAGAAACGTAATTGCCACGATAGCGGCTCCGAAGAACCTCGTCTTCTTGAATGGCAACATGACGCCCCCTATCAACTGAGCTGCTCCGAAAGTGATCAGTATTGGGTTAGTGAAGCCGTATTGTCCAAAGAAATCGACATCTTGCTGCATCAGGGCGATTTTTGTTATGCCGGAAGAAATGGCCAGCAACACAAGCAATATCAAAATCAATGTAGACGCTATTTTCATTCGGTCATCCATTCTGGTAGCAGGGGCAGCTCCACACTAGCATGAAGATCTGGAATGCCTCCTTCCGATCTTTCGCCATCAACTAGTTCGGGACCTGCGCGACAATCGCAAAAACGCGATGGGGTACTTCGAGAACACTCGCTGGAAATCGGGCGGCGAGAATCTCCGCGTGATCAGCATCAAAATTTCGGGCTGAGTCTTCATCCAGGGCTGCAACACTCGCGCTTGCCCGGATTCGGCCCCTCCATGCTTCTGGTGTGTAACGCACATCCTCGTCATATGAGAATGTCTGAATATCGCGAATACCCGCGTCGCTCAAATCGGGAAGCCACTGTGGGTACATTCCAACACCACCGTCAAAATGCCAGTCAGAGTTGTACTGCATGATCAACCCCTCTGTAGCCTCGACGACGTTTCCTGCCAGTGGCAGCCAGTCAAAGTGAGCGATGACAAGCTTGCCGCCGGGTCTAAGTAAACGGTCGACTTCGGTAAGCGCCCGAGGTCGATCAAACCAATGCCAGCATTGACCCGCTGTTACGACATCGGCGGCGCCGCCTTCAAGACTAGTAGATTCGGCCGTCGCCTCCACGTATCGGACCTGGACGTTTCTCTCGCGATCCAGCTTCTTTGCCTGCTCGATCATCCGCGGATCCGGATCGACACCGATCACTTTGCAGCCGCTAAGAGCGAATCCTCGCGCCAACGTTCCAGTGCCTGTCCCGAGATCGATTAGTTTCTGGCCACGCAGACCAACATTGAAATCGGCAAGCCGATCATAAATCGACTTTGGGAACCCAGCCCGAAAAGCGCCGTAATCTATCGCCGCCTTACCAAAATTGGTTCCCGATACCATCATGATGCACCGTTCCGATACGGTGCAATAGTCGCACATTCGTTCGGGGTGTGAATGTCGGCCTTGCGTCAGAAGCGGCCAGCCGCTGCCGTCTTGATCTACGGCTCCGGAGAAAACGCAATGGTCAGAAGCCCGGCTGAAATACGCCCCGGGTCATTCGCCGTGTTGTTGGTAAATATAGCGACCAGGATGTCATTCTCACGGGAGTAGTCAAACCTGCTCCTGAATCCCACTATGTATCCGCTGTGACCGATTAGCCGGTCGCCTACTCCCAGGCCGTAGCCATACCCGTCGATTTCGCCACCTTGATGAATAGCGATCTGCCGGGTCGTCATCGCGTCGATTGATCCCTGTGTGAGTATGCTTTGATCGTGCCCCGCGTATAACCGAATCCACCGTCGATAGTCGCCCAGGGTGGTGACCAGTCCGCCATCAGGTGCGGTTACCGGAAGGCTTACGACATCGTCTTTGACATGTTGGTGAGTCGCATCATCCCAGCGATATCCCGCCGCCTCGTTCTTCACTGGAACATGGTTTTCGAGGTGAATCCGCGACGCTCGCATTTCCATCGGTTCCAGGATGTTTTCCTTCATGTAGCGATCGTAGGGAGTATTCGTTTGTTCCTCGACAATTTTTCCGAGAAGTGTGAAGCCGATGTTCGAATACGTGTATTGAGCCCCGGGGGCGAACTCAAGGTCTTTGGTCATTGCCTCTCGAATCATCCCGTCCACGGTGTCTCCAAGGCAAAAGCCGTCTACTACATCGTAGTAGTCTCGAGTGACCGCATAGTCGATGATTCCGCTCGAATGACTGAGCAGGTGGTGAACGTGTACGTCCTTCCAGGTCGGCGTATGGTACTGCTCTGGCAAATACACAATGATTGATTCATCGAGATCCACCGTGCCTGCCTCGACAAGCTGCATAATTGCTGCCGCTGTGAACTGCTTTGTTATCGACGCAACATGAAAGGCGGTATTTACATTGTTGAGGTTGCCTCCAGACGCAGAGCCGTAGCCTTTGGCGTGCACGACATCGCCGCCCCTGGTTACCAGGGCCACTCCTGAGAAGTGTTCCTGGTCTACCATCTCTTCAAGAAATCCGTCGATTCGAGGGTCAACGACTTCGATCATCACAGAATCTGTTTCGCCGGGGGCTTCGGGCGTAACGTCCCCTGTACATCCTGCGAGCAGCACAAAGGCACAAAGCCAAATTAGACGGTGGTCTGGTGCGGTTTCAATCATAGTTGTAGCTCGTTGTAACGCATCTGGTGATCGCTTCGGGTCACGATTCTCTATTCTAACCCGGAACGCCAGGGGGGCCGGAACCGGCCATTCGAGTGATAAGCTAAAGTATGGCTGCTTCAGGTCAGCAGCAGACGTGCAAGCTGTTCGACAAGGAGAAAACATGGGGGAGGGACTCAGGAGAGCATTCCTGTTGGTGCTTATAGCCGTGAGCTACGGCTGCAGCCAACAGGCCGACGAACCGCAGACACTTGTTGCGGACGAACGGCCGAACATCCTGTTGATCGTGGCCGACGATCTCGGCTATGCCGACCTGGGTGTCCACGGGAGCAATATCAAGACGCCCAATATCGATGGGCTCGCGGCAGAAGGCAAATTGTTTACGCAGTTTCATACGGCGCCGCTGTGCGCGCCGACGCGCGCAATGCTGTTGAGCGGTAACAACAACCACATTGCCGGCATGGCGCGCCAAAGCAGGCGAGACCTTGCCGGGCACACAGTGACAGGCTATGAAGCAAGCCTTTCTGACCGCATAGCCCCGTTACCACGGTTGTTGCGCCATGCGGGATATCACACTTACACGGTAGGCAAATGGCACTTGGGAATAACTGCCGAGACGAGCCCGCATGCGGCCGGATTCAGTCGCTCATTCAGCCTGCTCGACGGCGCTGGCACTCACTTTGACGATGTCGGTTTCTTCGAGGGTGGCTCCACGTACTGGGAGGACGACGATTTCTCAGCGTACCCGGTCGGCCGTTACTCGACAGAAGTCTATACGGACCGACTGATCGAGTTTATCGATTCGAACAAAGACGACGGCAGTCCGTTTTTCGCGTTCGCGGCCTACACCTCGCCGCACTGGCCGCTGCAGGTGCCCGACGAGTACCTCGACCTGTATGCAGGTCAGTACGACGATGGCTACGATGCTTTGCGTGAAACAAACTTCGCGGCGCTAAAAGCGGCCGGCATCATTCCATCGAATTCGTCGCTGCCGCCACGCAACGATGTGGTCACGCCCTGGGAAGAATTGAGCGCTGACGAGCAACGCCGCGAATCGCGTAAGATGGAACTCTATGCTTCCATGGTAGACAACCTCGACGATCACATTGGTCGTTTGCTCGACTACTTGAAGCAAGCAGGCCTGTATGAGGATACGCTGATCGTCTTCATGTCGGATAATGGCGCCGCCGGTGAGGACTTCTATAACGAGGGCCCATATTCCGAGTACATTCAGGCGCACTTCGATAATGCTTACGAAACGATGGGAACGGCCGTGTCTTTTGTCTCATACGACGATCCCTGGGCGGAGGCTGGGTCCGCACCGTTCATGCGACGCAAGGCGTACACGCGCGAAGGCGGAATTGTTGCGCCGATGATCATGGCCGGGCCTGGCGTTGCGAACATTGGCGCCATTGACTCCACTTACGTAACGGTCATGGATTTCGCACCGACCTTTCTCCAGTTCGCCGGCGCGAAATATCCGGGCGATGGCTCCGTGCGGCCGATGCTCGGGGAAGACATGACCGGTTTTCTGGCCGGCGAGGCAGAGACCGTGCATGCAGATGATTATGTGACGACCCTGTATCACGGTGGCCGCGCATATCTGCGGCAGGGCAACTGGAAGATCTCGAACCTCGAGCCGCCTTTCGACGAGGACGACTTCGAGCTATTCAACCTGTCGGAAGACCCCGGCGAGACCGATAACCTCGCCGAATCGCACGCGGAGAAATACGAAGAGTTACTCGAACTCTGGCGAGGCGAGCGCAGAAAGCTCGGCATAATCCTTCCGCAGGACCTTTGAGTGCTAAATCGCGGACGGGCGCCAATAGAAAAAGTGCGGGTCAATAGTCACCGCTCCCCGTGTATTATTGATAGCCGTTGATCAGCGAGATTCGATATGACGTCACTGCAGTTGGCCCTGGTTCTTGTTGCGTCTACCTGGGCAGCAATGAACACGCTCATCGCCGGGTACACGGCGGTAAATGCCACGAGAGACCGGATCCTGACGGGATGTACAGACGAAGGGGTTTCATTGACTGAGAAGCACAGACGAATCATGTACAAGAACGACTGGCTCCCCATGAAGGCCGGTTTAGCGTTTATGTCCCTCGCCTTTGGCCTTTTTCTTGTCTTTCTGCCGCGGCTTGCTGATGAACCCGCAGAGTTGACATGGTTTTGCTACGTGGCAGCCCTGTTACCCTTCGGCAGTTTCCTTGGTTTCTTTTTACTTGGCATTCGCGACCGCAACCTGATTGTTGAGGTGCTATCGGTGCTGGATGACGATCAAAGGACGTAACTCCGATAGACGTCGGGCGAGCCGTAGAAATTGTGGGAATCGCCGGAATTATAGTATCGCTGATATTTCTTGGGTACGAGTTGAAACGCTCCAACGATATCGCCGAGACCGAGGCGGTTACGACTATCTATGGCATGACGAATGAGATGAATCTGGCATTCAAACAGGCAGGATCGACTACCGGGTTTCTACGAATACGTAACGGGTGTCTGCGAGTTGTAGAATCGATAAGGTGGCTTCTGACTCAAAGCAACTGCAAGGGGGGTTGTAGACGATGTCCGATGTAGAAAAAATAGCGGCCGAGTTCGCGCAGGCACTGGCCTCTGGAGATTCAAGCACCGCGCACGAAATCCTGTCTCGTGAGTTAGCTGCAAAGCGTACAGCGGCAGAACTATCGTCTAATTTCGAGTCTTTGGCCGAAGACATGGGTGGCATCACGGGAATAGGGCAGCCGATGGTGATTCTGGAGGAATGGCCAGACATGTCGGCGCACGATCAGGCCATGGTCTATGTGCCACTTGAGGGCGATGAATTCTCGGAAGCGATTACGGTGACAGTATCGAAAATCGAAGACGTTTCCTGCATTTCCTCAATCGAGTGGGGACGACCCTGACTCCATCGACTGGAATCACATGCCAAAGTCTGTCGACTGAGCAAGGGTAGAAAATCGCCGAAGTCCGTTCCAGCTGCCCAGGACCCTGAAAATCGAGCTGGCTGGATGTGATGGCGAAGCCGACGCGTTCTATGGCGATGACGTCATAAAGATCTGCTACGAATACGTCGAAGTGCTCTGGGACAACATGCCGAAGGAGGCGACGCCAGCCGGGGTTGCGCCAATGGACGCAGTTGTCGGGCCCTTCTTCGACACCTCCTTGCAAGAATTCGCACACGCTCTATTCGACATGTTAGACGTGCCGGTATTGGGTCGCGAGGAAGATGCGGCCGAGCAGGTCCAGGACGCCTATGAAATGCTGGTCGGGCCCCACATCGATCAAGCTCTCGCAGAAGACATCTTTGAGAGGTCCTGGCTACTGCGATGAGCGGCGCTAATCATTCCGGCGCTACCAGGACGCACTCCAATCCTGCCGGCTGACCGTCTTCGACAAGTTCGAATACCGGAAATGCACCGTCGCCATCAACCGACTTGACGTAAACTAACTTTTCACCGCCAAATAGTATTTCACCCGAAAAGTTCAATGCGAGCTCATCGTCCAGCTCCGTCATAGTCCATTCTTCGTAAGACTCGAAGTCCTTCTTTATCGCGGCCAGGAACGGCTCGTAGTCGATAAACCCTACGAACGCATGATCGACGTTTACCACTCCCAGCTCATTGCCGAGATCCGGATCCGAGTCTGTTTTTCTGAGCCTGACCCGATGAGCATAGAAAGGGACAGGAACGTGAATCTCCAAAATATACTCACCAGGATTGCAAGATATTGATGGCCACTCTGGATCAACCGCGTCACTGCTCAGCATCACCATGGCGTCTTTGACGACGATCACTCGTCCTTTGACGTCAATCCTCGCTACTTCATTCCATCTCATTACGATTGACGGTCTCCGAACTGTTTCGATGTGGGCATCGCGTAGGCCTTTCAGGTCGCTGCACCGAAAATACAGCAGCTGATACGATACTGTTGTTTCACCAAGGGTGGCCGCATCGAGGAGAAATAATGATACAGCGCGACGCCACAAAATTCGCTTACCTTCGCAACTGGCCCTGGTCTGGGTTCAAGACCGGGCGCAAGCGTGCGCGCTGCAGCGCAGGGTGTTTTCTTGTTCTTGGAACTCAGAGTGCTTTTGCGCAGGGGATTACAAATCCAGCGGGTGGCGGCGTGATACTCGTGGCGTTCCATATCCTTCTCGGAATCGGGCTCCTGGTTTACGTACTTGGTTCGCTTGCAACGAGAAACGCAACAGGCAAGGCGCGGGCGATGGCCGTCATGATTCCCCTGATAGGCCTCTACCTGGTTGTCGGGTTTGTCGAGACCTACATCGCGGAGCACAACGGCCTGGTCCTGGTCTTGTACATCGAGATGCTGCTCCTGATTGTCGGCACGGTATTGTTGATATTTCGGCAAAGCGCGTCACGCGTTTGGGCGATCGGCGGTGCGTTGGTATTCGTTGGTGTACTGAATTTCCTGCAGCCAAAGTTGATTGATCTTCAGACCAGGATTTATTTCGACAACGGAGCGGATATGAAGTCAATAGCGGTTTCTTATCCTGGCCACTGGCGTGAAATACATTTGCAAGACGGCAGGGTCTTGTTGAATATCAATCCGCACAGGAAATTCGGGGGGTCAATGCGAATGATCGCCGAAGCAAACAGGATCAAATCTCCCGTTACGCTTGGCGGGCAAGCGGATGGTGAGCAACAGGTGGTATTTGACGTATACAACCCCGTGGCTACACGAGGTACCTGGGGATGGTCGGACCGTCCGAAGGCATTTTTCAATATTCCCTTGTTTGGAACGGTTCACATTCTCAAATTTGAGAACAAGCGGGCTGGCACGGCACTACTGCTCGACGAGAACAAAGACGTCAAATGCCGATACCTTTATGAGGCCAGGGGCAAAGGCGTACCCGCGACCCTGTCCAACAAGCATGTAGTCTGGAGTATTGAAGGGGCTGTAGACGATGGCAGCGTGGTGGAGTGCCAGCAATAGGCAATCCGTTTGTCCAGGCCTCGCCATAGACTCGCCGCCGACAGTTTCCGTTCGATTATTCCGGAAGCGTATTCAGTTGGTACATCGCCAAGAGCACGGGCGGCGGCTGAATGCCGATCCGGCCGATCCACTTGTTGAATATCTGGACATACTGCCCGCTGCGATAGATCTGGCTTATGGCGCTGTTGGCAACCAGTCGGAAATCCGCATCGTTTCTCCTCAGCACGAGACCGTAGGGCTCGTAGGAAAACGTGTCACTGGCCAACGCGTAGCGCTTGGGCGAGCCCGACTCGATCACCTGGCCGATCAAGACGATCTGATCCGACGCATAGGCATCTATCTCTCCGCGACCAAGCAAATCCATGCCTTTCTGCCTGTCCTTGACCACGACGACTTTCGCATCGATCAGGTCCTGCTTCAGGTGACTCTCCAACTGCTCAACCGTTGTAGTGCCTTTGACCACCCCGACCGTTTTGCCCGACAGATCAGACAATCCCTCGATCCCGCTCTCGGCGAGCGACAGTACACTCCCGCCGGTTACGAATATTGGCAGAGAGAAGTCGACCTCTTTCAGGCGCGACAGGGTGATCGTGGTCGATCCACAGAGGATATCTACTTTGCCACTGACGACAGCCGAAATCCGCTCCTCCGACGGCACGGGTACGAACCGCGTTTGCATATCGTCCTTGCCGAGATGCGTTTTCACGGCAGCCGCAATACGTCGGCACAGATCGACCGAATAGCCGGATGGCTCGCCGGCTGCATTCTCATAGGACAATGGACTCGAATCCGTGTGATAGCCGATCAGAAATTCGCCGGTGCTCGCGACCTTCTCGAGCGTCCCCTTGGCCTCGCGAGCCAGGAGGTCCTGGCCGGGAAGGATCAAAGTGACTGCGAGCAAGATCAGGGTAGTGGAAGAGCTGAATTTCATTATTATTCTCCTCGTTGTTGGCGCAGACGCTCCGACTGGCCCGAATAGTGGCGTCGGGCCACCTTAAAGCGGGCTCGTCGAAAGCGCAACCGGAAGCGGCCGTTAGCGGCGATGAGACGTGCAGGGCTCATGACGACAATTCGCCTGTGACGTCAAAACATTCTGCCGGACATGCGCCCAAAGATGGAACCAAATAGCCCGGAAATACGTGTTTGATAATAAGGGAAGCCAAAAGGTCTCATGGAGGAGTTGTCGTGCGTCTCAAATCAGGTTCCAGGCAGAAGGATGGTACACGCGGTGATGGCGAGTACCGTGTCCAGCTTTACTCACGCTGCGCCAGGCTCGTGAACGAGTTTTGCCTTAATAAGCAAGAGAACAATATCCCGGATATCGAAGCAGCAGAAGATTTCTTGCGCCGGACCCTGGCGCCGTGCGATTTCCCGTTTACGACAGTCTCGTTGATTAGCGGCGAGGGAACGAAGGATGAGAGGATTCTGCAATTCGATCCACGGCAGCCCTGATCGCGACCCGGACCTGGCTACCATCCGCAAGGTATTCAATCGTTTCCTCGGCCCGTTCGAAAAACTTTGACTCCTGGAAAAAGTGATTTACCCTGCCTCACTCCTTGTTGGCGTGAGCGCGATGAAAAAATTCTTTTCAGCCGGGTTACTCCTGCTGTGTTGTACGGCATTTGTCTGCAATGCAGAATCGACGACCCCTACGGAAATCGAGCCTCCGGGAAGAGGTCCGTATTCAGTTGGGTCGACGAACATGGAGGTTGCGCCTGCATATGTCGATATAGGCGACGATGCGATGCACGAATACTTGTTAGGCCGTGCCGAAAACCCCGATCATCCGCGCTACGTAACTGACGTACTGAAACACCCCGGTGCGGCCTGGATTGTCGATGTATCGGTCCCGGAAGACCATGCAATGTATGGCCCGGCCAGCGGCCTGACCCTGCCGGTCGCAATGTTCCTGACCTATCCGACAGGTGCGGAACACGAGCGCAATACTTACTCGTTTCCCTATCACGACGCCCAGTACGGTGTTTTCGAGGACATGCTCGGTGTTGGGAATACTCCGCGCTTCGCTGATCCCGACGAGCGCTACCCGCTGATTATTATCGCGCACGGTGCCTCGGCTCATGGCATTTACGATGTCGGGCATGCGCATAGTCTTGCCAGCCACGGTTATATCGTTGCAGTTGTTTTCTACGGGGACGATCGCACCGCCAATGCGGAGGAACTCAATGATCACCTTGCGTTTCTCAGGCCCCTGCTTACGAAAGCTGCCCTGGACTCAATCCTCGAGAGCGAGACATTCGGCCCACACGTTGACGCGGACAATATCGGAATCACGGGTCACAGTTTCGGTGGCTTTACTGCACTCGCGGTGACGGGAGGACCGTATCAGGGGAACACGGCAACGGTTAGCGACGAGCGCATCAAGGCCGGGGTAATCGCAGCGCCCTGGGTCGGCAGCTATTTTGATGACGAAGAGTTCTTTGCGTTCGGGCCCGAGAATAGCAACCTGGATCGGGTAACGGCCCCCATGCTCTGCCTCTTTGGCACGAAGGACGAGGCCACGTTAGCCTCATTTATCCTGCCGGCGACAAAGCAACTGTCCGGCCCGAGCTATGTCGTGGAGCTCGTCGACCAACCCCATATCTTTGAGCCGGGTTCCTGGGAAGATCGCGACAGCTGGGAGCTGCTGTTCTTTTCTGCCTATCTGAAGAATGACCAGGCGTCGCTCGCGGCGCTCAAGGTTGCCCGTTCCATGAAAGGTGGCAACGAGGACATTCAGCTGTTCGACTATCAAAGATCAGTCGGCAAGCGCGGCCAGGAACGAGGTCAGGCCAACAAATGACACCTGCGATTCGAAAGTCACTCATCTATTCGTTGATTATCCTTGCCGGGCTGGTCCTTGCTTCGCGGCTCGTCACGGTTGCGTTCATGTTGGTATACGCACCTGAAGATGCAGCGCCATTCTTTTATCTGAAGCAAGCCGCCTATTCCGCGATCTGTGTCGGTCTCATTGCGTGGCTCTGGAGTAAACGTGCTGGACCGGCCTGATCGGCGAACCAGGCGTGACCAGATGCCACGCCTGGCTGCCGGAAGTCCTAGAGTTCCTGCATCTCCTCCCACTCTTCATTCGTAGGCATGTCGATGGGATCTCCGAGGTCCCCATCCGGGTAGATCTGCTGCAAGGTGCAGTCGTCACATTCGAGGACATCGTAGATCGTATCCTCGTATTCATGGTCGGCGGCGTCATTGTTGTCGACGTCACCATCTTCGCCATCGCCCTGACCACTACCGCCGGACGAACTACGCGTGTTGTCGCCACCGACCGGTAGTTCGCCACCCACGTCAAGCCGGGTAAACAGGTAGGTCTCGATATCGAGATTCTGATAGATCACACGAACCTGGATCACGAGACCGTCAACGACCAGCAATCCAGCTTCTCCAAGGTCGAACAGCCGGCTCGCGGAAAGGTTGACCCGATAGTCCATGTTCATGTCTATCGTGACTGTATTACCAAAGCTGTCGGTAACCCGGAAACGGTCGGCCTGCTCCAGCGAGAGCCAGCTCTGCGGCCCGAACACCTGGTTGTAGCTGAAGTTTCTGGCGTCCTCGGGATAGGCCGAAAGGGCGCGGCAATCCTCGCAATAGATATTGAGTAGCGTCTGTGCCTGTACCAGTGGCGAGAACGCGAGCAATGCGATGCCTGTCAGGATGAGCCTGTTCATAGCAGCACCTCATCGACAAGGCTTTCACCGAAGACTTCGAGCTGAATGTCGCGGATTCGGCGCAAGGCGCTTCTGACCTGGTCGTCGAGTTTCGCGATATCCCCCGCAGCGAATCCCGCACGTTCGAGATCGGCGATGATCCAGTCGACACTTGCTGCAGAGCCCATTGCCTGTGCGGTTCGGGTCAGTACATAGGTATTGGCGCTGGCGTCGCGGGCTGCGGTCGAGTCGCCGCGCACACTGTATGCGTGAGCCGCGAGCCACATGACCGGATCGAGGTTGGCGGGCTGCAGGGCGACGGCCCTGAGCAGTAATTCTCGTGACTGTTCGAGATCGACGTCTACGAGGCGCTTGCCGAGCACGCTGGCAGCCCTGGCGTCGTTGTAAGCGAGCACGCGAAGCTCGTCATTACCGTACTGGTCGTAGTCGTCAGGCGGCGCCTCGTTCGGCACGCAGGAGTATGCGTCCGTTACGGTACCGTTACCGAGGTCGACGTAATGTCGTCGTACCGTGCAATTGCGATCCTTCCTGACCGTGATGCCCATGACGAGTTCAGTCTCGGGCACATCTGCGACCGCTTCTTCCGAGGCGACCGGTTGCGGAACAGGATTTTCCGCGACCGTGACCGGCTGGTCGGGCACAACGGTCCCCGATGATGTTACGGGCTCTGGAGAAATCGATTGCACCGCAACGAAGCAGGCGCCGATAACGGCCAGCAATAATAGTGTGAGTCTTGTATTCATGGTGTCCCTACCTTTGTCATTGTCCGTGTACTCAAGGTAGGCATTACCGCGCCGCAAAGCAGTCGGTCTTTCTCCGTGGATGATGTAAATACGGCCGCGCCGATACGACCGCGAGGCTCTTGCAATCGCTTTGTCCTTACCAGACACTTGTCCGCTGGTCGCAGGCCCTGAATCCGTGCGTCGCGACGTCAATCCAGGTTAAGGAGCACTCGAATTGATGATGGACCTGCGGTTTGTCCGTGACCGTGCGCAGCGATCGGGAGTGCTACTCGCAGGCTTGCTGTGCCTGCCCGTCGCCGCCCCGGCACAGGATGACCTCACGGACGTCATCGCGTTCCGTAACCACCATCCGTTCCTGCAGATCTTCGGGGTGCCTGTATTCCAGTCCGCGACGCTTGCCGCCGAGGGCAGTTTGAAGTACGACTTCAACATCGAGATCACGAATCACGCTGACCAGGGCCTTAACGCAAATGAAACCTTCGAGGTCGATGGCGAAACCTATTCGATGAAACTGTCGCTGCGGCATCGGCTGTGGCAACGCATCGAGCTTGGAGTCGACGTTCCCGTTATTTCGCACCAGGGAGGTTTTCTCGACAACATCATCAAGGAATGGCACGACGTGCTCAGCGTGTCCAATTCGAACCGCAGCGGCCCGAAAGACCAGCTCAATTTCCTGTACGAGTCGGGCGGTGTTACGCAATACGAACTCACGTCGTCCACGTTCGGGCTCGGCGACATACAGCTCACGGCCGCCGTGCCTCTCAAGGAAGCAAGCGCGCAAAGCCCCGCTGCGTTCACGGTGCGCACGAGCGTGAAGCTGCCGACAGGCGACGAGCAGGACCTGCACGGCAGTGGCGCGCTGGACTTCTCGGCCGGCCTGTACGCGTCGACCAAGGCGACTCTTTTCAATCGCCCTCTTGGCTTGACGGGTTTCGCGGGCGCGCTGCTGCTCGGCGATGGCGACATACTGCCCGACCTGCAGCGCAGCACGGTTGCGTTTGGCGGGGTTGCCGCAAGGCTGCAGGCCATGGAGCGCCTCGGGATCACGATCCAGGTATATGCGCAGGACGACTACTTCGACGCCGACATCGACAAGCTCGGCGGCAGCACCTTCCAGCTCGGTATCGGTCTCGACTGGCACATGCCGCGACGAGGCTTGTCGCTGAGCTTCGCTATCGCCGAGGATCCGCTATCCGACGCGACCCCGGATATCGCGATGCAGTTCTCGGTCCGCAGTTCGAACCGGCGCTCAGCTCCCTGACTGGTCGGCGCGCAAGGTACGCACGAGCGCCACGGACATTACGATGCCGATGAGCAGGATCGGCAGCGACACAATCAGCAGGATGACCTGGATCGGTCGCAGGTTGCTGTTCATCAGCATGAGCGCCACGGGCATGAGACCGAGGGCAAGCGCCCAGAACACTCGATGCCAGCGCGCCGGGTCGTCACCGGCCTTGAGGTGCAACGTGGCGCTCGATGCCAGCGTGTAGGAGGCCGAGTCGTAGGTTGTAGCCGCAAACACGAGCGCGATCAGCGAGAACACACCGATGACCATCGGCGCGAGCGGCAGCTGCTCCAGCATGGCGACGATCGCGGCGTTGCCGCTCGCCGACTTCATGATGCCCGTAAAATCGAGTCCGCCCGTCAATTCGAGAAACAGCGCGTAGTTGCCCATGATCATGTAGAAGAGCCAGCTCCCGAGCGAGCCCCATATGAGCATGCCGAGGACGACCTGCCGGATCGTACGACCTCTCGATATCCGCGTGACGAACAGGCCGACGTACGGCGCGAACGCGATCCACCAGGCCCAGTAGAAGATCGTCCAGGCTTCCACGAATCCCGAACCCGAGAACGGATCGGTCCAGAAGTTCATGCGAATAAAGTTCTGCGCCATGACGCCCATGCTGTTGAGGCTCGTCTTGAGCAGGAACGCCGTCGGGCCGACGAGAAGAATAAACAGCAGCAGGCCGAATGCCATCCCGACATTGATATCGCTGAGACGCTTGATGCCTTTCTTCAGGCCTAGCCATACGCTCAGCGAAAACAGGAAGATGCAGAGGACAATGACGCCGACCTCGAGTGTATCGCTGGCCTCGATGTCCAGCAGCCAGGCAAAGCACGCAGCGATCATCGGCGTTGAAAAGCCGAGGCTCGACGCCGCGCCGCCAAGCAAAGCGATCATGAACAGGAAGTCGATGGCCCGGGCGGCCGGACCGTGTTCCCTGCCCTTGAGAAACCAGTGACAGCTCACGCTGAACCGCAGCACATCGATTTTCTTGACGTAGTATGGATAGGCGATCGCAATGGTCGGCAGGCAGTAGAAGGCCCACGCTGTGAAGCCCCAGTGAAACAGCCCGTACGTGGACGCCCATTCCGCGGCCTCGTCACTGCGGGGTTCGGCACCGAACGGGGGTGTGTCGTAATAGAACGCCCACTCGGTCGCGCACCAGTAAAGCAGGCCGGCGCCGACGCCGGCGCAGAACAGCATACCGACCCAGCTGATCTCCCGGAATTCAGGTGTGTCGTCCTGGTCGCCGAGCCTGAGCTTGCCGTAGCGGCTGAACGCGAGCCATGCGAGGAAGCTGATGGCTGCGACGCTGGCAAGCAAATAGAGGATGCCGAATTCCCGCGTGATGTAATTATAGAGCGCCTCGAGCGCGGCGCTCGACGCGTCGGGATACAGGAAGAGGGGGATGCTGGCGGATACGAGTATCGCGGCACAGAGCCCGAAACTGGGCCAGTCGATTCGGCTTTGCTCCATGCGTTCTCTCGCGTCAGTCGAGGGACAGGATTACTGCGCCACGAATACTACCCTGTTCCACGAGCTCGTTACCCTTCGCGATTTCGCTGAGCGGCATCGTATGGACGATGCGATGCTGCAGGGTACCGGCTGACAGGGCCTTGTCGATATCGGCGATTGCATGCTCCTTGGCAGCTTCCGGCATCGCGTAGACGATGATCATGCGTATCGTGATGTCCTTGTACATCATCTGGAAGAAGGGCAGCTTCGGCTCGGTTACCTGCGTCGAGGAATAGGTCGCAATCGTGCCGCCGACGCGCAGCACCTTGACAGACGTCGGCAGGTTGGCACCGAATTCGACGTCGACAACACGGTCGATAGGCTCGCCGCCCGTCGCCGACATGATCGATGCGACGAAATCCTCATCGCGATGATTCACGACGTGATGCGCGCCGGCCGCTTCACAGGTCGACCGGTCGTCGTCATTGCTCGCCGTCGCGATCACGGTGGCGCCGGCCTGGCTCGCCCACTGCACGGCGTAATGTCCGACACGCCCGGCACCGCCCGTCACGAGCAGCGTCTGTCCCGAGACATCTCCGTCGGCGAATACGGCCCGGTGCGCCGTCATTACGGGGATGCCGAGGCAGGCACCGACTTCAAAGCTGGCCGCGGCGGGAAGCGGGGGTGCACGACGGGCGTCGATGGCCACGTATTCTGCGGCTGTGCCGAAACGGCGCGCGAACTGGGCCTGGTACAACCAGACGCGCTCGCCGACACGGCCGCTGTCGATGCCTTCGCCCACCGCTTCGATGATGCCGGCGCCGTCGCTGTTCGGTATGACGAGACCGTCGTCCAGCAGATTGGGGAACGACCCCGCCCGTTTCTTGACGTCGGACGGGTTGATGCCGCTGGTCGCAACTCTTACAAGTACTTCCCCGGGTCCTGCGACCGGATCATCGAGTTCGCCGACCTGCAGCACGTCCCGTGCCGCCCCGAATTCCTCAAACCATGCTGCACGCACGCAGTGCTCCTTGTTATTCGTCGAGCCAGTTGGACAGGCCCTCGGTATGGCCATCCACGGATATTGCCTGGCCGGAAATTCTTTTTGCGCCGTCCGAGGCGAGAAACAACACCGTGTCGGCAACCTCGTCGGGCGACACGAACGTGCGCATGGAGGTTTGCCGAAGATAAATGTCACGGACCTTTTCGACCGGCAGGCCGCGCTGCTCGGCATCCCGCGCGATGACTTCGTCGATTCGCGATCCACTGACGCTCGTCGGGCACACTGCGTTGACGCGGATCCCCTCGGGCCCGAGCTCCATTGCCCAGGTCTTCATGAGACCAATCATGCCCCACTTGCTTGCCGCGTAGGCCGAGCGCCGCGGGTATCCGTGAAGCGCAGCCGTCGATGAGATATTGATGATCGCTGCCCTGTCGGAGTTGCGGAGCAGCGGCACCGCGCGTTTGGTCATGTAGAACGTGCCCGACAGGTTGACCTGGATGCATTCGTCCCAGCCGTCCTCGTCATGCTCGTCGACGGGCGCCGTGGGGCCTGCAATACCAGCATTGTTGACGAGCACGTCGAGGTGCGAGTGGTGCTCGAGCAGATCTTTGAAGACCTGGTCGACATCGCCCCGTTTGCCGACGTCGGCGACGCTTGCAGTCGCGGTCGGGTTTGCAGCAAGGAATTCTTCGATCTGCTCACCAGAGACGTCACAGATATGCACTGCGGCGCCGGTGGCCACGAAGCGTTCGGCAATTGCGCGGCCGATGCCTGTGGCTGCACCCGATATCAATACGGTGTTGGTGTTGTGGGGCATAGTCCGATATCTTTTGCAGTCGTTTGCGGTCCGCCGGAAGTCTAGCATTGCGGGCGCCCGTCTCACGAGTCTCACCGTATGAAAGAGAAAGGTAATCAGCTTCCGCTGCGCCTGCGCAAGAAGCACGGCTCCGGCCGGCGTCGTGACGTCACGGCGGCTGACGGCGAGCGGCTTGTTTGCGTTCAGTCCGTGCGGGGCGCCGTTTTGGGCGGGCTCATTGCCATCATCGTGTTCTGCATTCTGTGGATCATGTTGACGTCGCTACTCGGTCGGGTATTCCCGTGGCTGACCGTACTGCTCGGCGCGATGATCGGTTTCGCGGTTCAGCGCGCAGGGCGTGGTCTTGACTGGCGTTTTCCGGTGCTGGCGGCGGGACTGACGCTGTTTGGGGCGCTCGCTGCCAATGTCGTTGTCGCAGCGTCGTACACGGCTGAGACTTTCGACACGGATACATTGCATGTCCTGAGGTCGGTCACAAGCATGACCTGGCCCGTGTTTTTCGACGAAGTCCTGACGGTCGCGGATGCTTTCTATGCCGCGCTTGCGGCCTCGATCGCCGCTTTTCTTTCGAATCGACGACTCACGCGCTCGCAATACTACGCACTGCGCCTGTGGCGAGCCGCGTCAGATGGGCATGAGTAAGGTGTCATCGGGCTTGGTCACCGCACCCTTGAACGACGCGAGCTGCCTCGCGACGAGCTGCTCGATTTCCTGCACAGCGTTGGCGATGCCGAGGTAGAAGGCGGGCTCGCGCCGCAGCAAGGACCAGTCGCCCGACTTGAGCACGCGCACGAGGTGCGTAATGTTGCTGCGAATCGCTTCGATGTAGGGGTTACGGCCCTCGTAAAGGACCTCGATATAGCGGTAGACCCGGTTGAATTTCGAGTTCAGTCGGTCGCGCATGACCTGCTGGTAGAACGTTGGCGTCTTTTTCAGAAGGTCTTCTCCGGACGTGTAGCGCACCATGTATTCGCCAGGTTTGGCGTTTTCGACAGCGACGCCGCCGACGACGAATTCGCTGTAGAGCCGGTCCCGACACTTTTCGAGATAGCAGCGGTCCGCCATCTGCGCGATCAGGTCGGCGGTACCGATCAGGTGGCCGCATATGATGTCGCGCGGGTCCTCGAGCTCGATGTGATCGAGGTTGAGTTCGTAGCCTGTGAAATGCACGATCATGCTGCTGACACCCACGTCCTTCGCCAGGCCCAGCTCGGGGAGATAGCGCCGCAGGAAATCGGCGCTGCGTGACACATGGTACAGCGTGAACTCGGCGCCATTCGAAAAATCCCTGTCCCTGCTCTCGTGGCGAATGTAGCCCGAATCGTGAAACAGCGAGGTGATAATGGCCATCTGCGCGCGCGCCGGCCCCAACCGGTCTGACGGTTCCACGCTACGTTCGTAGCCTGTGACCAGCCGCGCGAGCGCCAGTGTCATATCGAGTGTGTGCTGCATATCGTGATAGGTCGTATCGCAACCCTTGTAGCCCGGGTAGCGGCCCGTGAACAGGCGCTCGAAATCGTAAAAGGCGAGCCAGAGTTTGTCGAAGGACATGCCGGGAAAAGTCTCTGCATACAGTTCCTGCACCGCATCGCGGACGGCCGCCGGATTACTGACCTGCACGGTATTGGTGACGTCGTAATCGTTACGGCGATCCTGAGACATTAACTTCCCTGCTTTTTTTTCGACCAATTATACGCGGCCGCACTGTCGCACACTGTATGAAAAGCCGGAATATGTCATATTTCATCGTTTGCCGTCAGCCACCAAACTCTGCAACGACGGGCGCATGATCTGATGGTCGTTCCCAGCCGCGCGGCTCTTTGTCGACGTAACTCGCCTTGCAGCGCTCGGTCATTGCGGCGCTCGTGAGGATGAGGTCGATACGCAGCCCGGCATTCCGGCGAAAACCCGCAGCCCTGTAGTCCCACCAACTGAACGTGCTTTCCGGCTGCTCGAACTTGCGAAACACGTCGCTGAGCCCGAGGTCGAGAAAGGCAGTCAGCGCCTTGCGTTCGAGCGGGCTGCAAAGTATCGCGTCGCCCCATTTCTCCGGATCGTAGACATCTGCGTCGGCCGGTGCGATGTTGAAATCGCCAAGCACAACGACGTTTTCATAACGCTGCATCTCGGCTTCGAGAAAATCACGGAGCGCAGCGAGCCAGCCAAGCTTGTATTCATACTTTTCGGAGCCGACCTCCGAGCCATTGGGCACGTAAAGGTCGACGACCCGAATGTCGTTCACGGTGCATGCAAGTACACGCCTCTGCGGGTCTTCGAAACCCGGGATGTCGGTGACCGGATCGATCGGGGCGACCTTGCTGATGGCGGCCACGCCATTGTAGGTCTTCTGGCCGCTGGCGATCGCGTGATAACCGATCTCCTGCAAGGCATCGATTGGAAACTTCTCGGTCAGCTGCTTGATTTCCTGCAGCACGAGGACGTCGGGATCATGCGCCTGGAGCCATTCGACGACGTGTGGCTGGCGCACGTTCATCGAATTGACGTTCCACGTCGCTATCTTCATGAAGTCTCGATTCCAGTCTGCCGAAGCAGGGCGTCGATCGTGGGCTCCCGACCGCGGAACGCAACATAGGCCTTCATGATCTCCCTGCTGCCCCCGATCTCGAGAATCTCGTCGCGGAATCGTTCCGCCGTCGCCTGGTCGAAGATACCGGCCTCTTCGAACGCGGCGAACGCATCGGCCGCGAGCACTTCCGCCCACTTGTAGCTGTAGTAGCCGGCCGCGTAGCCACCTGCAAAGATGTGCGAGAATGCGTGCGGCAGCCGGTTGTAGTCGGGATGCCTGAGCAATGAAACTTCCTCCCGGACTTCCAGCAGCGTCTCGAGGACGCGCACGGGCTTGTCGGGATCGTATTCGGTGTGCAGGCGGAAATCGTACAGGGCCAGCTCGAGCTGTCTCATCATGGCAAGCGCCGCTCCCGCATGACGGCTGTCGTCGAGCTTGTCGAAAAGTTCTCTCGGCAGTGGTTCGCCGGTTTCGCGATGTGCTGAGCACAGCGTGAGCACCTCGTAACTCCACGCGAAGTTCTCCATGAACTGGCTCGGTAGTTCGACGGCGTCCCAGGGCACGCCATTGATACCGGCTATGCTCGGGAAGCCGACGCGTGTAAGCAGGTGGTGAAGCATGTGCCCGAACTCGTGGAACAGGGTGACGACATCGTAATGCGTCAACAGCGACACACCCTCGCCATCGGGTGGCGGGAAGTTGCAGACCAGGTAGCCCACGGGCAGCGTCAGGCTGCCGTTCAGGTGCTCGCGCGTGATGCACTCGTCGATCCACGCCCCGGCGCGCTTGCCATTGCGCGCGAACAGGTCCACGTAGAATCCGCCCAGCGGCTGACCGTCTTTTTCACGCAGCGTGAAATAGCGCGCGTGTTCATGCCAGGTCTCAACACTCGGGTCCTCGACCAGCTCCACGTTGTAAAGCCTGCCCGCGAGCGCAAACAGGCCCGAGATGACGGTGTCGACGGGGAAATATTGTCGCAATTCCTCGTTTGAGATCGAGAATCGGTCCTGCTTGAATTTCTCCAGCCAGAACGTAACGTCCCAGGGTTCGAGTTCGGTGCCCGCGAATTCGGACATCTCAGCAAGCTCCAGCTCGGCCGCGGTCCGCGAATGCGCCGCGAGCTCGCGGAGAAACGCAATGACCTGGTCGGGCGTATCGGCCATCTTGGTTGCCAGCGAGTAATCCGAGTATGTCGGGAAACCAATGAGATTGGCGGCCTCGTGTCGCAACGCCAGGACCTTCTCGATGTTCTCGCTGTTGTCCCAGGCAGGATCGTCGCCCTGGTCGGAGCCGCGTGTAACCCATGCCCGGTACATCGACTCGCGCAGCGATCGATCCGCCGCGTGCTTCATGACGGCGTCATAGGTCGGGTAGTCGAGCAACAACAGCCAGCCGTCGAGCCCCTTCGCTTTCGCATCCCCTGCTGCGCGGGCCACGTCCTGTGGCGACAGGCCCTCGAGCCGTTCGCTGTCGGTGATGTGCAAGGACCACGCGTCGGATGCGTCCTGAACGTTGTGCTCGAAAGCCGCCTGGGTGGCCGCCAATTCCTGCATGATGGCCTTGAAGCGGTCCTTGGCGTCTTTCTCCAGGTCTACACCCGCCAGGTGGAAATCCCGCAGCGCATGCTGCACGGCGCTGCGGCTCGCCTCGCTGGCGTCCCCGGGCAGGGCGGCACCTACCGCCGCATACGCTTTCTGCAGACGCTCGTTCTGTGATATTTCCGTGCCATGCTCGGTCAATAGGGGCAGGGCCTGGGTGTAGGCGTCCCGCCACTCGCTCGACCCGAGTACACTTTGCAGGTGACTGACCGGCGACCAGATACGGCCGAGCTCGTGCTCCATTTTTTCGACCGGTGCAACGAGTGTGTCAATGTCGGGCTCGCCGCTGGCCTGCAGCAGTTCCTCGAGTCTCGAGCGATGTTCCGCGATGACTTTCCGGATCGCGGGCACAACATGCCCGGGTTCGATGGCATCGAAGCGGGGCAATGAAGATGTGTCGAGGAGCGGGTTGGCCATAGACGGTCTGTTGATATTCTTTCAAAGCGCCGCATATTACCACAGGCCGCCGACCGGACAGCCCGATGAAGTTGACGTAAGTAAGGAGAAAATCGTGGCAAACAAATTCGACCTCATCGTGATCGGTGGTGGCAGTGGTGGTCTCGCACATGCCCAGCGTGCCGCCGAGTACGGCGCAAGCGTCGCAGTTGTGGAATACGCGCCACTGGGCGGTACCTGCGTCAACGTTGGCTGCGTGCCAAAGAAGGTCATGTGGTACACGGCACAGCACGCGCACAGGTTTCATCATGCGCCGGACTATGGCTTCGACATCGAGGTCCGGGGCCATGACTGGACCGGACTAAAGTCGCGACGCGATGCTTATGTGAAGCGCCTCAACGGCATCTACCAAAGCAACCTCGACAAGAAAGGCATCACGCATATCGTGGGCGGTGCGCGATTCGTCGATGCGCATACGATCGACGTCGACGGGGCCCGGTACGAAGCAGGGCGTTTCGCGATTGCAACTGGCGGCAAGCCGATCATCCCCGAAATCCCGGGCGCGGACCTCGGCATTACGTCCGATGATTTCTTCGAACTCGAAGACCGGCCGCAACGCGTCCTGATCGCCGGCAGCGGCTATGTCGCCGTGGAGCTCGGCGGCGTCTTCAACGCACTGGGGTCGGATACGCATATCGTCGTGCGTAAGGATAGCGTGCTGCGCAGCTTCGACACGATGTTGAGCTCGGAGCTCATGGACGCGATGCGGAACAGCGGCATGGCGCTCGACTCGGGCGTCGTCCCCGAGTCTGTCGAGAAGACCGACGGCGGCATCGTGCTGCACGCTGTCGGCGGGCGCTCATTCGGACCCGTCGATGCACTTGTGTGGGCCGTAGGGCGGTCACCCAATACCGAGACCCTGGATGCGACGAAAGCCGGAGTGAACATGGACCGGCGTGGCTTCATCCCGACCGACGAGTTCCAGCAGACCAACGTCGACAATATCTTCGCGATTGGCGACGTCACGGGCCGGGAGGCCCTGACCCCGGTCGCGATCGCCGCGGGCCGGCGCCTGGCCGACCGGCTCTACGGTGGTATGGACGGGCGCCACCTCGACTATCGCCTGATACCGACAGTAATCTTCAGCCACCCGACGATCGGCACAGTGGGTATGACCGAAGACGAGGCACGTGCCGAATACGGCGACGACGTCAAGGTCTACCAGTCCGCATTCACGGGCATGTACTACGCGCTGGGCGAAGATAAGCAGCGTTCGGTAATGAAACTCATCACTACGGGGCCGGACGAAAAGGTCATCGGCTGCCACGTTATCGGCGAAGGCGCCGACGAGATGATGCAGGGGTTTGCCGTGGCCATGCGCATGGGCGCGACAAAGTCCGACTTCGACGACACGGTTGCGATTCACCCGACGAGTTCGGAGGAACTCGTCACGATGCGGTGACGCACGCTTACCGGTCAGACTCAGGCCATTATCGACATCTGTTTTAGCACGGGCACGGTGTTGGGCCGCACCCCACGCCATATGCGGAAAGACTCGGCCGCCTGCTCGACGAGCATTCCCCAGCCCATGACCGAACGAGTGGCGCCCTGTTCGCGCGCCCAGGTGCTGAACGGCGTTGGTCGCAGGCCGTACGACAGGTCGTAGCACAGGGTGTCCGCGGATATCGCTGCGCCCGGGTACGGTGGCGAATCGCCCTGCAGCCCGGCAGATGTCGCGTTGATGATGAGATCGTATTTGTCGCCAACAGGCACGGCATTGAAACGGCAGGCCGAGACGGGACCGAAGCGCGAAAAATGTTCCACCAGTGCCTCTGCCTTGCCAAGCGTCCGGTTCGCGATACAGAGCGACTGGGGCTGCATCTCGAGCAGCGGGCCGACGATGCCGCGGGTTGCCCCACCCGCGCCCAGCACCAGGATGTTGGAGCCTTCCAGTGTCAGCCCGAGGTTGACGACGAGGTCACGCAGCAGCCCGAAGCCGTCGGTGTTGTCGCCGTGGACTTCGCCTTCCTTGAAAGACAATGTATTGACGGCGCCGGCTGTACTCGCGCGTTCGCTGAGGTAGTCGCAGAGCTTTACCACCTCGCCCTTGTGCGGGACGGTGATGTTGAGGCCCTTGCCGCCCGTGCGCTGGAATTGCCGTATGGCCATCTCGAGTTTGCCCGGCGCAACCTGCAGCAGCTCGTACTGAATTTCCTGGTTGGTCTGGAGAGCGAAAAGACGATGAATGACCGGCGAACGGCTGTGGGAGACCGGGTATCCCATGACGCCGTAGCGATCGACCGCCATCAGCGATCCTCCGCGAGCCAGCGGGACGCTTGTATCGCGAAATAGGTCAATATGCCGTTGGCGCCGGCGCGCTTGATGCTGAGCAGGGCCTCGAGCACCGCTGAGCGCTCATCGAGCCAGCCATTTTGGGCAGCCGCCTTTAGCATCGCGTACTCGCCGCTCACCTGGTAGGCGAACGTCGGCACGCCGTAGGCGTCTTTGACGCGCCGCACGATATCGAGGTATGGCATCGCGGGTTTGACCATGACGAAATCGGCGCCTTCATCGAGATCGAGTGCAACCTCACGAACGGCCTCGTCGGAATTGGACGGCGCAACCTGGTAGGTCGACTTGTCGCCGCCGCCGAGATTGGCCGCGGACCCGACCGCATCGCGGAATGGCCCGTAAAACGAAGAGGCGAATTTGGCGGCGTAAGCCAGTATCACGGTATTGATATGGCCTTCTTCCTCCAGCGCCTTGCGCATGGCGCCGACGCGCCCGTCCATCATGTCCGATGGCGCCACGATATCGGCACCGGCCTCAGCATGTGACAGGGTCTGCCGAACCAGCATGTCGACCGTGATGTCGTTCAGTACGTAACCGCTGTCGTCGATGATGCCGTCCTGGCCATGGGTCGTGTAAGGATCGAGCGCCACGTCGGTCATGACCGCGAGCCCCGGCAGTTCGGCCTTGATCGCGCCTACCGTCTGCTGCACGAGCCCGTCAGGATTGGCGCACTCGGCGCCGTCGAGGCTCTTCTTGTCCTCGTCGATGACGGGGAACAGGGCAACGGCCGGGATGCCGAGATCGTGTGCCTCGGTCAGCTCGGGCAGCAGCCCGTCGATGCTCTTGCGCGAGACGCCGGGCATGGACGGGACGTCCTCGCTGCGGCCCTGGCCGTCCAGAACGAATACCGGGTAGATGAAATCGGCGCTCGACAGGCTCGTTTCGGCCACGAGGTTCCGCAGAGCCGGCGTGCGCCGGCCGCGGCGCATGCGATTATCAGGGAACTGACCGGGGGGCGAGGCACTCATAGCTATTCAGAATATACGAAAGAAGTACTTATTTTCCCTGTATTTAGGTAGGGTTTCCACGTCTTAATCGCTGTTTTATACGGTTCCGGTAATAAAAACCACAAGGTACGGGTCATCTCGTATGAACGCCAGCAGTGTCGATAAAGCCAGACGGCAAAGGTTTGACCAGCTCGTAGCCGTGTTTCACGCGGATATGTATCGGTATGCCGCCTGGCTCAGCAGGGACAAGGCTATCGCCGAGGACGTGGTCCAGGAAGCCCTGTTGCGGGCCTGGAAGTCACTGGAGGCGCTGCGCGATGACGCGGCGGCCAAGCAATGGCTGCTAACGATCGTCAGGCGTGAGAACGCTCGGTATTTCGAGCGGCGGCGGCTGGAGACCGTCGATATAGACAACCTGACGGCATCACAGGCGGCATTGATCGCCGAGGCGCCGAATGATGAGCTCGATGATCTCAGGGAATCGATCTACGGGCTCGAGGACGACTACCGCGAACCGCTGGTTCTGCAGGTCCTGATGGGCTACAGCACGAGCGAGATCGCGGAAATGATGGGACTCAAGCAGGGCGCTGTATTGACGCGCCTGCATCGGGCCCGGCTGAAGTTGAAGGACAACGTGGCGGCAGAGAAACAGGCGTCCGCCGATTAGATGACATGATGAACTGCGAAGAATACAGACAGGCCATAGCTGCAGATCCCGCTTTCGATGGTGGCGACGATCACGTAGCGGGCTGCGACGAGTGCCAGGCTTTCCGGCGTGAAATGCAGGCTCTCAACGTGCAGATCGCGAAAGCGATGCAGCTCAGCGTGCCTGCGTTGAAACTACCCGAGCTGCCGACGATCGACACCGCGAATGTCACGCCGCTGGCCGCTCGCAAGCCGCTGTCCAAACCCGTCTGGTTCGCAATGGCGGCGTCGGTAGTGTTCGCTATCGCGATGGTTGTGCGCATGTCGGGCGTCGGCGTCACCTACGACTCGCTCGGCGAGGAGATTCTCGCGCACCTCGATCACGAGCCGTACGCGTTGCGCGTTGCGAGCACTCCCGTCAGCGACAGGAAGCTGCAAAAAGTGGTTCCCGCGAACGTCGCGGAGATGCATCACGACGCCGGACTGATCACCTATGCGCAAAGTTGCGTAATCGACGGCAAGCGTGTGCCGCACCTGGTCATCCAGGGCGAGAACGGTCCTGTGACAATCCTGTTGATGCCGGAACAAGGCGTGGCGGCCGCAGAAACGCTCGAGGGCGATAACATCCAGGGCGTCATCCTGCCCGTCGGCGATGGCAGCATTGCGATCATCGGCACGCGCGAAGAGTCGCTCGAGCGCATTGAAAAGAGTGTGTTGGATTCAGTGACCTGGAGCACCTAGTGTTCCGGTCGCTGATATAAAGAGCGCCCGGTTGCGGGCAAACAATCCTGGTAGGAGAGATAAAGATGTCAGAGAAGAAAGTAGTTAAGCCGTTGGCATTGGCTGTGGGCGCGGCATTGGCCGGAACGTTCGCAATCAGTGGCACGGTCAATGCCGATTCGATTGAAAGCCCCTTCACGATGTCGACGATGAGCGTCGGCTACATGCTCGGCACGGGCGAAGGTAGCTGCGGCGAAGGCTCTTGCGGCGAAGGCAAGGACAAGAAGGGCGAAGGTAGTTGCGGCGAAGGTTCCTGTGGCGAAGGCAAGGACAAGAAGGGCGAAGGTAGCTGCGGCGAAGGTTCCTGTGGCGAAGACAAGAAGAAAGGCGAAGGCTCTTGTGGCGAAGACAAGAAAGGCGAAGGTAGCTGTGGTGAAGGTTCTTGCGGCGGCGACAAGAAGAAGGGCGAAGGCTCTTGTGGCGAAGACAAGAAGAAAGGCGAAGGCAAGTGTGGCGAAGGTTCCTGTGGAGGCTCCGCTTAATACTGCCAGGCTTGATGCCTGTAAGAAGCCCGCGCTCCGCGCGGGCTTTTTTGTATGCGAAGACGAAAATTGCCGACTGACGCCATGCATCCGGCCTGATAAATTATCGGCATGAGCAAACCTCTCGTACGTTGTAAATGGGCCGAAGGCGTGAGCCTCGATTACATCGAGTATCACGACAAGGAATGGGGCGTCCCCGCGTGGGACGATCGCACGCAGTTCGAGTTCCTGATCCTCGAGGGCGCGCAGGCGGGATTGAGCTGGTCCACGATACTCAACAAGCGCGACGGCTATAGGCGTCTGTTCGCCGATTTCGATGTCGAGAAAGTCGCCCGCTTCACGAAACCGCGCATTGAGAAGATCCTGCTTGACCCCGCCGTGGTCAGGAACCGGCTCAAGGTCGAATCCGCAGTCACCAATGCCCGGGCGTTTCTCGACGTACAAAAAGAGTTTGGCACCTTCAGCGAGTACATCTGGGGATTCGTGGGCGGCAAGCCAATCCAGAATCGTTTCAGGAAAGACGGCGACATTCCAGCGACGTCCGCGGAATCGGACGCGCTGAGCAAAGACCTCAAGAAACGCGGGTTCAAGTTCGTCGGCAGCACGATCGTCTACGCACACATGCAGGCAACGGGGATGGTCAACGACCATGTCGTCGGCTGCTTCCGGCACAAGCCCTGCGTGGCGCTTGCAAAACGCCCGTAGCGGGCGGAATATCTAGCGTCTCCCGCCTAATAATCCAATAAGAGGGAATCGCTATGGCTGACTCACAGAACGGCAAACCGGGAACCCTGTTTTGGGCTTTGTCCGGCTTCTTCCTGGTCTTCAACTTTATTGGTTTGATGATCTACTACAGCGTTGTAACGACGCCGCCCGAAGTCATTGCGGAGAGCCTGAGCCCCGCCAAGCAGGCGTTTCTGGCTGCGGAGCCTGTCTGGGCTACGGCCGCCTATGCCACGGCCGTAACCGCAGGCGTAATCGCGTCTGTGCTCCTGCTATTGCGGAAAGCCTGGGCGTTTCCGGTCTACGTTGTCAGCTTCGTCGCCGTACTCGTCCAGGACCTCGACTCGTTCGTGCTGAGGAATGGACTGGAAGTATGGGGGACAAGCGGCCTGTATCTTCCTGCCGTCGTTATCATCGTCTGCGTGACCGAGCTGTGGTACACGCGCAAGGCAAAAGCAGAGGGACTGCTGAGCTGACTAGTTCCCTATGCGGATGATCGTGAGTCCCGAGGTGCCCTGTGGCGTGACGTGAGAGATGGCACCCAGGTAGATCGTATCCGAAAGCAACCCCGTCCAGTCCACCGCAACGTCAGCTGTCGTACCGGGACTCACGAAAGGAGGCCCGTTCGCATTCATGTTGCCGACGTCATCGATCTCACCAACGGACCACGCGAGTAAGCGGTAATTCGAGCCGGGACCGCCCGCGATCTCGTCGGTCTCGAAGCCGTGCACGAGTACCGCGTAAAGCCCGGCGGCCGGGCGGAATACGTTGAACTCTTCTTCCGAGGTCGGCTGGCCGCTCTCGCCAATCTGCGTGCAGCTGGCGCCGTCCGCGCCGCAATAGTAGATGTACATGTCGAGATCGTCGTCGCCGTCCGTCAGCGCGTCGAACAGCGAGAAACGGATATAGAGCTGATCGGCCGGCACGCTGATCACGTGTTGCGTGACGCCGTTGGTGGAGCGGAATGAGAAGGTCTTGGTCGGGTCGTTGTCGACGAACCCGTCAAGAATCAGCGGCAGGTTGAGTCCGTGCACGCGCGGCGTATAGCCGCCCGAGTATCCGAACTCGACCGGGAAAACGAGCGAGCCCGTGCCGCCCGACGACGTGATCTGGGCGGGTGCGAGAATCGAGGCCGGCTTGACCGCGATCGGGCTGTAAACGTCGTGGTTTTCACTCGACCATGTCAGGGTGCCGAAGCGCCACAGGTCCAGCTCGCCGGACAGGAAAGTCATCGTGACGTCGAAGGTCGCCGACTCGCCTGGACCAAGCGACAGGCTGCCCGGGTTCACGGCCACGCTGATGTCCTGGGGCGTGGAAACGATTGCCGAATACACGTCCGCCTCCTCCGAGACGTTCGTAACGCGCCGCTGAACCGTTCGCGAGTTGATGAGACTACCGACGCTGATGGCAGGCTGGTTGAGATCTGCCGCCTCGAACGAGAGGCCTGACGCCGCGAGCGCTTCGCAGCGCTCGGCGCTGACCCCGGGCGAGGCAATGCCGCAGGCGAACGCGTCGTATTCGTCGTTAGTGACATCGTAGACGAGACCGGGATCCACGGCGCTGTTGGGCACGATGTGCCCGGCGCCGAACTCGAACGGATTCGCGTCACGCAGGCCCGCGGCAGCCGATACGTCCTGGCGGGCCGTGGTCATGAGGGCCGACTTGAGCGCGGCGGGCGGCCATTGCGGGTGCGCCTGCAACAGCAGCGCGGCCGTGCCCGCGACGTGGGGCGTCGACATCGACGTGCCGGACAGGTAGGCGAAGTTCTCGCCTTTGCTGGCATTGGCCGCATCGGGCGTGAAACCCGCGAGTATGTTGACACCGGGCGCCGTAACGTCGGGTTTCAGGATATCGGCGGCAGGTGCCGGTCCGCGCGCCGAAAACGAGGCCATTACGTTGCCGGTATCGGTCGTCGTCAACAGGAAACCCTTGTTGAGGATAACCGTAACGTCGTTGCCGTCATCCAGTTCGGCGAGAACCAGGTTACCGTCTGCCTGCCCGATCATGAGTGCGGGTATGTCCGACAGGTCCGAAGCCCCTTCCATGACGATCGGGTCGCCCGAATTGTTGTAGACGACGGCTGCAACCGCGCCGGCATCGGCCGCATTCCTGACCATCTCGTCAAAGTCGCAGCCCGCGCGCCCGATCAACGCAATGTTGCCACTGACTGCGTCTGTGTTGACGAGCGACTGGCAGGCGTCAGATGTCGTGCCTGTACCGCCTTGCGGGAGCGTCGTGTCATCGTCGTCAACGAGAACGAGCGGGCCCTCGATCGGGTCGACGTCCTGCAGCGGCGGCGTAAAGTTTGCCTCGCGGGCGGCAATTTTTCCGGCGATAGACGGCGGCGCCGTAATTTCGAGCGCCTCCTCCGAGGATTCCCCGTCACGGGTGGACGCTGCCACAGTGATGGACCAGGGACCGCCGGCCGGCGAGCCGATAGTCCCGAGATTGGGTCCTTCGTTGCCAGCGGACACGACCGAAAGCACGCCGGCCTTGGTCGCAGCCATGAGGGCGATGTCGTCCGGTGCCGTAACCTGTCTTTGCGTGCTGCCGACCGAGTAGTTAATGATATCGACGCCATCGGCGACCGCCGCGTCGATGGCGTCTGCGAGGTCCGACGTATTGCAGCTGGCACGCGTATCGCCAGGCCTGAGCCAGCATGCCTTGTAAACAGCGACGCGCGCTTTCGGCGCCATGCCCTCGACATCGCCGATCGTCGTGCCATAAATTGACGCGCTCGTGCGATTGCCGGCGGCTGTCGTCGCAATATGGGTGCCATGGCCGTCGGCATCCCGCGCGGAGCGAATCTCGTTCTCATCGATCGGCCCCGAGGCCGCGGCGCCATCGATGAACCAGCGTGCGCCGATCAGCTTGTTGTTGCAGTCGGTCGAGTCAAAGCGCTCCCCCGTCTCGCACTCCCCGTTCCAGTCCTCCGGCGGATCGAACACGGGTACGCCCGGCAATTTCGTATAGCGCCTGCATAACCAGCGCCCGAGCAACGTGTTTTCTCCCCAGCTGCTGCGGCAGGCGCTCGGGCGGTCCGCCTCGCGGGAGTCCTGCAGCGCCGGATGCTCCGGGGCGATCCCGCTGTCTACGACGCCGATGATGATGCCATCGCCGTCGTAGACACCCGTGCTGCGCAAGCCGTTCGTCGCGTTGAACAAGTCAAGAAAAGTCGGGCTGTAACGGGTCGTCAGCGGGCGAATCTCGTCTTCCCAGACATTCAGCACTTCGGGCAGGTGCTCGAGTTTGTGCGCCTGTGCAAGGCTCATGCGCGCGGCGAAGCCGTTCAGGCCGTAACGGTAGCTATAGATCTTCTCGACACCGGGTCCGGCCTTGCTCAGGACCTTGTCCTGTTCGGCGGCGAGACGCTCCGTGTACGCTTTCATCGCGGGGCTGGTCTTGTCGAAACGCAAGCGCTTGTCGCCGGGAGAGCGCTTGCTCACGAGGGCGGCGTGCCGCTCCGCGGCGGGCGGTTCGCGGAGCTGTACGATATAGACCCTGGTTGTTGCCGGGTCTTCGGCGCCTGCGAGCTGCAGCGGTATGTCGCCGATGTCGCGCAGCGCCGACTCCGCTTGGGCCATCCCGGCCAGCAGCAGTGTCGAATACAGACAAAGGCGCAGAAACGTCATCAGCCGCTCAGTCGTCGCGATAGCCGCTCATTTCTTCAGCGGAATACGTCACGCCGAGACCGAGCGCGATGCGGTTGACAAAATTGAAATAGGCCACGATCAACGTCAGATCGAGAATGTCCTTGTCGGAGAGCCCCTCGGCGCGCAGCTCGCCCAGGTCGCTTTCGGTCATCGCAATCGGGGCCGTCGTGAGTTTCTCGGCATGGCGCACGATATTGCTGAGGCGCGGCTCGAGCGTCTCGAGGCCGTCCGCGGTCATGAGCATGTTGAGAGTGTCTTCGTCCTTGATGTAGCGGCGCAGCGCTTCCGCGTGATGATTAACGCAGTACTCGCAGTCATTGTTCGCGGAAACCACAACGGCGATCGCCTCGCGTTCCGCACGACTCAGGCCGGACTTGCCGAACATCAGGGTCATGTAGAGGTCGAGGTGGTTACCCAACGCCTCGGGACTGAGGCTGTGTACTTTCAGAATGTTTGAGACCTTACCGCGTTGCTCGATTAGCGCGGTATACATTTCCGCCAGTTTTCCGTCAGCGTCGCTAACGTCGACTTCATCTATCCAGGACATGGTTCCTCGCCGGGGCCGCCGGTGCGAACCGATGACGTTACCAAGAAGATGGACAAAAGAGAATGCCCGGTAAAGACAATACGGGTCAGTCCCCGGCCTCACCCAGCCAGTCGCGGGGCCTGAGATAGTCGCGGTAGAGCTTTTCTTCTGCGGACCCGGGTTCGGGTCTCCAGTTGTAGGTCCAGCGAACCTTCGGCGGCAGCGACATGAGGATTGACTCGGTGCGTCCGCCCGACTGCAGCCCGAACAGGGTGCCGCGATCGTAGATCAGGTTGAACTCGACGTAGCGGCCGCGACGGTAAAGCTGAAACTCGCGCTGTCTTTCTCCATAAGGATGCTTGCGGCGCTTTCTTACGATCGGTTCGTAGGCCTGCAGAAAGGCGTCGCCTACGGACTGGACGAACTCGAAACTCCTTTCGAACCCGGCTTTATTGACATCGTCGAAGAACAATCCCCCAACGCCACGCGTTTCGTCGCGGTGCTTGAGATAGAAATACTCGTCGCACCAGGCCTTGTATCTAGGGTAAAGATCCGCGCCAAAAGGCTCGCATGCCGCCCGGGCCGTCTCGTGCCAGTAGACCACGTCTTCATGAAACGGGTAATAGGGCGTCAGGTCGAAGCCGCCGCCGAACCACCAGACGGGATTCTGTTCGCCGGCAGTGAAGAACCGGAAGTTCGCATGGGTTGTCGGTATGTAGGGGTTTCGTGGGTGCAGCACGAGCGAAACCCCAATGGCCTGGAAACGTTTACCGGCCAGCTCGGGTCGCGCCTTCGTGGCCGACGGCGGCATCTTGTCACCGAATACGTGGGAAAAACCAACGCCCGCCTGTTCGAACAGGGCGCCGTCCGACAGCACGCGGGTCTCGCCACCACCGCCATCGGGCCGCTCCCAGGCGTCGTGGACGAACACGCTCTTGCCATCGAGTTGCTCGAGTTGCGCGCAGATACGATTCTGCAGCGACAGCAGGTAAGTCTTTACGGGGTCTACATTGCTCATCGTGGTCGCAGCACCCTGCCGGTCGCAATATCGCGAATCTCGGATGCTCCTGTCGCAGGCCCACAGTTGCCGGGCACGATGTAGTCTACACGCCGCGCGAACTGTCGGCGCAGCACATAACGGTTGCGCGCCGTCGGCCTGCCGCTGACATTGGCGCTCGTGGACACGATCGGGGAATCGACCGCGTCACAGATTGCGGCGGCCACCGGGTTGCCGGTAAGGCGCACGGCGAGACCCGGGTTATCACCCTGAACCAGGGGATCGACATACGGGCCGGGAGGCACGATCCAGGTGATCGGATGCAGAGGGTCCGGGTCGGGCAGCGTGGTGTTCGCGGGCAGGGATATCCAGCCCTCGAGCTGTTGCTGGTTCGCGGCAATCAGGATCAGCCCCATCGCAGGATCGCGGCGCTTGATGCGCAGTATTCGCGCTACCGCAGCCAGGTCGTCGGGCATGCAGCCGAGGCCGAAAACGCCCTCGGTCGGGTACGCGATGACGCCGCCTCCCAGGAGAACGTCTGCCGCGCGCGCAACGAATACCATGCCTGATCCTCAGGCGCTTTTCTTCTTGGCTTTCTTCGCAGTCTTCTTTTTCGCTGCTTTCTTCTTCGCAGTCTTTTTCTTAGCCGCTTTTTTCCTGGTGGCTTTCTTCCTGGCCGTCTTCTTGGCGGGCGCTTTCTTGGCAACCTTCTTCTTGCCACGACGGCCGCGCTCCGGTGCGGCCGCAAGCAACTCCTCGCATTCCTCGAGTGTCAGCGACTTCGGTTCCCGGTCCTTGGGCACGCGAGCGTTCTTCTTCTTGTTCGTTATGTAAGGACCGTAGCGACCATTGAGGACCTGGATGCCCGGTTCCTCGAAGTCCAGGATGATGCGGTTGGCATCGTCGATCTTCTTCTGCTCGATCAGCTCGAGCGCGCGCGGCAACTCTATCGTGTATGGATCGTCGTCCTTGATCGACACGTACTTGTCGCCGTAGCGAACGTAAGGACCGAAGCGGCCGATACTCGCCGAGACGGCCAGGCCGTCCGGCGTCTCGCCGAGCTTGCGCGGCAGCTTGAAGAGCTCCATCGCCGTTTCGAGGTCGATCTCGTTCATCTTCTGACCCGGCCGTAGCCCGGCGAACTTTGGCTTTTCCTCGTCGTCCTTGGTGCCTATCTGCACGAACGGACCGTAGCGGCCCATCCTGATCGTGACGGGCTTGCCACTCTTCGGGTCGGTACCAAGCTCCCTCGCCTGGGCGACCTGCTCACGCGTAACCGACTCTTCCTTTTCCTCGCAGAGGTCGTGGAACGGCCGCCAGAATTCGTCCAGCAGCGGTACCCAGTCCTTGTGGCCCAGCGACACCTCGTCGAGATCGTCTTCGAGTTTTGCCGTGAAGTCGTAGTCGACGTACTGTGCGAAATGCTCGGTCAGGAAGCCGTTGACGATGCGTCCGATGTCCGTCGGCAGGAAGCGTTTGCCGTCCATCTCGACGTATTCGCGGTTCCTTAGCGTCGCAATGATGCTCGCGTAGGTCGATGGCCGGCCGATGCCGTACTCTTCGAGCGTCTTGACGAGGCTTGCCTCGGTAAAGCGCGGGGGTGGTTCCGTGAAGTGCTGCTCCGGCCGCAGCTCGTCGAGCCTGATCGTGTCGCCCTCGTCGATCTCGGGCAGCAGGCGGTCACCGTCGTCGTCTTTCGTATCGTCCTTGCCTTCCTGGTAGACGGCCATGAAGCCCGGCTCCACGAGTACGGAACCGTTGGCGCGCATGCGGTGGCCGAGGTCCTCGGCGCCGGCGGCCATTTCGATGGCAACCGTGTCGAAAACGGCGGGCACCATCTGGCAGGCCATCGTGCGTTTCCAGATCAGCGAGTAGAGTTTGTACTGATCGCTGTCGAGCGAGCCCTTGATCTCCTCGGGTACGTAAGCGACCGATGTCGGACGGACGGCTTCGTGAGCCTCCTGTGCGTTTTTCGATTTGTTCTTGAACTGGCGCGGTTCCGCGGGAACGTTCTTCGCGCCGTAACGTTCCGTTATGACGTCGCGTATCTCGGCCACTGCGAGGTCGGCCAGCGTTACCGAGTCGGTACGCATGTAAGTGATGAGACCCACGCTGTCCTCGCCGGGCAGCTCGATGCCCTCGTAGAGCTTTTGCGCGACACGCATCGTGCGCTGAGTGTTGAAGCCCAGTTTGCGTGACGCCTCCTGCTGGAGAGTCGAGGTCGTAAACGGCGCGGCCGGGTTGCGGCGGCGCTGGCGCTTCGTAACGCTGACAACGTTGAGTTCGCCACCGGCGGCGTCGATCAAGGTCTTTTCGACCTCGCGCGCGGCCGCCTCGTTCTCGAAGCTGAACTGCTCTACTTTCTCGCCCTTGTAACTGACGAGGCGGGACGCGAACGGCTGCTCGGCCTTGCTGACGTCCGCCTCTATCGTCCAGTACTCGCGCGCCTTGAACGCCTCGATCTCGAGCTCACGCTCGACGATCATGCGGAGCGCCGGGCTTTGTACACGGCCTGCCGAGAGTCCGCGTTGCACCTTCTTCCACAGTAGCGGTGAGAGGTTGAAGCCGACGAGGTAATCGAGCGCGCGCCGCGCCTGCTGTGCGCCGACGAGATCGCCCGACAGCTCGCGTGGATTGTCTACGGCATCCTGTACGGCCTGCTTGGTGATCTCGTGGAACACGACCCGGTGCACATCCTTGGAGTCGAGCGCCTTCTTTTCCTTGAGCAGCTCGATCAGGTGCCACGAGATGGCCTCGCCTTCGCGATCGGGGTCAGTTGCGAGGTACAGCGCGTCGGCCTTCTTGAGGGCCCGGATGATCGCTTTGACGTGCTTCTCATTGCGCTCGATGACCTGGTACTTCATCTCGAACTGCTTTTCCGGGTCGACCGCGCCCTCTTTAGGCACGAGGTCGCGGACATGACCGTAGGAGGCCATGACGTCGAAATCCTTGCCCAGGTACTTACTGATAGTCTTCGCTTTCGCTGGCGACTCAACAATGACGAGATTCTTTGACATCTTCTGATTCAGGGTCCTAAGAAAACAAAACCGCGGACTGTGCCGCGGTTGA
>Ga0209567_10000141_pt1 | contig 37655 bp, 32 predicted proteins | sample COG_12_FD_184756 | JGI IMG/M metagenome (GOLD analysis project Ga0209567, IMG submission 184756) | Pelagic marine sediment microbial communities from the LTER site Helgoland, North Sea, for post-phytoplankton bloom and carbon turnover... | ecosystem: Environmental > Aquatic > Marine > Neritic... | reverse complement strand
CCATTTAACGGTTCCGGTGGTAGTAGACATAGTTTTTACCTAATTAAACAATAGAAATATGGCCCAAAAGGCCGGGTCGCGAGAAGAAATGTTGGTACTTATGAAAAACAGGACGAGTTACTACTTGGGAACTTCGTAATGGAATACACAAATATCAGCCGATCGTTCTAGCTGAGAGCAGTATAGGCCTCAAATATTACAAGTCAATGAAATTTGCCACATATTACAGAGACTTGAGTCGCGTATCTCCCGCCGCAGGCGTGTACTACAATGCCTGTCCGCATTTCCTTCGTGAGCGTATGCAATGACCAGCCGACGTACTTTTATCCAGGGCGCGGGTTCTGCCGTGTTTTCTTCCCTTATTCCGCAGTTGGCCCTGGCGGCGCAGCGCAAGTTGCCCAGGCGACGAATACCCGGAACTGACGACAGCCTGCCCGTCGTGGCGCTGGGCAACTCGAACGCGTTTCGTCAAGGCGACTTCGAAACGGCCAGGCAGTTGCTTGCTACTTTCTTTGACCACGGCGGTGGCTACATCGACTGCAGCGGGGACGGTGCATACCTCGTCGCCAGCCTCGCGAAGACCCTGGGCAAGAGCGACCAGGCGTTCCTCGGCAGCTATTTCTCGGGTGGCAATCCCGAGGAGTCGCATGCGTCCGCGAAGCGGCTCATAGCCACGACAGGCAGCGATTCCCTCGACCTGATGCATACCTACCCCGAGGACGGGGTTCCCAATTGGGACACGTTCAGGCGCTGGAAAGCCGAAGGGCTCACGCGCTACATCGGGCTGGCCCGCCACCAGCCGAAGTACTATGACGCGATGATGCAGGTCATGGAGACCGGTACGCTGGATTTCCTCCAGGTCAACCTGTCGCCACTCGAGACCGAAGCCGAAGAGCGCATACTGCCCATGGCTATCGACAAGGGTGTCGCCGTTACGACCAACCGGCCGTTTATTAACGGACGGTATTTCTCGATCGTGAAAGGCCAGTCCCTCCCGGCATGGGCCGTGGAATTCGACTGCACGAGCTGGGCGCAGTTCTCTATCAAGTATGTTCTGTCGCATCCGGCAGTAAATAGCGTGCTCACCGAGACGGCCAATCCGAAGCACGTGCTGGATAACCTGGGCGGCGGTTTCGGCCGGCTTCCCGACGAAAAGACCAGGAAGAAGATGCGTGAACTCGTGCAGAGTTTCGCATGACGAACGCGTGATGCGTCAGACGATGTCCGCGATGAGTTTGATTTCCATGAGCACGAACAGCGTCAGCAGCAGTGCCTGAAAAACGCCGGAGGGGACGCGTGGGGCGAGCCGAACACCAAGCTGCGTGAAGAGCAGCGTCGGGACGAGTGCGCCGAGGCCGAGTACCAGTCTTTCCGACGTGAAAAGCTCTCTCTCTGCGGCAGCGATGAGTTGTGCGGCCGAAAATGACAAGAACGCGGACGCGATAAGGAAGGCGTAAGCATCCGGTCGCAGGCCGCGGCCATGAAAAAACGGAGCGACGATATGCGAGGAGATTCCGGTCGCACCCTGAACCGTTCCTGCCGTCAACCCGATGACAGCGCTCGCCGCACCGCGCGCCCTGAACAGGAAGCGCAGCAGGTCGCCGAGAAAGTACTGGACGAGGTACAGCGCGAGCCAGGCGGCCAGCAATAGTTTCAGCCAGCGATCCTCTATCGCGACGAGCAGGAACGTGCCGCCGATGCCGCCGAAGAAACCCGCGATGAGGAATGGTACATGCTCGCGTAGCATGTTCCGGAAGCGCCGATGCGTAGTCACGAGCCAGAGATTCGAGCCGAAAATCGGGATGATCATCAGGACGACTGCCTCCTCGACGGACGTGAACGACGCAATCGCGGGGACGGCGACAAGCGGCAGGCCCAGCCCGGTGATGCCCTTGATCAACGATCCGAGCGCGATGGCTGGTAGCACGATCGCTATCAAGCCAATACTGACAGAACTCAAGTCCAACAACGTTCCCCCGCGAATGTCGGTGTTAGTATACGTGCACTGCGCGAGTCCCCACGAGGAGCTTTCATGGACGTGACCAATACTCACTCGATCGTTATCAGCAATACCGAGAGCATTCCCGGCCGCAAGGTCGTCGAGTTCTACGGCGTTGTGACCGGCAACACCGTGCGCGCGAAGCACGTCGGTCGTGACATCATGGCCGGTCTCAAGAATATCGTTGGCGGCGAACTCAAGGGATATACCGAGCTGTTGCAGGACTCCCGCAACGAGGCAACGGAGCGCATGATCGAGCAGGCCAGGTCCATGGGTGCCAACGCCGTCGTGAATGTGCGTTTCGCAACCAGCTCGATCTCACAAGGTGCGGCCGAGTTGTTTGCCTATGGCACGGCCGTGCGAGTCGCCTGATATGGAAGACACGGTCAGCAAGCTGAACCTGTTCTTCAACTACGGCATGCCGTTGTTGTTGCTGCTGTTTGCCTATTTCATTGGCAGCATGATTGAAAGAAGGCATTTCCGGAAGATACGCGAACGCGAGGATGCGTTGCACGGCTTTCCTGTCGTCTCTTTCGACACGATGCCCGAGCAATGGCGGGTCTCGTCATCGGGCATGGTGACGGGCAGCATCGTGATCTCGCTCGACTATTTCAAACGCGTCATCGCAGGGCTGCGCGGCCTGGTCGGCGGCCGGATCAAGACCTACGAGCCGCTGCTCGAACGCGCCCGGCGTGAAGCGCTGCTGCGTATGACGGAGTCTGCGCGGGAACAGGGGTTCAATGGCGTCTTTAACGTGCGGCTCGAGACATCACGGCTCGCAAATTCGCGGGGCGATGGCAAAGGTACGGCCGGCGTGGAAATGCTGGCTTTTGGCACCGCCGTCAAGCTCTCGAGCCGTATCGGGTAAGCGCGACTTGAGGTTTATTGCGAAGAAACCCAGGGAAGGAATAAACGTCAGCGATGTGCATCCTCTGGTCGAGGCAGGCACGCTCATTGCGGGCCTTACGGCGATCTTCGTCGCCATCGTGCTGCTACTGATTTTCCTGATCGAGATCGCCCTTTACTTCGTGTCCGCCGAAACCGAGGCGAAGCTGTTCGCGGACTGGCTGCCCGAGGACCTCGTCACGGTTGCACCGTCGGACGACCGGCTGTACGAGACACAGATGCTCGTCAATCGTCTTGCCAGGCATTGGTCGGATGCGCCGTACGAATTTCGCGTCGAAGTCGGTGCTTCTGACAGCGTGAACGCGATGGCGCTGCCCGGTGGATTGATCGTCGTGACCCAGGGCTTGCTCGACGAAGTCGAATCCGAGAATGAACTCGCGTTCGTGCTTGGCCACGAATTAGGGCATTTCAGGAACCGCGATCACCTGCGGGCCCTGGGGCGCGGGATCGTGCTTTCCCTGTTCTTTGCTGCCGTCACGGGGAACGATGTATCGGGGATCGGCATCAACGTCGCCGACATCACGCTGCGCGGCTTCAGCCGGGCACAGGAGTCCGACGCCGACGCATTCGGTCTCGCGATTTCCTACGCCGAGTATGGCCACGTCAACAAGGCATGGCGGCTCTTTGAGCGGTGGAGCGAAGATGAAGAGCGTGGCTACGGCGTCGTGTCCTACCTGGCGACGCACCCGGATGCAGGCGATCGCGTCGTGGAACTCGAGCAGCTTGCAGCGGTACAGCGATGGCCTCTCGACGGCCAGGTGTCGCCCCTGAAATGGTGAAAAAAAGCCCCGCCACCATGCGGCGGCGGGGCAGAGCCAGTCGATAAGACATGCGGGGGATAGGTGGCCTTATCGTTCTCTCATGGCTCGAGGAGATAGACGCCAATCTTGTATGCGGTGAAGACGTTGGCGTCCACATCGTACAGGCCGCGGGCGTGCATGGAGCGCGCGCGTTCGCCACTGATCAGGCTCGTGCCCAGGTCATCGGCGAAGTCGGCGAACTCAGCATACATGCGCACACTGTCGCCAGACTTGATGTAGAACGCGAGTCTGTCGCTTTCGCGCGGCACGATGGCCGTGTCTGAATCAAGTGCCGTAAGGTCGATCAATACCGGGCCCTGCTTGATGTAGTGGCGCTCGTCGATATCTTCGTTCTGGTTGTCCAGAACGAGACCATCCGGGCCGATGCTCGTGAAGGGCATCGCGGTTCCTTCTGAGCCCCAACCGACCCCCAGTGCGCTGCGTACATCGGTGTAGTCGATGATCGTGCGGCCCGTGAAATCGGGAGGTGCCATTCCAAACGCCGCCGGGAAGCCGCGAGCGACAATCGGTTTGCCTGTAGAGAAGTCGGCAAGAGTCAGGTCACCCGTCGCAACCTCGTAATTGTCGGGATTCGCGTCGAGCTCTTCTGACATGCCAGTACCGGCGAAGTCGAAGATCTGCACGCGACGGCGGTCGATCGCGTGCAATGTGATGTCCGTCTGGCCGGTCATGACCGTATTGACGATGCCGGACAGGTGCGTGACGTGCATACGAACGATGCCCTCGGTTGCGTCAAACAGGATCTGCGGTGCCAGGGCGTCCGTCGTCGGCATCGGCTGGTTGCCGCGGATTGTAACTCGCTGGCCAATCGAGATTGCGTCGATCGTCAGGTCGGACAAGCGATCGCCGTCCTTGAACACCCTGGTATTCGGGCCGACTTCGACGACTACGTCGTCGTGGAAATGGGCGCGGCGATCCGATGGCACGATGGTCGCTCCCCGGATGGTCAGGAAATTGCCGTCACGCTTGATTACGTTGCCGACAACGGCGTCCCTGTCGATGCCTGGAACGCTGGAACCCGCCAGGACGAGTTCTGCTGTAAATTCGCGCGCGGCCACGTTCAGCGTGCCCTTGGCCACGGTGGGCGTTCCGGGTCCCGCCGCTGCGAGCGCACGCAGGCCCTCGATGCCGGCGTACATGAGTTCGTCTACCTCGAATTCGGTCTCGTCCGTGACATGAACGGTCGCCCTGCCGAAGTTGCCGTCGCGCTCATGGAACGGGCGCAGTGCAACCGTGTAGGTCATCGCGTCCTCGCTGACCTCGACGAGCGGCCCACGGACACGTATCGTTTTCTCGTCGACAGGGGCAACCTCCGCCACGATGAACTGCTCGGAGGCGGCCGTTGCCGTTCTGGGTTCGAGGTCGACCTCGTGTGACGCAGCGAGGTCAAAGTCGAGCTGCAGGAGGGCCGGGCGGCCCTTGGTCACGACGAGTCGATCCTGGTCGGGCAGCACGATCTTGAGTTCCGTCTCGATGAGTTCGACGCCTTGCGTGTCGGTGACGATAGCTTCCCTGGAATCTCCATTGTCTTCGACGAAGACTTCCGCATCGCTGTAGTCGAGTCTGATCGTGCCGGACACATAGTTTGCCGGCGGAATCGTGGCGACCGTAACGAGCTCGGTAAGGTCGATGTAATCGGTGAAGTTGATCCGTGACCGTCGAGGCATGGTCTCCACAATGCGGCCATTCGCTGTCTCGAGCGTGAGTGACAGCACATCAACCGTGTAGTTCAGGAAGTCTCCATCAGCATCGGTTAGTGCGATCATCACGGTGCCGCACTCGGCACTTGTGCTTGCGTCGGCCGGGTCGCATTCGGCCGTTTCGACCGGTGTCGCCGTCGTGCTACTGCCGCCGCCACAGGCGGTGAGGATAACGGCGGCGAACAATATCGTCATCCAGCGGGTAAGTCTTTTTGCGCCTGCGTCTCGATGCAGGGCCTGTGTCGCGAAATTCATGGGGGTCTCCTTGTGTTCGTACTCCGTTACCTGGCTCTATAACGGCGCGTGCGAAGATCGGTTGACCCAAGTGCCTGCTGACGTTTATGTAAAATGCTGGAAAACGCCCATAAAGCGCAAAAATACAGGAACTTATCTTGTATTCCTTCGGCATCGTGTCAGAATGTTCTCCCGTAATGCCGAATCCGTCCGACACCACGACAGCAACGGGTATCCAACACCGCAGACCACGTGCCGGGGAAAGAACCCGGGGCGCTGTAGATGCCCTGCAGACCAAGATTGCCGTCGGTCTGCAAAACCTCGACGCAGAGCACTACCTCGAACAGCTGCAAAGTAATATCGACGAGCTGCCCGAGGCGACGGGCGCCGACGTCGCGTTTGTGGCACTGATCAGCGAAGAAGGTACCTCGATCGAATCGGTACTCGCGTCCAGCGCGGGCTTCGTGCAGTGCAATCCCGGCGTCCTCGCCGACGAGACGCTGGATGACTGGTCATGGCTCAAAAAGCGACTCGGACACCTGCGTGTCATCGAAGTCGCGGACACACTGGGCGGGCCGAGAGCAGCACGTGCCGAGCTCGAGCGATTCAACGAGCTGCATATCGGCGCAGCCTTGATTACTGGCTTCTCGGTTCACGAAGAGATCGCCGGGTTCCTGGCGCTGGCCAATGAGCACCCGGTCGAAGGATGGGACGCTAACCTGCACCTTTTGATGAAGCTGTTCGGTTCGTCGTTGGCCGTCGGGCTCGAACGTGTCAACGATCGGATAACGCTCGGCGAGCTGCAGGAACGTAATTCGCTCGTCGCGATGACCGCCAATGATGGCATTTGGGATTTTGACGGCGAGACCAAGCGCATCAAATTGTCACGTCGCTGGAAGACCATGCTTGGCTACGATCCCGAGGATGAGGACGTCAAGCTCGACTGGTACCACCTCGTGCACCCTGACGATATGGCGCGCGTGCAGATGAGCATGCGGCGGCACCTCGAGGACGAGTCACCGTTCTTCGAGTCGGTGCATCGCATGAAACACCAGAGCGGCGACTGGCGCTGGATGAAGAGCCGGGCCAAGGCAGTCGTCGACAAGAATGGCCGGCTGCTGCGTCTGCTTGGCGTCGAAGTCGACATCACCGAACGCAAGCTGTACGAGGACGCACTTTTTCGTGAAAAGGAGAGCGCCCAGATAACGCTGCAATCAATCGGTGACGGCGTGATCACGACTGATGCGAAAAACCACGTCGAGTACGTCAATCCTGTGGCAGAGGAACTCACTGGCTGGAAGGTCGACGATGCCAGTGGGCGTCCGATCGATGAAATCTTCCGGGGCTTTCACGAGGAAACCTGCGAGCCTCTCGAGAATCCGCTCGCAGTCTCTATTCGCCGGGACCGGGCGATAAAGTCGGTGCGGCCGACGTTGCTGATCCGACGTGATGGCAACGAACTTTACATTGAGAGCACGGCCTCCCCGATTCGCGACGGCAAAGGCAACGTAACCGGGGGCGTACTGGTCTTTCATGACGTCAGCGAATCGCGCGATCTCAACCGGCGCCTCAGTTATCACGCAAGTCACGACATCCTTACCGGCCTCGTAAACCGGCGCGAGTTCGAGAACCGCGTAGAGCGGGCGTTAAAGAGCGCCAAGGCGAGGGAGACTTCGTATGCGCTGCTTTACCTCGATCTCGATCAGTTCAAGATCGTCAATGATTCCTGCGGACACAGCGCTGGCGACGCACTGCTCGGACAACTCGGCGCACTGCTGAAGTCCAAGATCCGCTGGCGCGATACGCTCGCGCGTCTGGGCGGCGACGAATTCGGCGTCTTGCTCGAGAGCTGCAGCCTGGACGAAGCCATGAACACGGCAGAGACACTGCGCATGGCGATCAGCGAGTACAAGTTCGTGTGGGAGGAGCGCAGCTTCCGCCTCGGTGTCAGCATCGGCGTAGTGCCGATCACTGCAGACAACGAGGATGTCGCGGCTCTGCTGACGGCAGCGGACAGCGCTTGCGCGGCCGCCAAGGAAGCGGGTCGGAATCGAATCCACAGCTTCCAGGAAAACGATATCGATCTCATGCGCCGCCGCCGCGAGATGCAGTGGGCCGCGCGCATCAACAATGCGCTCGAGGAGAACCGCTTCGAACTGTTCCGCCAGACCATCCAGCCGCTGCAGGTCGAGGAAAAGGGTGCGCACTACGAGATCTTGTTGCGCATGCGCGATGAGAGCGGCGGCATCATCTCTCCCGGTCTGTTCATCGAAGCCGCCGAGCGCTACGGCATTACCCCGAGTATCGATCGCTGGGTTATCCGCAGCGCATTCCGCTGGCTTGTCTCGGAGGCCGATGAGCGAGAGCGCCTCTCGCTGTGTTCGATCAATCTCTCGGGGCAGAGCCTCGGCGACGAGAAGTTCCTGCCGTTCGTCGTCGACCAGTTCCAGATGAGCGGCATCGACGCCACCAAGATCTGTTTCGAGATCACCGAAACGGCCGCGATCGCGAGCTATTCCCAGGCGAATCGGTTCATCAACGCGCTGAAGGAACTAGGCTGCAAATTCGCACTCGATGATTTTGGCACCGGACTTTCTTCATTCGGCTACCTCAAGCATTTCCCGGTCGATTTTCTCAAGATCGACGGCAGCTTCGTCAAGGAAATCCTGCACGACCCGATCGACAGGGAGATGGTGCGTTCTATCAACGAGATCGGCCACTTGACGGGCAAGCAGACCATCGCGGAGTTCGCCGAAAATGAGGAAATCATTACGATGCTCAGGGGTATGGGTATCGACTATGCGCAGGGCTATGGCGTTTCGGAGCCCAAGCGCGTTACCAGGGCCGTAGCCTGAATCTTCTCTTCGGATGATCGGGGGCCGCGTGAAGGAATTCACCACCGCGCTGATTCACTCGGTATAAACTTCGCATCATGTCAAAGATTCGCGGCAGCAATCTCAACACGTTCCTGCAGTGGCACTGGCTTGCGCCGTTACTGCTGCTTGTCACGGCCGCCACGGCCCTGGCAGACGACCATACCGGGCTACTGAACCAGGAAGAACGCGACTGGCTGCAGTCCTTGAAGGAGCCGATCATCGTCGGTACCGAGAGGAACTATCGACCTTATGCGTATCTCGATGAAGAGGGTGACTTCGCGGGAGTAGCAGCCGATTACCTGCGCCTGCTCGAGGAGAAGCTCGGGCTGAGCTTTGTCGTACATGAATACGAGACGTTCGCCGATATGCTCGACGCGGCCCGAAAAAGGCACATCGACATCGTGCCGTTCGTAATCGCAACCGAAGAGCGAAGTGGCTACCTGGCATTTACGCAACCCGTATTCGAGGCCCGTGACCGTATTCTCGTCAGGAGCGAAACAACCGGTGCGCTTGGGATTGCCGACCTTGAGGGGATGCGAGTCGGTGTAATCGATGGCTACGTCGCGCAGTCGCAGATCGAGGAGGAATATCCCGATATCTTGCTTTTTCCGATGCCAAACGAACCAGCGGCGTTGCGTGAATTGTCGCTGGGAATGCTGGATGCGCTGATCGTCGATATCGGTGTCGCGTCTTACTACATTCAACAGGACGGTATCTCGAACCTTCGCGTCGCGGGAGAATTCGGCGAAGTTGGCCTGCAGACTTTCGGCACGCGCAGCGACTGGCCGGCACTTAACACCATTCTCGGGAAGGGCCTGGCAAGTATCTCGACGGCAGAGAGAGAGGAGATACGACGCCACTGGATCAGCATCAGTGGCGTCGATCCCCGTGAGCTGGATCGCCTCTGGAAACAGCTGGCGATGATCGTCGGCACGATCGCCCTGGCGATCGTGGGCATACTTTTCTGGAATCTTTCGCTCAGAAGAGTGGTCGCAAGGCGCACCGTCGAATTGGAGCGCGAGCTCGCGGAGCGGCGGCGCGTCGAGGTAGTGAAGGGGCGTCTCGCGGTCGCGGTGGAGCAATCGGCCGAATACGTGCTCATCATCGATACGTCCGGGAATATCGAATATGCAAACGTCGCCTTTCTCGAGGCCAATGGCGTAGCGAGTCTCCACGGTCGTCGTCTGTACTCTATGACCGTGGGAGACGCTCGCGGAACGCTGATCAGTGCCCTCAGGGAAATCCGAGACGCAGGCGTCTGGAGAGGGAGGGTCGACCTGGAGCGATCACGGGATGGGTCGATGAAGGTGTCCATGACGATTGCTCCAATACACAATGAAGACGGCGAGATTGATGGATTCGTCGTGACTGCGCGGGACATCACGAACGAAGAGCAACTGGAATCGCGACTGCGTCAAAGGGAAAAACTCTCGGCGCTGGGCACGCTGGCCAACGGTATTGCGCACGACTTCAACAACCTCCTGGTTCCGATACTCGGCTACACGGATCTCATACGCATGGAAAGTGAAGAGAAGGTCGACTCATACCTCGACGCCATTACCGAGGCGAGTGAGCGTGCACGAAACCTGGTGCAGCGCATACTGATCTTCGGCCGCGGTGGTACCGGAGTGAAAGTGGCGACCGACCTGCGCTTCGAAGTCGAGGACGCGATTTCCTTTGTACGGAGCCTGCTTTCCGATGACATCGAGGTCGAGGCCCAACTGAAGAAATGCGGCACCGTCATGGCCGATCGCACGCAGATTCAGCAGATACTGTTGAATCTGTGTACCAATGCCAGCGACTCTATGACTGAGGATGGGGGCGTTCTAACCATCAGGGTCGGCAAGTACGTCTGTGAAGACGGCGGCGAGTCCTCACTGGCAGACCTGGTGCCCGGCGAGTACGCGTTGCTGACGGTCAGTGACACTGGCGCAGGCATGGACGCAGAGAAATGCGCGAAGGTATTCGACCCCTATTACACGGATAAGCGTCGCGGCAAAGGCACTGGCCTGGGACTCGCGATAGTGCATGGAATCGTCAGGGGGCACGGCGGCGCTATCCGTGTTGCAAGCGAGCCGGGCAAGGGTACAGACGTCCGGATCTATTTCCCCACGGTTGCCGCGGAACCTGCTCGAATCGAAGCGGAGTCCGGCCTGACGATTCCGCGTGGAAGCGGTGAGCGCATCATGGTCATCGACGACGACAAGCTGGTTCTTAGCACGGTCGCAGTCATGGTGAAGGGGCTTGGTTACGAAGTGTCCGAGTGGACTGACCCGGTCGATGCGCTCGATGCGCTGAAGGACGGGTCCGGCAAATTCGATGCCATACTGACTGACCTGACCATGGAACGCTTATCCGGAATCGAATTCGCCAGGCACGCACTCGAGGCAGCGCCGGATCTGCCTGTCGCCATAATGACGGGTAACGTAGGCGCCCTGGACGGATACGCCATACGATGCATCGAAAAGCCCATCCCGCTGGCCGAACTCGCAAATTGCCTGCGCGATATTCTCGAATAGCGGTCAATCGATGCGGAAAAGCATAGAGAAGTCGATTGCTTCGACGTTCTTGGTCAGCGCGCCTGTAGATATGTAGTCGACGCCAGTCTCCGCTATTGCCCGGACCGTTTCGAGCGTGACGTTCCCGGACGCTTCGAGTTCGGCCGCCACGTATCCGTAGCTGCGGTTGGTCTCGACGGCTCTCTCGAGTTCCGGAATCGAGAAGTTGTCGAGCAGTATGCGCTGTGCCCCGGCATCGAGGGCTTCGAGCAATTCCTCGTGGCCCTCGACCTCGATTTCGATGAGTACGTCGGCGTCAAGATCCCGGGCGCTCTGCAGGCTGGCCGACAGGCTGCCCGCGCTCTTTATGTGGTTTTCCTTGATAAGGATCGCATCGAACAGCCCGATCCGGTGATTGTGTGCGCCACCGCAACTGACCGCGTACTTCTGGGCGAGACGAAGGCCGGGGAGGGTCTTGCGAGTGTCGAGAATCCTTGCACCCGTACCTGCGACGGCCGCGACGTAGCGAGCCGCAAGCGTTGCAGCGGAGGAGAGCGTCTGCAGGAAATTGAGCGCGGTACGCTCCCCGGTCAGCAGCGCTCGCGCAGGCCCGACCAGTTTGCAGATGACGTCATCCCTCTCCGCAGTCTCGCCATCGCCGACATACCAATCGATCAGTACGCTTGACTCGAGTTGCGCGAATACCTCGTCGACCCAGTGCTGGCCCGCCAGTATCAGCGACTCCCGGGCGATGATTGTTGCGCCGACGACGGCATCCTCGTCGACGAGCGATGCCGTCAGGTCGCCGTCGCCGACGTCCTCGGCGAGCGCAGCGGCGACGGTCGGGCCGATAGATTGCTTGGTGGTTTCCGAGAGCTTCATTTCGATACGACAGAGCCCGACCGCAGGGCCGGGCTCCGGAACTAACAGCTAGCGAGAGCTTACATGAACCATCCGTGCCCGGCCCCGACCATACTCATGACCATCGGTATGGACATCAATGTATTCGAGCGCGATGCGAGGAACGCCGTATTCTTGGCCTTCGCCACTTCATCGGCACTCGCTTCGACCATGCCGAGGACCTTTTTCTGGTTGGGCCAGATCAGGATCCAGACATTAAAAAGCATGAACGTCCCGAGCCAGGCGCCGACGCCGATAGTCATCGCGTACTGGTTAACCGGGTCCGTGTTCAGACCGAGCAGGAAAGCATTAAGCAGCTGGCCCTTGTGGAGCAGGAACGCGGCACCCGTAAGCCAGGTCGCCAGCGCACCCCAGCGAAACCAGGCCAGCGCGCGCGGCGCTACGTACTTGGAGATACCGGCGCCGCCGGGTCCGCCCTCGTCGCTTGCCGCCTCGCCGAGTGCCGGGACCTGCACGAAGTTGAAATAGTAGAGCAGGCCGATCCAGGTGATGCCGGACAGGACGTGCAGCCAGATCGTAATGGATTGGGCACTGATGCCCGCGACCATGTGGTTGCCTTTAGTGGCAAATACGATAATAACGGCGAGGACGACGCCACCGATAATTGTGCCGCCAATGCTCTTCAAGGGATTCATCGTAGGTTTCTCCGAGAATTTTATTGTGGATATTTGTCGGGAATGATTACGCTGGTGCGTTGTCAGTATTATAGTGACTGCGGTGCGGAAATGAGAGTCTTTCGCGACAAATTGCGCCGCTCGCCGTCTGATCGAGATTGAAGATAGAAACCAGGCGAATTAAGCTCCCCGAGGGTTGAAAACCCCGGAATCGGCATGATTTCTTGCCACCAAGCAACCAATTACAGGTACCAGCCGTGGATGTAACCGCCAGAATCGAAGAGCAGCTCAGCTCAAATGACGTTCTCTTGTATATGAAGGGCACGCCGGACTTCCCGCAATGCGGCTTCTCGGGGCAGACTGTCGCGGCTCTGAACGCTATTGGCAAGAAGTATGCTTACGTCAATATCTTCGAGGATCCGGAAGTCCGGGAGGGCCTGAAAGAGTACTCGAACTGGCCGACTTTCCCGCAGCTCTATGTCAAAGGCGAATTGATCGGCGGTTGCGACATCGTGATCGAGATGTACCAGTCGGGCGAGCTCAAGGAATTGCTCGAAGCCGCCTAAGGCTGCGGTGGCGCATTGCGCCAGCTGTGTTCGAATATGTCCCGATAGCGATTGACCGCTTCGCAAAACAGATCGGCCGTGATTTCTGCGTCGTAGGACGCCGAGTGGGCCTGTGACTCGTCCCAGTCCATCCCGGCCGCGATCGCAGCACGCGCGAGTACCGTTTGGCCGAATGCCACGCCGCACAGCGTCGCGGTATCGAAACAACTGAATGGATGGAAAGGGTTCCGCTTGATCGAGGAGCGATCCACGGCCTCGTTCAGGAAACCGAGATCGAAGTGCGCATTATGACCCACGAGGACGGCCCTGCTGCAGCGATTCTCCCGAACGGCGCGGCGTACCTCGCGAAACGTGCGCTGCAGCGCGTCCCGCTCGTCGATCGCCGGGCGCAACGGATGATGGGGGTCGATGCCATTCACGGCAAGGGACGCCGGCTCGAGGTTCGCACCCTCGAAGGGCACGATGTGGTAGCGAATCGTCTCGTCTCGCTCGAGTAGTCCCTCCGAATTCAGCCTCAGCGTAACCGCGGCAATCTCCAGCAGCGCATCGGTCTTCGAATTGAAGCCGCCGGTCTCTACGTCCACCACGACGGGAAGGAAACCGCGAAAGCGGTCCGACATTCGAATTTCGTCACTCACCTAGTCGTTTGCCTTGAACAGGCCCTCGTCGAGAATGACGCCCATGGTATAGCGAACACCGAATCCCGTGAACTTCGAGCCGATGTGACCGAGTCCGTCATCCTTGTCGCCGGCGCTGAGGTCCATATGAACCCAGGGCGTGTCGTTCTCGAGAAATTCGGCGAGGAAGCTGGCTGCGAGAATATGATCGCCTTCCCCCTTCGTGGAGCATTGCAGGAAGTCGGCGGTTTCGCTCCTGAGATCCTCGAGGAATTCCTTGCCGATCGGAAACGGCCAGACGCGCTCGCCCGTAGTGCGGCCCGCGCGCTTGAGCCTCGGATGCAGGTCTGAGCGATTCGTGAAGACACCCGAATAGCGGGTCGTCAGCGCGCGAATGCAGGCACCCGTCAACGTCGCGTAGTCGATGATGAGCCCCGGCTTCTCGCGGCTGGCGAATACCAGCGTATCGGCCAACGCCATGCGGCCCTCGGCGTCCGTATGTACGGTCTGGATGGTCTTGCCATTGGCAGCCGTGACCACATCCTGGCTCTTGTAGGCACGCGGCCCCGTGCGGTTTTCGGTAATTGCCAGCCAGCAATCGACGGCAATGGGCAATTGCAGGCTCGAGATCGCGAGGAACGCGCCGAGCGCGACGGCGCTGCCCTGCATGTCGCCATGCATGTCGAGCATGGATTCGAAAGGTTTCAGGTTGGTCCCGCCCGTGTCGAAGATAATGCCCTTGCCGACGAGGCTGAGGTCGACCCGGGCGTTCCTGGCCTCCGGGCGATAGCGCAGCCGCAGAATTCCGGCGCTGTCATCTTCGTTGCCCTGCGCGACCGCCAGGAACGCCCCGGCCCCGAGCTTCTCCAGGTCTTTGGTGTCAAATCGCTTGTAGTCCCAGCCATGCTGCTTCGCCAGGTCATGAACGAGCCTGGTGTAGTTGATGGCATCGAGCATGTTCGGCGGTTGCACCGCCAACCAGCGCGCAAGGTTATTACCCCTTGCTTCGGCCTCGGTACGGCTCGTGTCGAGCTTCTCCGCGAGCCCGAGCAGTCTTATGCTGTTGAAAGGCGCCGGATCCGCCTTGGTCTTGTAAGAGGGGAGTCGGAACCCGGCGGCGAGCGCCGCGGCCAGCACGTGGTTGACGATGCGGCCCTGGTCCTCTGCGTCGAAACCGATCGCGCAGATACCAAGACTGCCTGGCTTCTGTCCGCTGGCTGCTGCCACCAGCTTGCGTCCGAGAGTGAGCTGATCAAAAGCGCTGTCGCCGGGCGCACACCTGCCGGCTACGACGAGGGTCTGCTTCTTGTTGCTCAATCGTGCCGTCAGAGCCGGCGTAGCGTCCGCGGGGTGCTTCCGCAGCAGCGCCTGCAGCCTGGCGCCTTGTGGGACCTTGCGAAAATCGGCAGCCGTGGGCCGCGGAGGTAGTAACAAAAGCAACTGATCCACGGTGTCCAGCGCCTTCGCGTCAATGCGTCCGGTCTTCTGGAAAATACGAATGTCATGCAGGTCGGGTGCGATACCAGTCATACCTTCTAATTCTCCGCCGTAAGCTTGACGCTCAAGGCTCAAAGCCTGAATATGTCGGCCGCAATATAAATTCGCACGGTCCGGTGCATTGAAGCGGTGATCCTAGCAGGACGCTTCACGTAATTCACGCGACAGGCCGGGAGATGTCCTGGCATGCGCCCAGTGGATAAAATATGAGTAGTTTCAATCCTTTCGATGATATTGATCCAATCGAGACCCGGGAATGGCTGGAGTCGATTGACTCCGTGCTCGGTGCCCACGGTCCGGAGCGGGCGCATTTCCTGCTGAACCGGATGATCGACCACGCCAGGCGGTCGGGCGCCTACCTGCCGTACAGTCCCAACACCGCGTATCTCAATACGATTTCGAAGGCGCGCCAGCCCGAATACCCGGGTGACCGCTCAATGGAGCGCCGCATCGAGGCCTATATTCGCTGGAACGCGATGGCCATGGTCGTGCAGGCCAACCGCAAGAGCACCGAATATGGCGGTCATATCTCGAGCTACGCTTCCTGTGCGACGCTGTACGAGGTCGGTTTCAATCACTTCTGGCGAGCCGCGAGCGACAAGCACGGCGGCGACCTGGTGTTCATGCAGGGGCACTCGGCACCTGGCATGTATGCGCGCGCCTACCTCGAAGGACGACTTGGCGAGGAGCAACTGAGCCGATTCCGCCAGGAAGTCGGCGGCGGTGGCCTGTCGTCGTACCCGCATCCCTGGCTGATGCCGGACTTCTGGCAATTCCCGACCGTGTCCATGGGCCTCGGGCCCATGATGGCTATCTACCAGGCTCGCTTCATGCGCTACATGGAGCACCGCGGCATGATCGAGCCCAGCGACCGCAAGGTCTGGTGTTTCCTCGGCGATGGCGAGATGGACGAGCCCGAGTCGATGGGTGCGATCACGATGCCGGTTCGGGAGCGACTCGACAACCTTGTCTTCGTCGTCAACTGTAACCTGCAGCGACTCGACGGGCCCGTACGCGGCAATGGCAAGATCATCCAGGAACTCGAAGCCGCGTTCGGCGGTGCCGGGTGGAACGTTGTCAAAGTCGTCTGGGGTTCCCGCTGGGATCCGCTGCTGGCGAAGGATCAATCGGGCAAGCTGCGCCAGGTCATGGAAGAAACCGTCGACGGTGAATACCAGAAAATCAAGTCGATGGACGGCAAGTACGTGCGCGACACATTCTTCGCCAAGTATCCCGAGACGGCCGAAATGGTCGCAAACATGTCGGACGACGAGATCTGGCGGCTGAATCGTGGTGGCCATGATCCCCTCAAGGTACATGCGGCCTATGACGCGGCAGCGAATCACCAGGGCGGTCCGACGATCATTCTCGCGAAGACGGTCAAGGGATTCGGCCTGGGGACCGCCGGCGAGGGCCAGAATACGGCCCATCAGCAAAAGAAACTCGATATCGAGGAACTCAAGCAATACCGCGATCGCTTCAATATCCCGGTGTCGGACAAGGACATCGACGACGTCCCCTACTGTAAACCTGCCGCCGATAGCGCGGAACTCGAGTACCTGCTCGAGCGCCGCCAGGCAATGGGCGGATTCCTGCCGAAACGCCGTGCACGCTCGAAGTCGCTGCCAGTGCCGTCGCTCGAGGCCTTCCGTACGCAGGTCGAAGGCACCGGGGAACGCGAGGCTTCGACGACGATGGCATTCGTGCGAATGTTGACCGCGCTGATGCGGGACAAGCAGATCGGCAAGCACATCGTACCGATCGTGCCGGACGAAGCGCGTACCTTCGGCATGGAAGGGCTGTTCCGCCAGGTCGGAATCTACGCGTCCCAGGGGCAGCTCTACGAGCCCCAGGATTCCGACGAACTCATGTATTACCGCGAGGACAAGGAAGGCCAGATTCTCGAGGAAGGAATCAACGAGGGCGGGGCCTTCTGCTCATGGTTGTCTGCCGGTACGTCGTACTCGAATCATGACGTCCCGATGGTGCCGTTCTACATCTACTACTCGATGTTCGGCTTCCAGCGGATCGGCGACTTCATCTGGGCGGGTGGCGACCTGCAGTCGAGAGGATTCCTGATCGGCGGTACGGCGGGGCGCACCACGCTCGCGGGTGAGGGCCTGCAGCATCAGGATGGTCACAGCCTCGTGAACGCGTCGACCGTGCCGAACTGTATTTCCTATGATCCGACCTACGCCTACGAACTGGCCGTTATCATTCAGGACGGGCTGCGCCGCATGATCGGTGAGCAGGAGAATGTCTTCTACTACATCACCTGCATGAACGAAAACTATGTGCATCCCCCGATGCCGGCCGGCGTCGAAGAGGGCATCCTGCGCGGCATCTATCCGCTGGACTTCAACAAGAGCGCGGGCAAGATTCGTGTGCAGTTGATGGGCTCCGGAACGATTCTGCGGGAAGTTCTCGGCGCAGCCGAACTGCTTATGAAGGACTTCGGCATTCCCGCCGACGTCTGGTCGGTGACGAGTTTCAACGAACTGCGCCGCGACGCGCTCGAGGTGGAACGCTGGAATCACCTGCACCCCGAGGAAACGCCCAGGAAGAGCTACGTCGAACAGTGCCTCGGCGACCGGTCAGGCCCGTTCATCGCCGCGACCGATTACATGAAGATCGTCCCTGACCAGATCCAGCGCTGGGTACCGGGTACGTTCCTGTCCCTGGGTACCGATGGCTATGGTCGAAGTGACGCGCGCAAGGAACTGCGCGAACATTTCGAGGTCGAGCGCCGCTTCATTGCGATAACAGCGCTCATGGCGCTCGTCGACGACGACGTTCTCGACCGCAAGACGGTTGCCGAGGCAATCGAGAAATACGGAATCGACCCGGATCGTCCCGATCCGGTGACGCTGTAAGGTAAGCGGAGGACTTTATGGCGCAGACGATCGACATAGTAGTACCCGAACTCGGTGACTTCGAGAACGTCGAGATCATCGAAGTGCTTGTCGCAGCCGGCGATCGCGTGGTTCGCGAAGACGGTTTGATTACGCTCGAAACGGACAAGGCGTCTTTCGACGTGCCTGCGGCCGAAAGCGGCGTGATCGAGAGCCTGACGGTTGGCGTTGGCGATTCGGTATCGACGGGCGATGTGATCGGCAAGCTTGCGGTCGAGGTCAATGACACGGTAGTCATCACGCCCGCGATGGCCGCCAGGCCTTCGGGCGAAACCACGGTTATCGTGGATGGCGAGGGGGAGCCGGTATCGCGATCCGGCGGAAAACAGACGCTCGTCGTTCCGGACATCGGGGATTTCGCGGACGTCGATGTCATAGAGGTGCATATTGCGGCCGGGGACACAGTGGCAGTTGAGGACCCGCTGGTCACACTGGAGACCGACAAGGCCGCGATGGACGTTCCGGCCGTCGTGGCGGGCACGATCGACTCGGTCCTCGTCAAAGTTGGGGACCAGGTCGCGGAGGGCGCTTCGCTCGCGATCATCGATGCCGTAGCCGCTCCCGCCGAGCAGGCCGCGGCAGCAGAACCGCCGCCGGCCGACGCAACACAGACGATCCCACGACCGGCAGAGCCGCCGCCCCCGCCACCCGCGCCCCGGGAGCAATCGCCGGCCGAAATACGCAAGACGTTGCCCGTCATCGACGAAGTCGGTTTCTCGAGGGCCCATGCCAGCCCGTCAGTCCGCAAGCTGGCGCGCGAACTCGGCGTCAACCTGCCCCAGGTGAAGGGGAGCGGGGCCAAAGGTCGCATCGTGCACGACGATGTCAAGGCATTCGTCAAGTCGATCCTTACCGGGCAGGCCGCGGCACCGGGGGGAGCGCTTCCCAGGACGCCGAGCGTTGATTTCACGAAGTTCGGTGAGGTCGATGTACAACCGCTGACGCGTATCCAGAAAATCTCGGGCCCCAGGCTACAGGCCAGTTGGATCAACCTGCCGCATGTCACGCAGCATGATCTCGCCGACATCACGGATCTCGAAGAGCGGCGCCAGTTGCTCAAGGGCCCCGCCAAAGAGCGCGGTATCGGCCTCACGCCGCTGGCCTTCATTATGAAAGCCTGTGTTGCGGCGCTCGAGGAATTTCCGCGGGTAAACGCGTCGCTGTCAGCAGAGGGCGACAGCCTGGTCTACAAGAAGTACTGCCATCTCGGCTTCGCAGCCGATACGGAACAGGGACTCATGGTTCCCGTCATTCGCGACGCAGACAAGAAGGACGTGTACGAGATTGCGCAGGAGTTGGGAGAACTCTCTGCGCTGGCGCGGGAGGGCAAGCTCAAGGCCGACCAGTTGCAGGGCGCTACGTTTACGATATCAAGCCTGGGCGGTATCGGCGGCACGGCATTTACGCCAATCGTCAACGCGCCTGAAGTAGCGATTCTCGGCGTGTCGCGCTCAACGATGCAGCCCGTCTGGAACGGTTCCGAGTTCGAGCCACGACTGCTGTTGCCTCTGTCGTTCTCCTACGATCATCGCGTGATCGACGGCGCACAGGCGGTACGGTTTACGACATTCCTCGGCCAGAAACTGGCCGATGTCGATGCATTGCTGCAGGCGATACCCTAGTGTCGGTCAAACTCGTAATACCCGACCTCGGGGACTTTGAGGACGTTGAGGTCATTGAGGTTCTGGTTGCGGCTGGAGACGTTGTCGCCGTAGAGGATCCGCTGATCACTCTCGAGACCGACAAGGCCTCGATGGACATCCCGGCCGAGCAGGCCGGTAAAATCGTTTCGGTCGAACTCAAGGTTGGTGACAAGGTGTCGACCGGAGATACGATCGCCGTTGTCGAGGCGACAGCGGATGAACCCATCGAAGACGAGATGGCGCAGACCCAGGTAATGTCTCCCGACGAGATTGTCGCGGCAACGACGACGGAGGCGGCGGCGAAACCCGCAGGGGACGCAACGCATTCGGCACAACTGGTCGTAATCGGCGCCGGACCAGGCGGCTATACGGCGGCTTTCCGAGGCGCAGATCTGGGCCTGGACGTCATTCTCGTCGAACGCTCCCCCGTGCTGGGTGGTGTTTGCCTCAATGTCGGCTGCATACCTTCGAAGGCGTTACTGCACGCGGCCAAGGTTATCGATGAAGCCGGGGCCATGGCCGAGCACGGCGTAACGTTTGGCGAACCTGTCATTGATGCCGGGAAGCTCCGCGACTGGAAGAATGAGGTCATTGGCAAGCTTACAGGCGGCCTTGCGACCATGGCGAAACAGCGCAAGGTGCGCGTGCTGCAGGCGACCGCGGAATTCGACTCGGCCAACCGCTTGCGTCTGGACAACGGAGAAACCGTCGATTTCGAGAACTGCATCATCGCGGCCGGCTCCGAGCCCATGATGTTGCCCGGCTTACCCGACGACCCGCGCATCATTGATTCGACGGGAGCCCTGGAACTCGCGCCATTGCCAAAGCGCTTGCTCGTGGTCGGCGGCGGCATCATCGGTCTCGAAATGGCCTGTGTGTACAGCGCTCTCGGGACCGACGTCAGCGTGGTCGAGCTTACCGACTCGTTGATGCCTGGCACGGACCCTGATCTGCTGCGACCGTTCATGAAGGTCATCCGCAAACGTTACGAGGCGATCATGGTGTCGACGAAGGTGACGGGCATGCGTGCCACGGTCCCCGGCATCGAGGTGCAGTTCGAAGGTGACAAGGCGCCATCAATCGGTGTGTATGACCGGGTTCTCGTAGCCATTGGCAGAAAGGCAAATGGCAACACGCTTGCCGCCGAGAGAGCCGGCGTCAACGTCGATCAGCGCGGTCTCATCGAGGTGGACAAGCAGATGCGAACCAACGTGCCGCATATCTTCGCGATCGGCGACCTCGCGGGCGGACCGATGCTTGCTCACAAGGCTACGCATGAAGCCAAGGTGGCCGCCGAGGTTGCTGCGGGCGAGAAAAGCTACTTCGATGCCCGGACCATCCCGTCGGTCGCGTATACGGATCCGGAAGTTGCGTGGGTCGGTCTGACAGAGCTTGATGCGAAAGCTCAGGGTATCGAGTACGAGAAGGCGCAGTTCCCCTGGGCCGCCAGCGGGCGTGCCTTGTCCCTGGGACGTGCCGAGGGTTTCACCAAGTTGCTGTTCGACAGGAAGACCGGGAGGGTGCTGGGCGGCGCGATCGTCGGACCCCAGGCCGGTGACCTGGTTGCGGAGATAGGACTGGCTGTCGAGATGGGTGCCGACGCAACGGATATCAGTTTGAGCATTCATCCGCATCCGACGCTCTCGGAGACCGTCGCATTTGCGGCGGAGGCGTTCGAAGGAACGCTGACCGATCTCTATATCCCGAAGAAGCGCTGATTCGAGCCGAAAATTACTCCCGCGCCTTCACGATCAGCGCTTGCGCTGCGATCGAGACGTCGCTGGGCTCGTGCTCGAGGCTCAGCACGGACTCCGCCATTTCAACGGCTCGTGCATTGTCGCCAACGAACAGGTAGGCGTTCGCTAATAGCAGACGGCTGGCCTGGTCGAATGGTGCTTCGTCGGCGGCCGCTTCGAGGTACTCGATCGCCTCGAAAATGTCCTTGTCCATCGCCAGGTAAGCGAAGCCCATCAGGGAATTCAATTCCGGCGTAGCCTCCCTGATGGTCAGCGCGCTCTCCAGGGAGTCGAGCAGTCGCATCGCATATTTGCTGCGCGCCTGGAAATCCGGTGTCACCGACACGCGCTGCGCCCAGAACTGCGCGTAGTCCATCCAGATATCAAAGTCCCAGGCCATGAGAAAGATCGCGCGGTCAAAATGCTCTTCGGCTTTCTCGATGTCGCCTCGAAGCCCTAAGATCCTGCCCAGGCCGGCCTCCGCATGCGCTCGCGCCTCCTGGTCGGACAATGCAGCCCTGAACCAGGTTTCGGCACCTTCGAGATTCCTGAAGCGCAACGCCATGCGAGCGAGAGCCAGCTGCGCTTCCGATACGGCGAGATTACGGACGCGCGGCGCAAAACCCGGCAAGGCCGTATCCGCGGGGACCTCCGTGCTCGTGAAAGACCCGTCGAGAAAATACTTGAGCAGCAGGGGTTCGAGTTCGTCGATATCCTGCTCGAACGCCTGTTCGAATGCTTCGCTGCGGCCAACGCCCTGGCCAATGAGCTGGCTGTAGCGATGCGTGCTGATCGGCAGGTTCAGTTCTGCATCGGGCTGGCTGGAAAGGTAGTGCACGAGCAGCCACGATTGCCCGTAGAAAAGATCGGTCTGCTCGTTGTCGAGTGTTGAGAGGTCGGCGAGCTCCAACACTGTCTCGAGCGGTAACCAGGTCCCGATCTCAAGGCTCACGAGCCGCCGCTCGACGGGCAAGCCGTATTCAAGCTTGTTTTCTTTCAGCCGCGAGGACGACAGGTATTCGGCGCGACCTTCTTCGTACCAGCGCGGGTACCGGACCCGGCCCGACTGCAGGGACAGGAAATGCACGTACTCATGCAGTATGACCTCGATGCCATGGGTACTCTCGCTGTCCTCGACGATGATGGCGTTCTCGCGAAGGTCGGAGATGAAAAAACCCATGGAGTTTGCCGGTGCGCCAATGGCCGTGTACTCCGCATGGTCACCGACGATAAGGATGAACGTCGCTATGCTCGAGTCGCCGCTTGACGTGCCGCCGCCGAAGGTTGCGTGCATGACCTCGAGGTGACGCAACAATTCTTTTGTGCGCCGCTCGTCGAGCACGCTGTGTACGCGGAAATTGTCGGACGTCATGACGATCCAGTCACGCTCCTCCAGGGCCTGGCCGCTTGCGGCCGCCGCGGCGAGATTCCACGCAACAAGCAGGAGAAGCCACGCAATGGTCTTCACTTCGACCTCGTCTCGATCCAGTAAAGAACCATGCCGATTGCCAGCAATACTCCGATTGCCACCCACGACTCGGCCCTGGACTGCATCAGCAGCCACAGGCAGATGAGCAGGCCGATCGCCGGGATCGCGTACCCGCCCTTGAGACGGTAAGCCTGCGCTCTCGTCTCTTCGTCGGCATTGCGTCGTATCGTGGGCAGCGACGCGATGCAGACGATGTAGGCGAGGAGGCGTGCGACCGAACTCGCGATTGCAAGCTGGACGAAAGAGCCGGTCAGCGCGAGGAACAGCGCCAGGCCGCCCATGATGGAGATGCAGCGATCCGGCGTTGCATAGCGTGGGTGGATATGGCCAAACCACTGGGGCAGGAGCCGGTTCTCCGCCAGCGAGTAAACGAGGCGTGGTGCGGCAAGCATCGAACCCGCAAGGTTGCCGCCGATCGAGAAAACGGCGGCCAGCGTAATCGCCAGCGCGCCTGCAGGCCCTGCCAGGGACCGGCCAACGTCTACGAGTGTCGTCGAAGCGTACTGGTCACCCGGAATTACGGAAACGAAGACGAGTACGATCAGGAAGTACAGCAGACCAGTGCCAATAACCGTTCCGACCAGCGCTTTAGGCAAGGTACTGCGGGGCTTCGATGTCTCTCCGGCCGTGACGGCCAGGGTCTCGAATCCGATGTACGCGTAAATGAGCAATAGCGTCGTGCCCCCGAGGTCTTCTATGACGACGCTGGCGCTCGGTAACAGAGTGCTGCCCGTGACGTGCTGAAAACCGAGCAGCACCATGATGATGAGCGGTGTCACTTTAAGGAACGTGAACACGCCCATCGTACGCACGCCATCGCGCACGCCCAGCAGGTTCGCCCAGGTCAGGCCGACTGTTACGATAGTTATGATCACGCCACGCGCCAGGCCGTTGTCGAAGACGTCAAACGCAGAGCCCAGGTAAATGGCCATGACATTCGCATTGGCGGCGAACGCCGTCGTCCGGGCGAGGAAGATGACCCAGCCCGTGCTGAAACCGGCGAGCGGTCCGAAGGCCTCGGTCGCATAGATTACGGGACCTCCTGTCCGGTCGTAATAGCTGGCGAGCTCGGCGAAGGTAAGGACGACCGCCAGGAAGAACAAGCCGACAATGAGAAACAACCACGGGCTGAGCAGGCCGGCGTTTACGGCTATCTTGCCGGGCAACGCGAAAATGCCGGCGCCGATCATGGCGTTCAGTACGAGGAACGACGCGCCGAAGAACCCGATGTCCCGGCGGAGGCCGCTGGCTTCATGAGTTGACATAAGGTCTTTCTGCTCCCGGATCGAAAGTTGAGTACCTCCTGTACTCGCCGCCGATACTAGCAGATTGACTGTTCAGAACCGGACGATTACCGGCCCGGGAATTTCCTGTCGAGCACGTGGTCGAGGCTCAGACGGCCCGCGCCGCTAAAGACGAGCGGTACGAGCATCACCATGAACAGCAACGGGATTCGGTAGTTGCCGAAACCCTTGTCCGATACCGAGTAGCCTTTCCAGAGCTCCGCCAGGCTGTTCCAGTCGTCGGGCCAGTGAACACCGGCAATCGCGACGATCGTAACGGCTATCAGGCTGAACGCCCAGAATCGTGTGAACAGCCCGAGCAAGAGACACAGTCCGCCGAGGATCTCGGCCCAGGTGGCCATGAACCAGCTAATTTCAACCGGGACGACGTTGAACGGAAATGGAAAGTTGTCCTGCACGTTGGCGAACCAGTTGCTGCCGTTGTACTTCATGAGGCCCGCGCGGCCGTATTCGTAGGCCATCAGCAGGCGTATGGGCAACAGTGCAAGCCAGTCACCAGCGGGGTCGAGCACATCGACCACGCGATTCTTGAGCTTGATTATTGTTTCCATCAGGAATGCTCCGTCGGTTGGCGTGTGCCAGTCAGTATTTCGAGTTGCCGCATTTCCTTGAGTGCATCGAGGCCGTGTCCAAGCAATGCGTCAACGTCAGGAAAGTGGATCGTATTGGCCAGGGTTCGTAATAATTCCTCGCCGGTGCTGTTAGACGTGTTGTTCTCGATGGCGTCGAGCAGCGCCGCCGTTACGGCATTGAGTTCGAGGAAACGCACCTTGTCGTCGTTGCGGCGAAATACGACGAGGTAGACGGACTGCTCGGCGGGTTCCGTGGGCAGGTAGTCGGGCGAGATGCGTTGTACGGGATAGTGGTAGGCGAACGCCCACGCCAGTATCGATTTGACGGGTACCTGGGCCAGCAGATCGCCGTCAGGATCGACATCGGTCATGTCGTTCTCGTCGGTTGACACGGACAGCGCGAGTTCGATGTATTCGTAGTGCGCAAGTTCGACGAGGAACTCGTGGTCGTCCTCGCGCGGCTCGTATTCATCCTGGAGAAACGCGAGGAACTCCTCCGGCAGTTGCAGGAAGTAGGGCGTCTCGGCTTTGTGGTGTTTCATGAATCCACGTATCAGGCGGCGCCACTCTGCGTCGCTGTGAATCTTGCGCAGCACGGGGAACATCGTACCGAGAAGGCTGAACAGGTTGTTGAAGAACAGCTCACGATAGATCGCCATGCGACGGTCTTCGATGCCTTCCGGTGCCGCGACGTTGTCGGGATCCCTCAGGTGGGCCGCGAAAGCATACTGCTTGTCCTGGAACCCGTCAGCCATTGGCGGCTTTCCGGTTCCCGGCTTCGGCCTGCAGCCGTTTGATACGCCGGACTTCGTCCAGCAGCTCATCCATGGGTGGAAAGTTGAAGTCGCGTTCCAGCAGCGTCGGTACCGGTCCATACAATGAATACGCATCTTGCAGCAGCTGCCAGGCCTGTTCGTCCACGGGCGTGCCGTGCGTGTCAATTCGCAGGTCCTCGGCCTCCACATAATGGCCCGCCAGGTGAAAATACCGGATCCTTTCGGCGGGCATGGCGTGCAGGAAGTCGCTCGCGTCGTAGCGATGATTAATGCTGTTGACGACGATGTTGTTGATGTCGAGCATGAGGTCGCAATCGGATTCCTCGAGGACCGCAAGCAGGAATTCTTTCTCGCTCATCGATGTATCGATCGGCGCATAGAAGGACACGTTCTCGAGCGCGATGCGTTGCTCGAGGATGTCCTGCACACGACGCACGCGCGCCGCGACGTAGCTTACGGCTTCCTCGGTGAACGGGATGGGCATGAGATCGTAGAGTTGCCCGTCGTCACCACAGGCACTGAGGTGTTCCGAGTAGAGCCGAATATCGTGCTCGGCCATGAAGTCCTTTACGTCCCGGACCAGTGCTTCGTTGAGAGGCGACGGCGCACCGATCGAGAGGGACAGGCCGTGAATAAGGAATGGGTAGCGTTCGGTGAAGAAGCGTAGCTTCTTGGCGAGTGCACCGCCCACATGTATCCAGTTCTCCGGTGCCACCTCCATGAAATCGACATCGGCTGGCGGGTCGGCCATGAGTTGGTCCGCAATCGGGCGGCGCAGGCCGAGGCCTGCGCCATGAACCGGGTACCGGGTATTCTCGTGTTTCATCGCAATCTCGCTCATTGGGTAGACTGACCTGAGTCGGCCGGGTTTTATTACACGGGTTGTCCGGCAAGCGCCTGCAGGCGGCGCAGGTACTTCTGCTCGTCGGGGGCTACGTTAGCGCTCTGCGCCTCCCAGAGCGTCTCGGCCAGGGCCTCGATCAACTCGTGTTCGGCCTCGTGCGCGTCGCCGTGGCGCGCCAATAGCAATGAGTGGATCCCGGCGATCCCGGACGGGCGATTGGTCGCCACCTGTTCACGGATCCCGAGGTGGAGGCCCATGTGCAGGAACGGGTTCGTCTTGCCGCCGTCAGGCAAATAGTCGCTGTCGAGGTCATCGCTCGTAACGTCGGCATGGTATTCGGGATGCCACTCGATCACGGCGGCGATCTGCGCTTCGAGCGGCGACAAAGGCAGTTTCTCGCAGTGCTTGTTCCACGCGTCGGCGTACATCCTGCGCAGCTCCTGTCGGTCCTGTCCGAAGATCATGCGATTTCCTTCTTCCTGTACTCGCACCACTCGACGATCGGGCATTCGCCGCAGAGCGGCTTGCGCGCCTTGCAAACGTATCGCCCATGGAGGATCAGCCAGTGATGCGCGTCTTTCCTGAATTCCTCGGGCGTTAATCGTAGCAGGCGTTTCTCGACCTCGAGCGGTGTCTTGCCGGGCGCTATCCCCGTGCGATTGGAGACCCGAAAGATGTGCGTATCGACGGCTATCGTCGGTTCCCCGAAGGCCGTATTCAAGATGACGTTCGCGGTCTTTCGTCCGACGCCCGGCAACGCTTCGAGTTCCGCGCGTGTCCTCGGCACCTCACTGTCGTGCTCTTCAACCAGGATACGGCAGGTCTTGATGATATTTTCGGCCTTGCTGTTGAACAGGCCTATCGTGCGTATGTAAGGCTTCAGGCCGTCGACACCGAGGGCGAGTATGTCCGCGGGGGTGCTCGCAACCGGGTAGAGCCTTGTCGTGGCCTTGTTGACGCTGATATCGGTCGCCTGCGCCGAGAGTATTACGGCAACGAGGAGTTCGAAGGGCGTCACGTAGTCAAGCTCCGTCGTCGGTGCCGGCATGCGTTCACGCAACGCAGCGAAAATGGCTGTGCGCTTGTGCTTGTTCACATGGAAGTACGCCGGGCAGGCCGATGCGCGGCACCGCCACGCCGGCGACGGCGGTCGAGTGCGTTCTTCGCCGCAATCGCCAGTGCGAGGCTGAAAAATGCGCCAGGCGGCAATATTGCAAGTAACCAGCCGCCATCGGTGATTACGATACCGCGGAGCGGCTCCCCCCCGAGCAACATGTCGAGCCGGGACAGCAGCGAGCCATGCCCGATGAGTTCGCGGAACAGGCCGATGGCCATCAACAACATTGCGAAGCCGCTGCCCATGACGAATCCGTCGAGCATGCTGGAGCCAACGGGATTTTTTGAGGCGAAGATCTCGGCGCGCGCCACGATTGCGCAGTTCGTTACGATCAGTGGGATGAAGATGCCGAGCGAACGATCGAGCGCGGGAAACCAGGCTTTGAAGATCAGTTCTATGCAGGTAACGAGACTCGCGATGATCAATACGTAGATCGGTATGCGGATTTGCGGCTGCATCCAGCGCCGCGTTGCGGAGACCATTGCATTCGAGGCAACGAGGACAGCCAGCGTTGCGATCCCAAGGCCGAAGCCATTGACGAACGTCGACGTCACTGCCAGTAATGGGCACAGGCCGAGCAGCTGCACGAGCCCGGGATTCTCGCGCCAGAGACCGTCCCTGAAGCGGTCGGCAAGGCTGGGCGAATTCATTCTTTACTCTCCGCTTGCATGGTAAAGACCTCGTCACGATGCGTGTCGAAGTATAGCAACGTGTCCCGGATTGCCTTGACAATGGCCCGCGGCGTTACCGACGCACCCGTAAGCTGGTCGAACTGCCCGCCGTCGCGCTTTATCGCCCAGCCCGTTGGTTCCGGATCCAGCAGCGAACGTCCGTCGAATTGCGTAGCCCAGTCGGACCTGGAAGTCTCAACGCGGTCACCTAGACCCGGAGTTTCCCGGTGCTCGAGTACATGCACGCCGGTGACGTTGCCTTGCACGTCTATGCCGACGAGGAACCGGATCGGTCCTGCATAGCCATCACGTGCGCTGACAACAAATAGTGCAGCCACGGCCTCGTCCTCCGCGTACACGCGATACACAATTGCCGCTTCGGATCCGGGCAGACCGTGGGGCGGCGGAATCATGATCATGGATTCGGTGACGCCACTGTCGTAGAAAAGCCCGGACAGGGCTGGCTGCAGGCTGCGTTCGAGCCAGGCCTGCTCGTTGGCTTCGATACGTTCCTCGGTCATGACGAATGTAAACGCAACGAGTGCCGTACACAGTGCGGCGATGACCGCCAGCGTCGCGCCGCCTTTGACGATGCCGTTCATGGCACCTCTCCGCGGCTCTCATGGCCGACGATTGGCGGACGCGTGATGTAGTCGATCGCCGGCACGGCCATGTTCATCAGCAGGACCGCAAAGGCAACGCCATCGGCGTAGCTGCCCCAGGTCCGTATGCAATAGATCAGCAGGCCGATGCCCAGGCCGTAAATCAGTCGGCCGCGCGGACTGGTCGCCGCCGAGACGGGATCGGTCGCGATGAAGAATGCACAGAGTATCGCCGCGCCGCCGAACATATGGAATCCCGGGCTCGGATGCGCGCCCGGGTCGATCAGGTACATGATGCCAGCCGGGACGAGTAACCCGGCGCCAACGCCAACGGGAATGTGCCAGCGTACGATCTTCTTGATCATGAGCCAGAAACCACCGATGGCAAGAAAATTGCCGATCCACTCCCAACCGCGACCGCCGAAGTCGCCCATGATAGGGTTCGCCCGGATTTCGGTCACGGTCTTCATGTTGTTGAGGCCGGCTTTCATGACGTCGAGTGGCGTGGCGCGACTGATAGCGTCGAAACCGAGAGCATCCGGCAGCGAACCCGTCAATGTGAACTTGATCGTCTGCAGGACGGACAGGTACTCGTAGTCGATATCGCCGATCCGCGGTCCGACCCAGAGATTAAGGTGCATCGGGAACGCGACAAGGATGACGACATAACCCGCCATCGCCGGATTGAAAATGTTGAAGCCGAGGCCGCCGTACAGGTGCTTCGCGACCACGACGGCGAACAGCGAGCCCGTGGCCGTGACCCACCAGGGCGTGAGCGACGGCAGGGCGAACGCGAGCAATGCGGCTGTGACGAGCGCGCTGTAGTCGCCGAGAGCATGTTCGGGCGGCCGGTTCCTCGCGTACATCATGAGCGACTCGCCAGCGACAGCGAACACGCTTGCGACCAGGAGATTGAATATGAAGCCGGGGCCGAAAAACCAGACGTGAGCGATGGCCGCGGGTATCAGCGCCGCCAGCACCTGCAGCATCATGGCCGGGACCGCGGTGCGGGCCGACCAGTAGGGCGATTGGCGTCGCGTAAATTCCACGCTCAGTCGTCCTCGCTCTGCTGTTTCTTGCGCCTTAGAATCTCGGCGATATCGGCCGGGCCGGCCTGCCTCGCCGACTCCTTCTGGCGAGCCAGTTCGGCGTCCCGATCGTGCTGTTCCTTCTCGAGACGCTGATTACGCGCTTCGAACCGCTGCCGTGCCCGCTCCGCGCGCGCCTTTTCATCGGCCAGCTCGCGTATGCGTCCCTTGGCGGTCCGGAAATCCGCCGTCAACGGGATGTGGCTCGGGCAAACGAGGTCACAGCAACCGCACTCGATACAGTCAAGAAGCCCGAATTCGCGAAGTTTCGTCTCATCATCGGCACAGGTAAACCAGAACAACTGCTGCGGCTGTAGTTGCACCGGGCAGACGGCGGCGCAGTCACCGCAACGGATACAGGGCAGCTCCCTCCCGGCAAACGACGACTTGAACACGGCTAGGACGCAGTTCGTGGCTTTCACGAGCGGCACGCGATCGGTGCTGACGGACTTGCCCGTCAGCGGGCCACCAATGAAAAGGTGCTCCGCGCGGTCCGCGTAGCCGCCCGTGAATTGAACGACATCTCCGACCGTCGTGCCGATGCGTGCCCGGACGTTCATGGGGTTGTTGACGCCGTCGCCTGTTACGGTCGTGATGCGGGAGATCAGGGGCTCGTTGTTGATGATCCAGTTGTGAACGGCGGCTGCCGTGCCAACGTTCTGGACCAGGCAGCCGACGTCGGTCGGGAGGCCGCCCGACGGTACCTGGCGATTTGCTACCAGTTGCACCAGCTGGTCCTCACCACCGGACGGGTAAATCGTCGGTACCTGCTTGAGCACTATGCGCTCGTCGTCGAGTTTTTCCAGCGCATCGGCAAGACTCTGCAACGCCTCGGGCTTGTCACTCTCGACGGCGACAAAGCAAATGTCGATTCGCAGCGCGTGCATCAGGATCTGCGCACCGCCCAGGATCTCGGCGGCACACTCCCGCATCAGCGAATCGTCGCAGCTGATGTAAGGCTCGCATTCGACGCCGTTGAGAATCAGGTATTCGGTCTCGCAGGTCCGCGCTTGCATGAGCTTCTGCGCGGTTGGGAACACGGCGCCGCCGAGCCCGACGATGCCTCCATCGAGAATTTTCAACAATACGTCGGCGGGATCGAGCGAACGAAAATCGATGCCGCTGGTAGCAGCGATCCCTTCATCCCTGCCATCACAGTCGATGACGATGCAGGGAGCCGTATCACCATAGCGCCCCGAGACCGGCCACTGCTCAATGGCCACGACGGTACCCGAAGACGATGCGTGCACGGGCGCCCCCATCTCTCCGTCGGGTTCGGCGAGTAGCTGACCCCTGAGGACCCGCTCCCCGATCTCTATGACCGGCTGCGCAGGTTCACCGACATGCTGGGTGATGGGCAGGTAGAGCTGCGACGGTATCGGTACCTCGAGGACGGGTTCTGCCGCCGAGTGCGACTTGTGTGCGGGCAGGCGCAGGCCACCGTGCAGTTTGCCGAGATCAAAGGTCGGTGCACTCATTGCAGCGGCCTCATGCTGATGCAGTCCACAGGGCAGGGCGCCACGCACAACTCGCAGCCGGTGCATTCGCTCTCGATGACCGAGTGCAGGAGCTGATGCGCGCCGACGATCGCGTCGACGGGACAGGCGTTACGGCAGTGAAAGCAGCCGATACACGATGATTCGTCAATGATCGCGACGGCGGGTTCGACCTGCTCGGCCAGCGGCAGCACGGGCCTGCCCAGCAGCCTGGATAGTCGTTGCACGGTATCCTGCCCACCCGGCGGGCAAAGGTTGATCGCTGCTGCCCCGTCGACCACGGCGGCGGCGTAGGGCCGGCATCCGGGATAGCCGCACTGCGCGCACTGGGTCTGCGGCAACAGGTCATTGACTTGCTCCACGAGATCCCCGGTGCTCGGCGGCAGCCGCCGTGACGCGTAGGTGAGTGAGAGGCCGGCCAGCAGTGCGAGCGCAGCGATTGTTATGACGGCCGTCCACATAGTCGCTCGTTACGGCCGGGCCATGCCCGAGAAACCCATGAATGCGAGCGACATGAAACCGGCGGTCATCAGGGCAATTGCGGTACCGCGGAACGGCGCCGGGATGTCGGCCACATCGAGGCGTTCACGTATCGCCGCGAACATCGTGAGCACGAGCGCGAACCCCACCGATGCGCCGAAACCGTAGAAGACCGACGGCACGAATCCCTTGGCCTGCTGCACGTTGAGCAGGGCGACGCCGAGAACGGCACAGTTGGTGGCAATCAGCGGAATGTAGATGCCGAGCACCTGGTCGAGCAGCGGACTGAGCCGGCGCACCATGATCTCCGTGAACTGCACGCTTGCCGCGATAACCAGTATGAACGCCAGCGTGCGCAGGTACTCGAGCTCCAGCGGCACCAGGAGATAGGTGTGCAACAGGTAGGCGCTGGCCGATGACAGCGTCAGGACGAAAGCGGTCGCCAGCGACATGCCCGCGGCGGCCTCCAGGTTGCGGGATACGCCGAGGAACGGGCACAGGCCGAGGAAGCGTACGAGGACGAAGTTGTTGACCAGTACTGTGCTGATCAGAATGACGATGAGCTCGACCATTCGCGTATTGTAAGGATTACTTGACGCGCATGCCCGGTTTTGCACCGTCGTCGGGTGACAGCAGGAAGATATCCTCTCCGCCGGGACCGGCAGCCAGCACCATGCCCTCGGAAACGCCGAAGCGCATCTTGCGTGGCGCGAGGTTGGCGACAACGATGACATGCCTGCCAATCAGGCTTTCTGCGTCGTAGGCAGCCTTGATACCGGCAAAGACCTGTCGATGCGAATCGCCGACGTCCAATGTCAGGGCCAGCAACTTGTCAGCGCCATCGACGGGCTCGGCATTCTCGATGCGTGCGATCCGCAGATCCACCTTCATAAAATCGTCGATGCTAATGGTATCGTCTTCGGTCTCGGGCACCTGGGTGTTCTCCCTTGATTGTTCGACTACGCGCTGCACCTGCTCGGCCTCTATTCGTGTGAGGAGGGGCTTGAATTTCGGCAAGGTTGCGTTCAGCAGCGGTTTCGAGGCGTGCTCCCACCGCCAGGCCGCGTCGCCGAGGTAATCGCGTGCTTTTTCGGCAATGACCGGAATCACGGGCGAGAGATAGATCATGAGGCTGCGGAACATGTTCAGGCCCTGAGTACACACGAGCTGCACGTCCTCGAGCCTGTCCTCGTCCTTGATCATGACCCACGGCTTGTGGTCGTCAATGTAGCGATTGGCCTTGTCGGCAAGCGACATTACCAGGCGCATGGCTTTCGAAAATTCACGACGTTCGTAGTGTGCAGCCAGGGTTTCGGAAGCGCCGGCGAATTCGGCAAACAGCTCGTCGTCTGGCAAGGCCGAGGCAAGCTCGCCATCGAAACGCTTGCTGATGAAACCGGCACAGCGGCTCGCGATATTGATGAGTTTGCCGACCATGTCGGAATTGACGCGCGCGACGAAGTCGTCGAGATTCAGGTCGATGTCCTCGATCGTCGGGCCCAGTTTCGCCGCGTAGTAGTAACGCAGGAAACTCGGGTCCAGGTGATCGAGGTAAGTCCGCGCCTTGATGAACGTGCCCCTCGACTTCGACATCTTCTGCCCGTTAACCGTGAGGAAACCGTGCGCGAATACGCTGGTTGGCGTGCGAAAACCGGAGCCTTGCAGCACGGCCGGCCAGAACAGCGTGTGGAAATACATGATGTCCTTGCCGATGAAATGATACAACTCGGCGTCGCTGCCGGGGCGCCAGTAGGCATCGAAGTCGAGGTCGTCCCGCCGATCGCAGAGATTCCTGAAGCTCGCGGGGTAGCCGACCGGTGCATCGAGCCAGACGTAGAAATACTTGTCCTCGGTTCCCGGGATACGGAAGCCGAAATAAGGCGCATCGCGAGAAATGTCCCAATCCTGCAGCCCGGCCTCGAACCACTCTTCGAGTTTCGCGACGACGTTCCTGTCCAGTGTTGCGTCGCTCATCCATTGCCGCAGTCGATCGGTATATTCGCTGAGCTTGAAGAAGTAATGCTCCGATTCGCGTTTGACAGGCGCTGTGCCCGATACGACCGACACCGGGTCGATCAGGTCGGCCGGCGTATAGGTCTTGCTGCAGTTTTCGCACGCGTCCCCGTACTGGTCCTCGGTCTTGCAGAACGGGCAGGTGCCGCGCACGAAACGATCGGGCAGGAACATACCTTCCTTTTCGTCGTAGGCCTGTTCAATCGTCTTCGTATAGATATCGCCCGTCTTACGCAGCGCCGCGAACATCTCGCCTACGAGCGCTTCGTTCTCCGGAGAATGCGTCGTGTGGTAGTTGTCGAATTCGACTCCGAAATCCGCGAAGTCGTTGACGAACTCGGCCGTGTAGCCCTCGGTAAGCGCCTCGGGTGTGATGCCAAGTTCCCTCGCCTTGAGCATGATCGGTGTGCCGTGCGCGTCGGATGCACAGACGTAGATGCAGTCGTGGCCGCGCAGCTTCTGGAAGCGCACCCAGATGTCGGTCTGAATATACTCAACGAGATGGCCCATATGCGGCGAGCCATTGACGTATGGCAGGGCGCTGGTAACGAGTATTTTTCGCTGTTGGGACATCGCGGCGGCTTCGGCTTGTCGGAGGGCGCGATTATGCCACGGGCGGAGCGAGTTATTCGATGTCTTTGACGTTCTCGAACTTGTGCTTGTTGTTGGCCTGCTGGTAGGCCTCCTCACCGGACACCCAGCCTTTTTCCACGAGTTCCATGAGGGCGTTGTCCATGGTCTTCATGCCGAGATTGCCGCCACTCTGCATGGCAGTCTCCAACTGGTCGAGCTTGCCCTGGCGTATCAGGTTCGATACGGCGGGCGTATTGATCATGACCTCCAGCGCCGCGGCCCGGCCTGGCTTGTGGCAGGTTGGCAACAGCTGCTGCGACACGACGCCGCGCAGCGATGTAGAGATCATCGTACGAATGTGGCTTTGCTTGTCGGCCGGGAACGAGTTGATAATGCGATCGACCGTCTGCGCTGCTCCATTTGTGTGCAACGTGCCCATGACCAGTATGCCCATTTCCGCAGCCGTTACCGCGATACTGATCGTCTCGAGGTCGCGAAGCTCGCCCACGAGCACGACGTCTGGGTCTTCGCGCATTGCGGAATGCAGGGCCTCGGCGAAGCTTGGGCTATGCACGCCGACTTCGCGCTGACTGATCAGGCAGCCCTGTGCCTTGTGCACGAACTCAATCGGATCCTCGATCGTCAGGATGTGCCCTTTGAGACGCTTGTTCATTGCGTCGATCATGGCGGCAAGCGTCGTCGACTTGCCCGAACCGGTCTTTCCCGTGACAAGAATCATTCCCTGCGTGTGCTTGCAGAGATCACCTATTACGGCGGGCATTTCCAGTTCCTCGAGCGTTAGTGCGCTGGAGGGGATTGCGCGAAATATCGCGCCGATGCCGTTCAGGTGTCGGAAGGCGTTGACGCGGAAGCGGGACACGTCGACGATATCGTGCGCAAAGTCCGCGGCGTCGTTCTCCTCGAAGTGCTGCCGCGTAATGCCGTCCATGATCTCGAAGATGGATTCCTCAACCTGCGCAACTTCGAGGCGCTCGTCCATGATGACCTGCAGGTTGCCGTGAATCCGTGCCCGCACGGGGTCGCCAGAGACGAAGTGCAGGTCGGACGCGCTCTGCTGCAGGGCGTGCTCGAGGAATCTGTCGATCTCAGCCATGACTAGCCCGTATCCATGTCGAGGGTCGGCACCATGTCGGTGTCGGTGACGAAACGCTGGAACTTCTTCTTGTCGGTCGCGAAGCGGATGGCATCGTCGGGATCGATTTCCTTGGCATGGATGGCTTCCAGCAACGCGTGATCCATGAGCTGCATGCCGAGATCCTTGCCGGTCTGCAGCTGTGACGATATCTGGTGAGTCTGGTCAGTCGTTATCAGCTTCGCGATTGCGCGCGTATTCACAAGGATTTCAAGGGCGGCGCGCCGGCCGCGGCCGTCCGGCGTCTTGACGAGTACCTGGGTCACGACCGCTTTGAGACTCATCGAGAGAAAGCCCTTGGTCTGTTCGCGCAGTTCGCCGGGCAGTGCGTCAATCATGCGGTCGATCGTTTTGACCGCGCCGGTCGTGTGCAGCGTGCCGAGCACGAGGTGGCCCGTTTCGGCGGCCGTCATGGCCATCGATATGGTTTCGGCGTCGCGCAATTCGCCGACGAGGATGACATCGGGGTCTTCGCGCATTGCGGATCTCACACCGTCGGCAAAGCTCTTGACGTGCGTGCCGAGCTCTCGCTGGATCACCTGGCACTTCTTGCTCGGGTGTACAAACTCGATCGGGTCCTCGAGGCTGATGATGTTGAGGCTCCGGGTCTCGTTGAGGTGATCGATCATCGCCGCGAGCGTCGTGGACTTACCCGTTCCCGTGGAGCCGGTCACGAGCACCATGCCCTGGTGATAGTCGCAAAACTTCTTGAGGATCGGCGGCATGTTCAACTGGTCGAGTTTCGGCACATCGCCCGGGATGAACCGGAAGACCGCGCCTACGCCGGTTTCCTTGCGGAACACATTGACACGAAATCGCCCGCCTTCATCCGCAACATACGAGAAATCGAGGTCGTGGCCCTGCGCGAGTCTTTCCTGCTGTTTGGCCGTCAGGATTTCGATGACGTAGGCTTCGAGTTCGGTATCCGACAACTGCCGAAACTTGATAGGCATCAGGTCACCGTTCATACGCAGCATTGGTGGCACACCGACCGCGAGGTGAACGTCCGAACACCCCTGTGCCAGACCCAGTTTCAAGAATGCATCGATTCGTGCCATAGCGGATCTCAGACCGCCACTGAGTCGAGCGCGTCAGTCAGTTCTTCCATTGACTGGTAGCGTTTGGTTTTGTCCACCGACATCGCCTTTTCGATAATATCCACCAGCTCGTCCGGAATGTCCGCGTTGATCTCCTGGCAGGCCTTCGCCTTGCCCTGCACGTGCTGGTACATCACCGACATGTGATCGCCCTTGCTGTAGGGCGGTATGCCTGTCGCCATTTCATACATGATGACGCCGATGCTGTAAATATCGGCGGTCTCGTCGACCTTCTTGCCCAGGATCTGCTCGGGCGCCATGTACTTGGGCGAACCGATCACGTAGCCCGTCTTGGTCAGCTGCGTGTCGCCGCTGCTGGCGGCGGCGGCGACACCGAAATCCACGATCTTCAGGAGCCCTTCTTCGTTGATGAGAATATTGGCCGGTTTGAGATCGCGATGAATGACTCCGGCCTGGTGAGCAACCGTCATGCCTGTCGCGATATCGCGCGAGAATCGCAGGACCTTCTCAACCGTCATGGGCTTGTTGTCGGGGATTTCGCCCGAAAGCGTGTGTGACGGGAAATATTCCATCGAGATCGCGTAGCAGCCCTGCAGGTTCAGGAAGTCATAGATGCGGATGACATTGCGGTGTGTGATCTTGCGGGAGTAGCGAAGCTCGTGCACAAATCGCTTCATCATCTCCTCGTCCGAGGAAACGTTGGGATTCAAGAATTTCAGGATGAGCTGTTCGTCGACGACCTCGTCCTGCATCAGCAGCACCGTGCCGAATGCACCCTTGCCGATTTTCTCGATGTACTTGTAACGGCCGTCGATGACGTCGCCGGGGGTGAGCTTGGAGATGTCGAGTACGGCAGGTGCCATCGGTGCTTCTGCTTCT
>Ga0209567_10000139_pt1 | contig 37935 bp, 41 predicted proteins | sample COG_12_FD_184756 | JGI IMG/M metagenome (GOLD analysis project Ga0209567, IMG submission 184756) | Pelagic marine sediment microbial communities from the LTER site Helgoland, North Sea, for post-phytoplankton bloom and carbon turnover... | ecosystem: Environmental > Aquatic > Marine > Neritic... | reverse complement strand
CTGTCAGTTGCCCCTCGCTTGATCATAGCAGATAATGCCTATTACATGGGGGGACTATGGGCAAGTTATGGTGCAGGCTTCGCGCCCACCTCGGACGTGGGTTCTTAACCGGCGGTTGTGGTCGGCATGGTCGAATAGTCGTAGCGCGTATTGCTGCGATTGCGGGCTCCGCGCTCGCATTGACAGTTGCGAGCTTGTCTACAACAACGCTGACGCTGGCCGGTCCCCTCGCTCTTGTCACCCAGGAAGAGGTTCTCGCAGAAAGCCAAGCACGGATCAAAGAGCCGCCACGCACGCGCTCGCTGCCCGCACCGGGGGCTCCGAAGATCCACGTTCTGCAACCCGTGATTTCCGGGGCGCCTCTGCACAACCCCATTCGCATCGAGCTTCAGTTTTCCAGCACACCCGACGCGGATATCGACCCCGGGACGTTCCGGGCGTATTACGGATTCCTCCGGATTGATCTCACCGAGCGAATTCTGAAGAACGTGCGCGTCGCAAAGTCAGGTCTGAAGATTGAGAATGCCGAGATTCCTCCCGGAAAGCATCGATTGTTTCTCCGTATAGCCGACTCCAAAGAACGCGCGACTGAAACGGAGGTTCGGTTTGTAGTCGAATGAGGAAGTGTGCGTAAGGAATCATGAAAACCCGAGGCGGGGTCTGGTTGTAAACTGGGCGGTGGCTGGGGGTGGACAGTATATAGCGCCGATCAGGTGCCTGATTCGTCGCGCCTCTTGTTCGCATTGGCAAGACTGTGGCGCATGCGATTGAAGGATTGCGCCAGTGACGAGATTTCATCCTTGCCCTTGACCTCCAGTTCAGCAACATCCAGCGCGCCCTTGCTTACCCGATTGGCGTTGTCCGCTATATTTTTTACCGGCTTGATGACAACCAGGTGCAGCAGTACATTCAACAGCAGCCCGATCAACATAAACGCTGCAATCATCGATGCCATAAATGTCCGGGACATCGCCTCGGCGCGCTGCAAAGGCAGCGACATGGGCACGGAAACGATTTGTGCGCCGACCACCTCGTTCAGTTTCCAGCCAAAGCCATTGGCACTGCCATACTTGTCGATCATGGTCGGCGGGGCATTGGCCGGCGTGCTGTGACACACCAGGCAGGCCTCGTTGGTAATCTGAATGGGGTGGCTGAGGTACATAAAGCGGCCGATCGGCGTGTCGCGTTCCCCGACCAGTTCCTCGACATCCGGTCTGTTACGGAACCAGTCGACAACATCCACTTCCCACCCTGCCGCCCGGTCAACCGGATTGGTGGGGTTCAGTGTGGCTTCCTTGTAACTATAATTGGGATACTGTTTCTGAAGCTTGTTGATGTAAATGCGTGCCGAATAGGCTGGGACGGTTTGCGGCAGGAACTGGCGTTTCTGCTGAAGCTCCAGCAGCGGGCGAACTTCAGCTACTGTGTAGCCGCGCACAGCGCGGGCACTTTCCAGCATGATACGTGCGCTGTCGAGGACTTCTTCACGGGCATTCTGCTGCAGAAAATGGTGCGCTAAAAATCCCGAGACCAGGATGCCCAGCAAGGAGGCAAAGCCAAGAATCAGATTGAATTTAAGTCTCAAAGACATGGTTCTATCGCATCCGGCTTCGACTTGTTGATTATGGTATGCGCTACATTCGGGTGCAAGCACGCAGCGCCATGACGGCTGTCCGGAAGTCTTCCAGGGAATAGCTTGCTTCGCGCGTTTCGGTGATTGGCCAGGTCGGCCAGAACCCGAGTCTGACCACCATGTCCGGGCTGCTCGTCATGCGGGCATACAGAGCCGACACATCATCACCGGCCACCATCGCTGCGGTTTCACCGGCGAGTCTGTCGAAGGGGCGTAAGGTGCCCGCACCGATTCGGATGCCGGTCTGAGGATAACTGAGGTCGATGTTGGAATCGGCGGTAACGTAGATCGAATCGAGTGTGAGCAGCACCTGCACATTGCTCCTGTCGTAACCGTCAGGGATATTCACGGCCTCCGATACCAGTATGCACTGGGTTTCTTTCGTCACCGGGTTGGGGCGTCGGTCCAGGACCCACTGCCGGCCGAAAGACAGCGGTAATGACGCTCGGTCAAGGTGCATGATGTCAGTGTGGCGACTAGCCGCCTGCGCTTCTGCGGGGGCCGAGCCAGGCAGGTGGCTGACCGGCGCTGCCATTGCCAGCCTGTTGGCGGCGGGGGAATCGGCTGCCGGTTCCGCATCCGGTTGCTTGCCGGAGATTTCTACCGGGGATTCGACTACCGTGCCGGCAGGCAGCGCTGGTTTGGCTATCTTCGCGGGTTTCGCTATCTTCGCGGGTTTGGCTATCTTCGTGGGTTTTTCAATCCTGGCGGCGTCGGACGGAATGAAATAAAAATCGCCTGTCAGCGACGAATTGTCCCAGGGAATTTGTTGCCCGTCGGAATCGACCATCACGTTGACACGTACACGCTTGAACACTTCCTCGATCTTGAGCCCGGGCGTGCGCATCGCTTTGAGCAAATGCTGGGTGAAAAGCCCGTTGCCATCCTTGCCGTCGCTGGCGACCTTGGCCGGCGCAGTGGCAAACGACAGGTATGAACCGACCGGAGCATCCATTTGCGCCAGGCCTTGGCTGGACGAGCGGAAGCTGCGTGAAAACGGATTGTTGCGGCAGGCATCGAGGATGATAATGTTGACGTGGCTGCGCGCCACCTCCATCTTTTCCAGTAGCCGCCCGGCGTCGAACGCATTGAATGAGACCTCGTCCTCGCGCTGGATATCGGCGCCGATGGGAATCAGATAATTGCGTCCCTTGATCTGCATCCCGTGGCCAGCGTAGAAAAAGAGCCCGACGCCACCCCTCTGCAGCGTGTCACCGAATTCCCGCGCTGCATCGGACATCTGCCTGATTGTGGCATTTTCGAGCAGAGTGACCTGAAAGCCCATGGACTGCAGGGCCTCGCTTATCGCGCGGGCATCGTTGACGGGATTCAGAAGCGGCGAGAAACTGTATTGTCCATTGCCGATGATCAGCGCGACGCGGTGTTCGCGCGCCATTGCCTCGGACTTTGTCGCCGAAGTCGCTGCGGCGTTGTCCACTGCGCTTGCGAAAGCGCTGCCGCCCTCCTGTGCCGGTTCAGTAACAGCCGGCTTGTCGTGTTGCAGCTGGTTTGGCGGTTTATTGGGGCTGTTCGATGTGGCTGGTGTCGGCCCGGCAACGCCTTCAGCCACATCGCCCGTGTTACCGCCGCCCGCTTCGGCGTTTGAAGCATTGTTATCGCGCACCGCTTGCGTCGCGCACCCGGATAGCAGCCACAGCAGCAATACCAGTGACAGTGTTGGCACTGACAGGTTCATGGGTAAATACTTTTTCCTGCAAATAGCGCGCACAGTTCCCCACCCCGGCCGTCGAGTGCCTGCGGCACCGCTACACTCGGCCGAACTATCAACAGTATAAACCACTAACCTGGCGGGAACCCAGAATTAAGGATCTGACGAATTCGCCCGGGACACCAAATCATTCCCGGAAATAGCAGCCGTCGCCTAGACGCATCGCTAAGCACCTGAAATCACGGTAACAACAATGTGTCTTTCGGCACGTGGCCCGTCAAACTCGCAAAAAAAAATGTTCTGCCAGGTCGAAAGACCCAGTTGGCCGTCGATTAGCGGAATGGTTTCCGACGGCCCGACCAGTCCCGACTTGAGATGGGCATCGCCATTGCCATCCTGAGCATCGTGCAACCAGACGCCTTTGGGTATCAGCCTGGCAAGGAAATTCACCACATCGGTCTGCACGCTTTCATCCCAGTTTTCCTGGATCATGATGGCCGCGGTCGCGCCCTGGGCGTAGACGGATACCAGACCGTCATGGATACCACTGTGTCCCACCACTGCCCGCACCTGATCAGTGATATCGACCAGTGTCTCACGCGCAGTTGTCTCCAGCTGGATGATTTCGCGCATGGCGTGCCCTAGGGGTCTCCGTACAAGCCCAATGGATCGTCCGGATTAATGCCCTGCATAAATGGGAGGCGGCGATCCCGGTGGGTAATCTGGTACACCAGCCCCATCCAGTTACCAACCACGGCCTCGGCCGTATCATGCCAGGTGTTATCGAGTCGCGCTTCGATCAGACGTTCCGGAAATTCCGGCAACTTAGACCCGTCAGCCAGCGCTGTTTTAATTCGTCCACGGTATTCATTGAACAGGGCTTTTTCGCGGGTATGGAAATAGTTGGCGGGAAACGGAGGATAGTCATCCCGCTTTCCGTTTGCATACAGCATGACTTCACGTTTGTATTCCTTTAACAGGGAAATGGTATCGTACTCGGGGTGACCCTGAAAAAATATCACGCGCAAGCCGTCAGCACTGGTTGCCAAATGCACACCGATATCTTCGTTATCCACCAGCACATGCAAACCGGCTGCTTCGAACTGTTGGCGGGTTACTGCATTCCAGCGCGAATGCGGCACATCGAAACGCGTATTCACGTCATTGACAAGTGGATGTGACTTGTCGAGCACGTGGTGAGGAAAGACACCCCAGATCTTGTGCGGCTGGGGGACACGCTTTTTACCATGGCGGAACTGCAACATAGCGTGGGTAGCCAGACAGGAACACAAGGTCGATGTCACATTGTCCATCGCCCAGTCGATCACAGCGATCAGCGGTTCCCAGAACGGCTGGCCGGCCAGTTCGGATCCGACGACATTCGCACCGGTGACAATCAGGGCATCCAGCCCCTCCTCGCGAATCCTGTCGAACGGTTCGTAATATTCATCGATATGCGCCTGCGCCCCGGGCCCGCGTTCCAGCTCGGGCAAGGTAAATGGGTGCATATAAAACTGCGCGATCGGGTTACTCTCGCCGACCAGGCGGAAAAACTGTCGTTCGGTCGCCGCCAGGGCAGCATCCGGCATCATATTCAGCAAACCAACGTGCAGCTCACGAATATCCTGGTGTGATGCACGACCCGGCGGTAGTACGCTGGTGCCTTCAGCACGCAGGCGTTCGAATGTCGGTAATTTGTTATGGGCGACCAGCGGCATTCAGATACTCCAGACTAAGCGGTGCGGGATATCACGGTTTCAAGCAGTTGGAGAAAACCCGCTTCATCGCGAACTTCGGAGACTTCCCGCGATGTCACGGTATAGCCATGCGGTTCCGCAATCGCTTCGTAACGCGGAATGCGTGAATGAAACAATCGCGGAAATATCCAGCGCGTGAATTCGTCCGGATCCATTTCCGCCGCATAGCTTAAGGCGTTTTCCTCCAGGTAAATCTCGAGTTGTTGCTTGAGAAAATCCGGACGATAGTACAAGGGCTTTGGATCACTCTGCGCCCTTTCGATCAGCTTCTGTTCCTCTTCCTTATCGGTGACCTGGATATAAAGAATCAGCGTGTGCGTCACCAGCAGATCGATCACTGACGGCTCATCCAGCTCGCAAAGACTGCCGCCCACGTCATTGACAAAATGCCGGTAACCGTAAATCTCCTGTGACTTGCGGATAAACTCCGGTACATCGTGCATTGCGGCAATCTCGGCTTCCCGGTACTGCGCCTGGCGGTGTACGAAATCTTCCAGTGCGACACCACCCCGCTCCGGATCACCCAGCTTGCCGACAAAACTCAACACCGATCCCAGGTCATCGACTTTGATGTTATTGCGGATATAGATCCAGTCGCGTCTCAGCAGGTCATGTAAAAAAGGCACCTGCATGGCCTGCTGCTTGATAATATCCAGAATCGGTTCATCCAGATAGCGGGTACCGATTCGGTAATCACCCGAATAATGAAACCAGTTATGGCCACACAGCAATGTCGAGAGATAAGTCTTGCCGACCCCGGACATACCGAGCAATGTCACTTTCTTGTTTTCCCAGGCCCGGAATTGTTCGATGCTGAACTTCACTGTCGATACTCCAGATGGTCGAAAATCGTTTGATTATGCAGTATTTACGACAAAGCTGGAATAGCTGTACCAGGCAGACCCATTTCCATTGACAGCCGTTTTGCTGTATCGTGCCCGGCCTTTACCATAAATAGAAACCCATCATACGCGGTTCAAGGAAGCCTCATGCAAGTAGAATCCCAGAAGGTCGTCATCCTCAATTACACCCTGACCGATAACGACGGTAACGTCATTGATCAATCCACCGATAGCAGCTTTGCCTATCTGCACGGCGCCAGTAACATTATTCCCGGCCTGGAAAATGCACTGCATGGCAAAAAGGTCGGCGACGAGATGAATGTCTCCGTATCGCCTCAGGAAGGCTATGGTGAACGCGATGATTCCAAAACCCAGCGCGTACCGAAAGAAATGTTCCCCGAGGACGCTGAAATAGAACCGGGCATGCAGTTTCATGCGCAGGGTCCAAACGGTGAAACGATTGTTGTCAGCGTTGCCAGTGTCGAGGATGATACCGTCACCGTTGACGGTAACCATCCGCTGGCCGGCGTCCATCTGAATTTCGCTGTTGAAATTGTCGAGGTTCGCGAAGCCTCGCAGGAAGAAATCGAACACGGACACGTGCACGGTCCTGGCGGGCATCATCACGACTGATCGCTAAATTCAGAAAATTGATAGCGGTCAGTCTCTGCCCGGCATCGCCTCCGACAGTTCTTCCTGCAGGTAGGTATCCCCCTTATAAAACCGTGCCACCAGCATAAACAAGACCGCCGTTACCAGCATTAGCAGTGTAAAAAATTCATAGTACTCGGCACCGGCCAGCTTACTGCTGCCGTCCTCCTGCTGGATGAAAAAATTCACCGCACTGGTAAACAGGTTCCCGGCCGCGATCGACATCATAAAAAAAGCCATCACAAAGGACTTCATGGTTCTGGGCGCCTGGGTGTAGGAAAATTGCAGACAGGTGATGGCGACCATCACCTCCGCTGAAGTCAGCACCATATAAGCAAGCAATTGCCACGCTATGGATGGGGTGCCGCCCTGGTCGATCTGCCCCTGAATCCAGGTCGGGATGACAAAAGCCAGCACCGTTATAAACATCCCGACACCTATTTTTCGCAGCTCCGTCAACCGCCAGATCCGGTCAATAGCAGGATAGACCGCATAGGAAAACAGCGGGATCAATACCATCACCAATAGCGGATTGGCCGCCTGAATCTGCGCAGGTAACACCTCCACACCAAAGAGGTGTCGATCCATGTTCTGCGCCTGCAGTACCCAGGCCGATCCGGTCTGATCGAACAGGGCCCAGAACACGGCGACAAACACATAGATCACTGACAGGCGCCCGAGAGTACGCAGACCCTCGCCACTCAACGCCTCCCGGACAAAGCCCATGCCTGCGGGCGCAATATGCACGAAGCGGTAACGTCCCGACCAGAACACCAGCGTTGCGATCAACATCAACACACCCGGTACGGCGAACGCCACAGACGCTCCATACTTTTCCATCAACCAGGGTGTCGCCAGCATCGACGCAAACGCCCCCAGATTGATAGAGAAATAAAACCAGCTGAATACGCGCGACAGAAGGTATCCATTGCTCCTGCCAAACTGGTCACCGACATGTGCTGAAACACACGGCTTGATACCGCCCGCCCCCAGTGCGATCAAGCCGAGACCTATTGCCAGACCCATACGGGAATGGTCGATTGCCAGGGTTAAATGACCCAGGCAGTAAACCAGGGAGAGCAAAATGATGGTGCGATACTTGCCCAGGATTCCGTCGGAGAGCACGGCACCCAGCAACGGGGTAAAATACACCGCCGAGACAAACAGATGAAACCAGCCTTTCGCTTCCGCCTGTCCCATTGTATCCGACGCCCCGTCGGGGCCCAGCAGATACTGCGTCATGAACACCACCAGAATGGCGCGCATACCATAGAAACTGAAACGTTCGGCGCCTTCATTAGCGATGATAAAAGGTATACCGGTCGGCAGACGGGATGTCGCAACAGGCGCTGTACGATAGACTAATCCACTCATACAAACATTCTATTTTATTCTTATTGACAGCCTGCAAAAATTGCCTGTGCGTTGATGCACCGTTTCTGCCAGCTGCCGTCGGAACGCTTTAGCCACTGCAACCGTTGCGGCAAAACAGCGCCAACACGTTCCGACGGTGTGTTTTCATACGTAACCCACTGCGCAATAGCTGTTCCCTGGCGTCCGCCGCCGTGAGCCGGCCGTTCCTCAAGACCTTTGGCCACACACGTCAGCTGAAGTCCGAGACAGGCTACAGGGACTGTCTACCTGCCCCGGCATCTTCGGCCAGCACGGCATGAGCCGCCGCCAGGCGCGCAATAGGAACCCGCGGACCGGAACAGGAGACGTAACTCAGACCGATACTGTGGCAGAAGCGAATTGATGCCGGATGCCCGCCGTGCTCGCCACAGATACCCACTTTCATATCCGGGCGGGTATCCCGGCCCCAGCCGATTGCCAGTTCCATCAGTTTACCAACACCCTTGACATCCAGCACCTCGAAGGGATTGTCCTGCAGAATGCCTCTTTCGTTGTACATCGGTAAGAACTTGTTCTCGGCATCTTCACGGGAAAAGGAGAACGCGGCCTGTGTCAAGTCATTTGTACCGAAGGAAAAGAACTCCGCCTGCTCGGCAAGATTGCCCGCACGCATACAGGAACGCACCACTTCCATCATAGAACCGAATTTGTAATCAACATTTATGCCGTACTTGTCCTCCACCACCGTGTGCACTGCGTCAGCGTAACTCTTGACCCGCTTCAGTTCCTGGGCTGTACAGACCTGTGGCACCATGATTTCAGGATGGACATCAAAGCCTTCCTTGGCGCACTCGGCAGCCGCTTCCAGCACCGCACTGATCTGCATGGAGTAGATCTCCGGAAAGGAGATACCGAGACGCACACCGCGGTGCCCCAGCATCGGGTTGACCTCGTACAGGATGCGCACTTTTTTCAACATGGCTTCCTTTCTGTCGATGGCTTCGTCCACCAGGCGCGGATCGGTCAGACACTGAACATCCGGTTGCTGACCCTCCTCCCGATACATCACTGCCACCGCCTCGGACAGGACGTTCATGCCCAGAACGGTGTCCTTGAGGTGGCTCAACTGTTCGAGTTCAGCCACCAACTGTTGTTCGCTGGGCAGGAACTCGTGAATAGGCGGATCGAGCAGGCGGATAGTCACCGGCCGTGGTGCCATGACTTTAAATATCCCCTTGAAATCTTCGCGCTGAATCGGCAACAGCTTGTCCAGCGCCACTTGCCGGTCCTCGATTGTCTCGGCCACGATCATTTCGATAACCACCGGTAAGCGGTCTTTTGAGTTGAACATGCGTTCGGTACGGCACAGACCGATACCCATAGCGCCATACTTGAGCGCACGTTCGGCATCGTGCGGTGTATCGGCATTCGCGAACACCTTGAGCCTGGCGGTCTCGTCGGCCCACTGCAGCAGAGTCTCCAGTTCCGAACTGAAGTCGGCTTCTATCATTGCCACTTCACCGAGGTAGACATCGCCCGTCGTGCCATCGATGGTAATCAGGTCGCCCTCGCTGATGGAGTGCTCACCTATGAATGCCTTGCGCATTTGAACATCGACATGGATACCCTCGGCACCCGCCACACAGGGTTTACCCATGCCGCGGGCAACCACTGCCGCGTGGGATGTCTTGCCACCACGCGCGGTAAGAATACCCTGTGACGCAAAGAAACCATGGATATCCTCGGGTTTGGTCTCTTCGCGCACCAGGATGACGCGATGCCCACCACGGCCCTGTTGTTCCGCACGATCAGCGTCGAATACCGCGTGGCCAACCGCGGCACCGGGTGAGGCCGGCAAACCACGCGCCACCGGCGTTGATCTGGAAGCCGGATCAAGACGTGGAAAAAGCAGTTGCTCCAGCATCTCGGGTGGGATACGCAACAAGGCCTGATCCTTGTTGATCAGTCCATCGCGCACCATATCCACCGAGCTGCGTACCAGCGCAGCAGCATTCATCTTGCCGTTGCGTGTTTGCAGGCAATAGAAACGCCCGTTTTCAATGGTGAATTCGAAATCCTGCACTTCCTTATAGTGCGACTCCAGCCGGTCGCGTAATTCCTGCAACTCGCCGTACATATCCGGCATTTCTGTCTGCAGTTCATCGATCGGCCTGGGTGTGCGAATACCGGCGACAACATCCTCGCCCTGTGCATTGACCAGGTATTCACCGAACAGATTGTTGACCCCGGTATCGGGGTAACGGGTAAAGCCCACACCGGTTGCACAATCATCGCCCAGATTGCCAAACACCATGGTTACCACGTTGACCGCGGTGCCGTTGGCCATCTCCGGAGTAATATTGAACTCACGCCGGTAGTCCACCGCGCGTTTGCCCATCCAGGAATTGAACACCGCCTTGATGGCGATTTCCAGCTGTTCCAACGGATCGTCGGGGAAAGATTTGCCGGTGACCTGCTCCACCACATCCAGGAAGCGGTCGGAAATTTCATGCAGATCGCGGGCGCTCAGCGCCATGTCTTCCTTGACTCCGGCCTTCTCCTTGACGGCTTCGAATTCGGCATCGAATGCCTCATCCGGCACGCCCAGCGCCACCTTGCCGAACAACTGTATGAAGCGGCGATAGGCATCCCAGCCGAAACGCTCGTTGTTGGTCTGTGCGATGAGTGCCTTCAGGGTATCGATGTTCAGCCCAAGATTGAGGATGGTATCCATCATGCCCGGCATGGACATGGCCGAACCGGAACGCACGGATACCAGCAAAGGATTCTTGCTGCCGCCAAACGTTTTGCCGGTTTTTTCTTCCAGCGCCCTCATATCCTCGCGTACTTCATCCATCAATCCCACCGGCAGATCGTGCGCGGCACTATCGAGGTAAGACAGGCAGGCCTGCGTCGAAATAACAAAACCGGGAGGGACATTGAGACCGATCTGGGTCATCTCGCAAAGGTTGGCACCCTTGCCACCCAGCAGCATTTTGTCCTTGCCGTCGCCCGCTTCGAATGCGAACACATACTTCCTGGAACCGCTCATCTAGCCTCTCCTAACAATAGATATTTATACTGAAAGCGCCCGCGCAAAAGCGCTGTGGGAAAATACTAATCAAGAAAATCCAACTGCTCCTGGACTTTTTCGACACCGGCTTTGGCACAGGCCTCGTCCTTGTCACCACCTGGCGCACCGCTCACACCGACAGCCCCGAGCAACGCACCGCCCGCCCGGATCGGAACCGCGCCGTCCAGTACCAGGATGCCATTGACCTCGTTCATTTCCGCGACTATGTCGACACGATTGACGCGGAACTCCGACGAGCTGACGCCGGACAGAACGACTGCATTGGCCTTGCGTTCTGCAATCTCGATAGTAAAGCGGCTGGCGAAGACATCGCGCATGACCACTTGCGGCGCACCACTGCGGTCCACAACCACGGCACTGACCTGATAACCTGCGTCGGCGCAGGATGCTACCGCCGCACGAGCAATGGTACTGGCGAGCTCCAGCGTCATCAGGCGGGCATCCACTACAGCACTGCCGGCAAACGCCGCTGATGATAACAGGATTCCAGTACAGACTGTCGAACTTAAACCAGCTGACATACGCATGCTCACGCCCTCCTAATCGGGACTGAAAATAATTTCATTGCATTCCGAGTCGATGAGCCGCTCCTTATCGGGGCGCTGCAGCTTTTTAATGGCTGCCTCGCGTCGACTCGCGGTACTGCGACTGTGGCCACTTTCAAGATAGACCAGCCGTTTCGGCCGACGGGCGCGAAAGTACTTGGCTCCACGCTGACTGGCATGTTGCAACACACGTCGATCGACGTCATTGCTTATCCCGGTGTACAGCGTGTTATCGCTGCACAGAATGATGTAGACATGCCAGTTCATTCGCCGCTGGTTCGATAAATCGCCGAACCACACCGCCGACAAAGATAACTCGACTGTCCGCGCTGGATTTTGTTATGCCGGCAGCTACTGAGCTGATGCGTGCTGCACTCACAGCGATAACTGTAACGCCGTTGGCGCCGCACCGGCACACCGCTCAGGTCGTAACGGGCGGTCACGCTCGGATCGGCGCCCAATGAGTGCATTACCGTCTTCCATTCCGCACCATGGGGTCGAATGTTGCGCAATCCGTACAAGCGGTCCGTCACGTAATGCGCCACTTCGTGTGGCACGGTTACAGCCAGGTTGTTGGCAAAAAACTTGGCAAAAATATACGGGTTGTAGCGAATAACACGCTCTGCGCCGCGAACCCGGTACATACCGGCGGCACTGCCGGTCAGATCGAATGTCACAGCAACAGATTGCGGTGAAAACTGGAACAGCTGTCCAGCCTGCTGAAGACAGTTCACTGTTGCACGCCGCACCTGCTCGTGCTGTTGCTCATCGAGAGGCTGTATAATCACCGGGAGATCAGCACTATACTATCGAGCCAACGCTGACATTGCTTACTTCGTCAACTGGTAAAACCGCCGATTCAGATAGTCGGTGATATCATCAACTTCCTCGTCACCCCAGCCCAATCCGGTGTGAATACTCCATGCATTCACCCGTTTGCGGAGTACATCGAGCGAATTTACATGCCGCCCATCGCGCGTATGGGCCCAGCTTTCATGGCACTCCATGCAGTGATTCTCATACAGTGCCTGACCGCGGTCGAACTCTGCCAGGCTCGCCGGTGAAGATAAAGCCAGTCCAGCGCATACGATCGCTACAATACCAGGAATCTTCTGTTGCCGTGACAAAACTGCCATTGATCTGTTCTCCCTATCCAACTAAGCGTCCACACCGCCCCTGATTATTGTAGTGGAAATCAATATCCGAACCCATCCCGGATTCATGGGCACGGTACTTTCAGCGCCGCCTCCGGAATCACATAACCGGCGCCCTGCATAGCAAAGAGGATACTGTCTACCATGGTTTCCACGTCAAATCGATCCGAATTCAGGAGCAGATCGTAAAAACCGGCATCCTCGATGTTGACATCGTAGAGTTCACGGATGTACTCGGAACGTTCCCTGTCAACTTCCAGCGCACGCTGGCGGGCGTCTGCGATGCCCAGATTTTCCCTTGCGGCGATACGCTCTGCGCAACGAGGCAAGGTACCGACAATCCGGACACGGAAAGCCCTCTCCGGTCCCAGGATCAGATGGGCGCCGCGGCCAACGATGACCCCGCCTTTCCGGGAGACACTCAGTACAACCTTGATCAGGTGATGAAAGTACTGTTCACGGGAAAAACTTTTGCCGCTGATCAGGCCATGCCACCAGTTGCCCTTAATCCGTTTAACATGTTCATCCAGTGTTTTGACCAGATCGACATCAACATTGGCGCGGCGTGCAACGCCCTGAAGAATTTCGCGGTCACAGCAGCGTACCCCCAGGCGGTCGGCGAGAAGCTGAGCAACGGCCTTACCCAGCGCCCCATAGTTGCGGGAAACGGTGACAACATAAATTTTGCGTTTCTGTTCGGCAGGCTCATTGCTGTTCTTGCGGTCGGTCATCACCGCAGCGCCGACCAGCGCCTCGATCAGTCGTTCCACGTTGCATTTCATGGCCACTATTATGACAGCCTGTGGCCCTATAACAAAGGCAGCTGCCTTCCTGTATAGGTTTTTTTATAGCCGTCTGCCGGCGCTGCATTGACCTGCATCAGCGACTGCCCGAACATGGTTTGAAAAAGTCCTCGTCGCTGAGTGCCTCCACACATTGGTGCCGGGTTGGATTCACCCCTGAGCCGGTTCCGACCCCCTGGTCAGCGGATATTTCCCGGGCCATTTGCAGCAGTTGTTGTGCAGCGTGACAGGCCGTCTGAGCACTGCAGTCACCCTGCAGACCACAGACCTTATCCACCAACAGCTCACACGCCGAAGGCAGCCGCTGGCCGACGTCTTCACCCGTCTGCCCCGGCGATAAATTGGCCTGACCCGGTATGGGTTCCTGACCACAGCTGATAAAAAATGCCTTGTCCTGGTCAGCCTCCTGGCACTGCCCGCTGGCATGGGTCATGTAGTTCGGGCTGTCGTTTGCCTTGCGCTCCTGTTGCTCCATCTCGAGTAATTGCCGCGCAGGGTCGCAGGCCTTTTCACTGCTGCATTCCTGGCTCAGGCCGCACACCCGGCGCACCAGCCGCTCGCAGGGGGAATAGCCGGCTATCGGAACACCTATCCATTGCTCGGCCCTGGGCCGTTCCGGTTGAGCGGGGAGCCGGCGGGAACCCAGAATGGCGGCATTGGGGACCGCCTGCCCGGACTGGATAATGAGTGTCGAACCATCCTGCAGTCTGTGCGCACCATCCCAGAGTTGCGTCTCCACCCCGTTCCTCAGGACGGTTGCCCGGTTGGTGCGCGGATCGACCCTGACCTCGCCGCCACCCACCAGCGGAGCCGACCATCCGGCCGCCTGTGACCACTGCGGTGCCACTGCAAACAACAGACAGGCAGCCAATGCCATGAAGCCGATCATACGATGTAATATTGACATATCCAGGCGCTCCAAGCCGTTTGATTGTGAGTGTATCAAGCCCACTACCCTTCTAGCACCTGAATTATTCGAGAAATAATGGTAACGTGTTGATAGTGTTGTCAGTTTCATTGTAATAACCGAGGTGACATGGCATGTATTCCGTGGATGACCTGAAAAAACAGAATGAAGATATTTCTGAATTATGTGACGTGTTGTCAGTGCTTATTGAACACAGATCACTGCATAACAACAGCTACGTCTGCGAACTCATGGCACGCTTCCGGGAGAAGGTGTGGATGCACCTGGTATTTGAGGACAACACCATTTACGCAGAGCTGATCCGCCACAATGATAAAACCATCAGCGACACCGCCCGCGGCTTTCACGACAGCGCCAAGGAAATCAGACGATGTTTTTCACACTATGTGAAGCACTGGTGTAGACCTGCAGTCGATGATGCTGACCACGATGCATTGTTGAAAGAAAGCAGTGAGCTTTTCCGCCTGGTCAAAGAGCGGATTAATTACGAAAACACACACATGTTTCCGCTGATCGAGGAGCAGCATTAGTAGCTGTCAATAAAACGCCTCAATTCCTGTTCGTAGCGCGGCTGGCTTTGCAAAAAGCCGCCGTTGTGATCACCCTGCATTTTCACGAAAACCTTTGGCTCACCGCCGGCCTGGAAAACCTTTTCACCCAGGTAAAACGGGATGATGTCATCCTCAGGACTGTGCAGTACCAGCAACGGGCTGGCCACACCTTTGAGGTATCCTGCGGTATCGAAGCTATAACGCAGCAGCACCAGCCGTGACAGAATCGGAAACAGGGAGCCGGCAACGTCTCTGGCGGAACTGAAAGTCGACTCCAGGATCACTGCCCCCGCCTGCACCTCGGATGCCAGTCTGGCGGCCACAGCGCCACCCAGGGAACGTCCGAACAGAATGATGTCTTCACCGTCGAAACCCCGTGTATTGACCAGATACTGCCAGGCAGCGGCTGCATCCTGATAGAGCCCCTGCTCACTGGGTGAGCCCTGGCTTTTGCCGTAGCCACGGTAGTCGATGATCAGCACGTTCAATCCAAGCCGATGAAACACCGAGATCGATTCACCGCGATGCGAGATATTGCCGGCATTACCGTGCATAAACAGCAACACCCGGTTTGATCCCTGCCGTGGAATATACCAGCCATGCAACTTGACACCGTCTTCCGCACTCAGAAAAACGTCTTCATACGCCAGCCCCCAGCTTGCCGGCGTGGCACTGAGCAGGCGGTCGGGAAAGAAAATCATGGCCGCTTGCTGCAGATACATCCAGCCGTTCAGGACGAGCAGGCCAAGGAGTATCACAGTAAAACTGCCAGCTATATTTCCGTTCACCTGGTCGTCATGCCCCTTCCGGTAAGCAAAATCGTTACGCTGCCTTTATACTACAGATGTACCTGTGAAGGCAGACCGGATTGATGCGTCCGGGAATACAGTTGGAACTGCTGATCATCCGTCTGTTAAATACCCTGCTGTTTGCATCAGCAGCGGCCACCTCAGCGATCGATATCCAGCAGTGAACTATCCGTTCGGGAATGAGCCCGGCAGAGTAATATATGCCAGTAATAATGGGAACGTGCTATCTTTGACGTCTTCTCATGTACGCCGGAACAGATGCGCCGGCACAGGGGCAAGTCGATGAATCGATTCAGTATCCCGGCAATTATCAAATTTGCAATCGGCATATTGCTGGTGCAGGGGGCGACTGCCCTGCTGGTAATTACGGCGCTGCGAGCCAACCTCAGGGAGACCTGGGTGCTGATGCTCTGTCTCGCGCTGCTGATCGGGTTGCTGGCGGCGCTCTGGTTCTCCTCGATCGCCAGTCACTGCAACCAGCAGACACTGAACCGGGCCAGTGAAAAATTCAGCAGGGAACGTGACCGGATCCGCAGGCAGAGTGAAAAAGAGAAAACCAAAGAGATCAAGGACAGTCACCGCCAGCTTCTGCGTGAAACCAGGCGCGTACAAAACCGCTCAAATGTGAAACTCGGTGCCGCACTGGCGGGACTGGCGACCGTAGGCGTCGCCCTGTTTTTTACCCAGTTCATGACGCTGGGAGTGCTTGCCCTGTCCCTGACCGGCGGCGCGCTGGTCGGTTATGGCGTGCGGGCGCGGCAGAACCTTTTGCCCGGAAAACGTAAAGCGATCAACGGGGGCACTGTCGAGAGGATACCCGACGCTGAGAAAGCTGAAATACTCCTGCCGTCGGCCAAGGAAACGCAAGACAAGGGTCCCTGGTGAACGTGCACGCTGCCTGATGCTGTTTACCAGGGCGCACGCAAATTAGTGAGCGAATCTTAGCCGAGCAACCATCCATACCAGAGGGGCAATGTCACCAGGCTCAATACCGTGGTCACTGTCACTGTGGTGGCATACAGACCCACATCCAGGTCATAACGATCACAGAAGACGATGCCGAGCACCATACTGGGCATAGCAGCCTCCATCACCACCGCCGCGCGCAGTTCACCGGACAGACCGGTAGCTGAAGCAAACAACGCTACCAGGGCAGGAATCAACAGCAGACGCAACAGCAGTACAGGGACAACCGTTGGTAACTTACGCCATTGGGCCTTATTCCACTCCAGGCTCAGACCGAGGGAGATTAACATCAGCGGCACCACACCGCGTTCCAGCATGCCCAGCACACCGGCCAGCAGGGTGTGCATCTCTAATTCAAGCAGATTAAGCGACACCGCCAGAAACGCCGCCCACAAGGCGGGAATGCGCAATAACTCACGCGTCATATTATGCGCACCGACCGCTGCCGTACCATAACGGGCAGCGATCAGCACACCGAGCGTAAACAACAGCGGTGTGCAGGCGAACAAGTCGAACTGTATCGCCACGCCGCGCGCCCAGGGGCCGAAGGTAGCCTCCAACACAGGTAATCCAAGGTAGGTTACATTAGGAAAAGTGGCCGCCAGTATCACCGCCCCCCTTACCGCCGGCCGCGCTTTGCAGACCCGACAGACAAGGGAACTCAATAGAAAACCTGTTAAAACAGCAAAGGTCGCTGATAATGCAATAAAAACGGTAGTATTACCCAGTTCCGCTTCCCATAACACGGATAACACCAACGCCGGCAGTAACAGGTAGTAAACCAGCGATGTCAGAACCTTGCGGGTCTGCACGGGCGCCAGGCCCGCCGGTTCCAACCAGCGCCAGCCGATACCACAAAGGATCAGACCGGCCATTTGCATAAGTACTTCCAGCATCATTCAACCACTGTTTAAAGCCGACTCCGAACTACGCCACCAAATTAACGCGATGGTGATGTTATTGGAATTTTCCTTACAGAACCATTAACCTGACAGGCGCATAACTTCTGGATTTCACCCAAAGTGAAGTCCTGCATTAAGCGCCGTCCCCCGGCGCGAACCGCGGCCGGGAGGCCGCTACTACAGGAACGTTATTGCAATGACCCGGTTAAGTCTATCCGCCCGGCAATCAAACAGGCAGCGCGTAGCAGCGCCGTCCTTCGGCGCGATATCGCGGCCAGGAGACCGCTCCTGCGCTGGAGTTTCTATCGGTTTAATGATACGCCGCCTGAAACTGGTATCTTATGCGCACCGTTTACAGCTTCAGAGGCATCACACGTATGGGACGTTACCGTCCACCAACTCCACAGTCATCGCTCTACATCACACAGGAAGGGTATCTGTCGCTTCAGAACGAATTGAATGAACTGTGGAAACGGCGCGCAGCTGTCACCAAAGCCCTGTCGGCAGCGGCGGCTGAAGGTGACCGCTCAGAGAACGCCGAATATATCTATCGTAAAAAAGAGCTGAGGGAAATCGATCGCCGCATCCGTTATCTGCAGAAACGTCTGCCGGCCCTGAAAGTGGTGTCTGAACCACCGTCAGATCCCGGGCGGATATTCTTCGGCGCCTGGGTCACCCTGGAGGATGAAGGCGGGCAGGAGCTGGTCTACCGGATTGTAGGGCCCGATGAGTTTGACCCCGCCAGGGGTTGGATCAGCATGGATGCCCCCATGTCCAGGGCGTTGATGAAAAAGACGCGGGATGAGGAGGTGGTGATCAATACCGCCGGCGGGTCTGCGCATTATTTTATCGTTGCCGTTCAATATACCGCACCGGATCAGAACGCCTGAACCCTGCCGCCTTCAGCCTCCGATAGTACATAAGTTACCCGGCAGGATTTGCCGAGACACGCGGTACCCCAGGGCACCCTCTCCCCCAGGGGACCTTATGTACACCTTAATCAGCTCAGCGCCGCTTGCGTTTTGCTGCGCCGGGATCCCGGCCGCTGCCATCCTGCCCGGCATGCAATCCGCTATGCCGGGTACGAAACGGTTTCCCCGCCCTGGCTTGACCGCGGCGCTGACCTTCGGCCCCATCACCGCTGCCTTTCGGTTGCCAGCTGGGAATCAGATGCCGTTTACCATTCCCGATCAGGTCGGCCCGCCCCATGCGCTTCAGGGCCTCGCGCAACAGCGGCCAGTTGTTGGCGTCGTGATAACGCAGAAACGCCTTGTGCAGGCGGCGCACACGCAAGCCCCTGGGAACAGTCACCTTCTCGCTGCCGGCGCGCACCCTGCGCAGGGGATTCCTGCCGGAATGATACATGGCGGTGGCGGTTGCCATCGGTGAGGGAAGAAAGTTCTGCACCTGGTCGGCACGAAAACCGTTGCGCTTCAGCCACAGCGCCAGATTCATCATATCTTCATCACTGGTGCCCGGATGCGCAGCGATAAAATAGGGTATCAAATACTGTTTTTTACCCGCCGCCTGCGAATACCTGTCGAACAGCTCCTTGAAGCGGTAGTAGGCTTCCATACCGGGTTTCATCATCCTCGACAGCGGCCCGCTCTCTGTGTGCTCCGGTGCGATCTTGAGGTAACCGCCAACGTGGTGGGTAACCAGTTCCCTGACGTAGTCCGGCGAACGTACCGCAAGGTCATAGCGCAGGCTGGATGCAACCAGCACCTTTTTGATACCGGGCAATTCGCGCACCCGCTTATACAGGCGAATCAGTGGGTCATGATCGGTTTTCAGGTTGGAACAGATGCCGGGATACACACAGGACGGACGTCGACACGCTGCTTCAATCTTCGCACTCTTGCAGGCCAGCCGGTACATATTGGCGGTCGGACCACCGACGTCGGAGATAATACCGGTGAAACCGGGCACACTGTCGCGGATGGTCTCGATTTCACGCACAATGGAATCTTCCGAACGATTCTGGATGATGCGCCCTTCGTGTTCGGTGATGGAACAGAAGGTACAGCCGCCAAAACAACCGCGCATGATGTTGACCGAGAAGCGGATCATCTCGTAAGCGGGGATACGTTCATCACCATAGCGGCTGTGCGGACGGCGGCTATAGGGCAACTCGAAAACGCGATCCAGTTCCGCTGTCGTCAATGGGATCGGTGGCGTATTCAGCCAGACATCCCGACCGCCGTGGCGTTGCACCAGGGCACGCGCATTGCCCGGGTTGGTCTCCAGGTGCATCACACGCGAGGCGTGGGCGTACAGCATAGGATCCCTCCGCACCGCCTCGAAGGATGGCATGCGAATGACGCTGTGCGCCCGATCGATGTGTGGACGACGATGAAACTGCAATGGCGCCTCTACGGTGCTGCTGGTGCAAACCCGGGGCGCCGGCTGATCGGCATAGGGATCAGGCCTGGCATCGATCTTCCCCGGCCGATCGATGCTGGTCGAGTCGATTTCCACCCAACCTTCCGGAATCCCCTTACGGACAAAGGCTGTGCCACGGATATCGGTGATGGCGTCAAGCGGTTCACCGGCGGCCAGACGGTGGGCAATCTCAACCACCTGCCGCTCGCCGTTTCCGTAGACAAGAAGATCGGCTTTGGCGTCCAGTACGACAGAACGCCTGAGCTTGTCTGACCAGTAATCATAGTGCGCGATTCTCCGCAGGCTCGCTTCGATACCACCGACCACTATGGGTACATCAGAACAGGCTTCACGACAGCGTTGCGCATAGACAATGACTGAGCGATCGGGACGGCTCCCACCTGCCCCACCCGGGGTATAGGCATCATCGGAACGCATTTTCCGGTCCGCCGTGTAGCGATTGACCATGGAATCCATATTGCCTGCGGTGACGCCGAAGAACAGCGTCGGGCGGCCGAGGGCCATGAAGTCATCCACACCTGTCCAGTCCGGTTGCGCGATGATACCGACACGGAAGCCCTGCGCTTCCAGCACGCGGCCAATCACAGCCATTCCAAAGCTGGGATGATCAACATAGGCGTCGCCGGTGACCAGAATCACATCACAGGCGTCCCAGCCCAGATCATCCATTTCCGAGCGCGTGGTCGGCAAAACCGGCGCAATACCGAAGCGCTTGGCCCAGTAAGGGCGATATGAAAACAAGGGCTTGGTAGCGAGCATTAAAGAAATACCTGAGTATGGGACAGTGTTGAATTTTCCCGTTCAGCAGAAATAACCGTAACAAGATCCGGCGCATATAGCGCTCATGACACTGTTTTCCAAATATAACACGTGGTTAACGTCCTGATTCATCAGATTTACTGGCACAATCAATACAGAGCGGTGCCGCAGGATCGAGGTCCAGCCGCCGGATGGCGATTTCTTCGCCACACCGCACACAATCGCCATAGTCACCGGCCTCAATTCGCCGCAACGCAGCTGCGATTTTCTGCAATTCAATCTGACGGCGTCGATCCCGTTCCCGGGACATCGCCTGACCCTGCAGGGCATCCATTCTCGACAGGCGCCCGACACTGGTCTGGTCAAGCTCGACCGTCCCGGCCGCCTCATCAGCTGTTTCCTGCAGACCAAGCAACTCCTGCCGCTGTTGTATTAAGTGTCGCTTGAAGCTTTCGATCCGGTCTTCGTCCATCGGCGGGTGTCCATTAGGTTCGACAACATCACGGCGCCAGGCACTGGCGACCGGGGCTTGACCGTGTATATTATACGCGCCGTGATTTTGATTTCCGCAATGAAACCAGACGCAACGTTGGAGGTTGTTGATGGATGTACTGTTTTGTACCAGCGAAGCGTTTCCCCTCGTTAAAACAGGTGGACTTGGCGATGTTTGCGGGAGCCTGCCGGGGGCGTTACACGAACTGGGTAACGATGTACGCCTGATCCTGCCTGCCTATCCGGAGGTCAAGGAGCGGGCCGGCAAGCTGAGCGCTGTGGGCAGCCTGACACTCAGCGGGGCTTCCGAGCCGGTGGAGATCCTCCATGGCCGACTGCCCGGCAGCGAGGTAGGGTTATATCTGGTCGACTCACCCGAGCATTTCCGACGTCCGGGGAATCCCTACCTGCAGGAAGACGGCCGCGACTGGCCGGACAATGCAGAACGCTTTGCGCTGTTCGCCCGCGCCATTGCCGCACTGGCACTCGGCCAGGCAGATACCGGCTGGAAACCCGAACTGGTGCACTGCAATGACTGGCAGACCGGACTGGTACCCGCTTTACTGTCAGAACACGAACCGCGTCCGGCAACCCTGTTCAGCATTCACAATCTGTCTTATCAGGGGCTGTTCCCCGCCGCCACTTTCACCACCCTGGGACTCCCGGATTCCCTGTGGTCCATAGACGGACTGGAATTTAACAACATGCTGTCCTACCTGAAAGGCGGGATTGCCACAGCTGACTGGGTGACAACGGTCAGTCCAAGCTATGCAAAAGAAATCTGCACCAGCGAATTCGGTTACGGGCTGGAGGGATTACTCCAATACCGGTCTGCCAATCTGACGGGCATCCTGAATGGCATGGATAAGCAGACCTGGAACCCTGGATCCGATCCCCATATTGAACGCGGCTACGATGTACATTCCCTGCAGCACAAGATTGTCAACAAATTCTCCCTGCAACGCGAACAGGGCCTGCCGGTAGGCTCACAGCCTCTGCTGCTCGGTCACATAGGCCGATTGGTGGAGCAAAAAGGCGCCGATCTTATTCTCGACAGTCTCGACGCGCTGTTTCAGCAACCGATTCAGATGGTGATACTCGGTAGCGGTGACCATGAACTGGAACAACGACTCATGGACGCCGCTGCCCGCTATCCGGAAAAGCTCGCGGTACACATCGGCTACGATGAGCAGTTGGCTCACCGCATCGAAGCCGGCGCCGATTGTCTGCTGATACCCTCCCGCTATGAACCCTGCGGTCTCAACCAGATTTACAGCATGGCTTATGGCACCATACCGATTGCACACCGTACCGGGGGACTGGCGGATAGCATCGTTGATCTGGACGAACAAAGCGAGCGCGATTACACGGCGACCGGTTTTATCTTCGATGAAGACAGCCCGGAGGCCGTCCTGAAAGCCTCTCTACGGGCATTGACACATTTTCAAACTCGCAGGATCGACTGGTGGAAACTGGTGATTACGGGTATGAAAAAAGATTTTTCATGGTCAAAGAGTGCCGCACAGTATCTCGAACTTTACCAGCGAGTCTGTAAGAACACGCAGACTCAAGCGTCCATAGTCGCCGATGGCGAACCCCTGGCCGCGCCCTCACAGGTGGTTACTGCTTAAGTTCCGAAACGGCTAACGCCGGATACACAGGCGCGTCAGTAAGTAAAGCCGGTCGGAGTCTGGGGAAGTCTTCTCAAGACTCGCAGCACCCCAGGGCACCCTCTCCCCCAGGGGACCTTCTCTTGCTACGCAATTCACCTTGTCTCGCCTGACGGCGATTCACCTTGTGAATACATCCCCAGACTCCTGATAGTCACTGACTTGGGTGATCTTTTCCGCCAATCCGACGGCTAAGGTGTGCTGTTTTCAGGGGCGTCGACAGCAGGGATGCTGTCGTCGAGCTTACATGGATGTATACACAGCGATCCCTGAAAACAGTACACCTTAGCCGTCGAATTCTCCTTATACAGCCTAGGTCAAACACTCTATCAGGAGAAGACCCCAATCAATAATCAGGCCCTGGATATAAATTCCCGGGTCTCGGTATTGACCTTTATTTTCTCACCCGGGGTCAGGTATTCGGGTACCTGAACGACCAGGCCCGTACTGAGTGTCGCGGGTTTGGTTCGCGCCGATGAGGAAGCCGCTTTCATACCCGGTGCACAGTCCTCGATTTCCAGCGTCACCGTCGGCGGCACCTCGATACCCAGCAAAACGCCGTCGGTAATAATAGCCGTGATACCCTCAAGACCATCGCTCAGAAACGGCAGTTCGTCCTCCACGGCGGAATCAGCCAGTGTATACTGCTCATAACTTTCCCCATCCATAAAGGTGCAACCGTCTGCATCCCGATACAGCAGCTGCACCGCGCGCCGGGAAATATCGATCGCCGCGATCACTTCCTCACCCTTGAAACTGCGCTCAAACTTCTGCCCTGAGGAAACATCCTGCCCCCTGACTTTATACAGCGTATTGCCACTGCGTGACGAGGGCGCCTGAACCTGCATCTGTTTAACGACAATATTCTGCCCGCCGATTCGGAAAACCATGCCTTTTTTGAGTTCATTTGCTTTCATTCTTCGCCCTTGTATCAGTCTGTGAAGACGCGGCCGTCGATCTTACAGGGATGTATTCGCGAGGTGAATTGCGCAGCAAGAGAGGGTGCCCTGGGGTGCAAGGTGAATCGCCCGCAGGCGAGACAAGGTGAATTGCGTAGCAAGAGAAGGTCCCCTGGGGGAGAGGGTGCCCTGGGGGAGGGGGTGCCCTCGGGCATAGTGTGGTCCCGCAAGTTTATGTCGGCTGACTTTCGCATGCTTCAGTGAGTCATAGTCCCTGATCGACGTGAATTCTAACAACAAATATTTTCCTGTTCACACGCTTTGCACTACCATGGCGCCCCCTTCAATCAACAGAGATGATAGCGTGCAGGAATTCATACCCGGTCAACGCTGGATTAGCGGCGCCGAGTTACAGTTAGGGCTGGGCACGGTAGTGAGCGTTGAACATCGTACCGTTACCCTGCGCTTCCTCGCCAGCGGTGAAACCCGTACCTACGCCAAACAGACAGCTCCGCTGAGCCGCGTGGCATTTGCGCCGGGTGATACCGTTCTCAGCGACGATGGACTCGGATTTATCGTCGAATCGGTGACAGAACAGGACGGCCTGCTCACCTATGCAGGAACAGACGAACAGGGTAGCCAGGTTGCACTTGAAGAAGGTCGGCTGAGTAATTTCATCCAGCTTAATCGTCCTACCGAACGCCTGTTTAGTGGACAAATCGATAAAGACCCCTTGTTCGAACTCCGCTACCAGTCCTTGCAGCACCTCAACCGGCTTGCCCATTCTGATTTATATGGATTGATTGGCTGCCGTACCAGTCTGATTCCCCATCAGTTATACATCGCCCATGAGGTCGCGAACCGTTACGCGCCGCGGGTACTGCTGGCTGATGAGGTCGGTCTGGGAAAAACCATCGAAGCCGGCCTGATTGTGCATCATCAGTTGTTGAGCGAGCGTGCCGGGAGGGTACTGATTGTGGTACCCGAAAGCCTGGTTCATCAGTGGCTGGTCGAAATGCTGCGCCGCTTCAACCTGTATTTTAGCATTTTTGATGAACGGCGCTGCCAGGCGATCAATACAGACAGTGAACAGGAAAATCCGTTTCACGGTGAGCAACTGGTGCTCTGCAGCCTGGAATTTCTGAGCGGGGATGGCGGACGTTTTCAGCAGGCCCTGAGCGGCGAGTGGGACCTGCTGGTGGTCGATGAAGCCCACCACCTGCAATGGTCGCCACAGCAGGCCAGCCCGGAATATCAGATCGTTGAACAACTTGCCACTAAAACCAAAGGTGTTTTATTGCTTACAGCAACACCCGAGCAGCTTGGTAAAGCCAGCCATTTCGCCCGCCTTCGCCTGCTCGACCCCAACCGCTTTCCCGATTTCGACACCTTTATCGAAGAGGAGAATCGCTATGAACCCATAGCCCGGGCGGTTGAAGTCCTGTTGAGTGAATCGCCGGCCGACGCAGCGACCCTTCATAGCCTGGCCGAAACGATCCAGGAAGGTGACAACCAGCAATTACTCGATACTTTACGGAATAGCGCGCATGACGATGTCGAAAACGCGCAGGCCCGGCAGGAACTGGTTGAGCACCTGCTCGACCGACATGGTACCGGTCGCGTTTTGTTCCGCAATACGCGCGCAGCCGTCAAAGGTTTCCCACAGAGGCAGCTTGACGCCTGCCCCCTGCCGTTACCAGAGCCCTACGCCCGATGCCTGGCCGCCGTTCAATGCAACGACACGACAGATCTGCAACAGCTGCTGTCCCCGGAATTGCTGCATCGGGTAACGGCAACAGCGGGCGAAACGCACTGGACTGAATTTGATCCCAGAATCAGCTGGCTGAGCAACAAGCTGAGGGCGTTGAAGCCGCATAAGGTACTGGTCATCACCTCCAGCGCCCGGACCGCGCTGGATATTGCCGAGGTCCTCCGCACTCAGGGCGGCATTCACAGCGCGGTGTTTCACGAAGGCCTGAGCCTGATCGAGCGTGACCGTGCCGCGGCTTTCTTTGCCGATCAGGAAAACGGTACGCAAGTCCTGGTGTGCTCGGAAATCGGCAGCGAAGGCCGCAATTTCCAGTTTGCGCACCAGATGGTCCTGTTTGACCTGCCGCTCAATCCCGATCTTCTGGAACAACGCATCGGGCGGCTGGACCGCATAGGCCAAACGCAAACCATCAAAATCCACGTACCGTACCTGGAGAACAGCGCACAGGCCACGCTGTTTTACTGGTATCACGAGGGACTGGCAGCTTTTGAGCACACCTGCCCGGCCGGTCACACGGTATACGTGCAGCTGGAGGCGGCCTTGACAGAGGCACTGTTCAAGCCTGGAGGCAGTATCGACAATCTTATCCGCAGCGCCCGGACACTCCATCATGAACTCAATGATGCTTTGCATCGTGGTCGCGATCGTCTGCTGGAATACAATTCCTGCCGGCCTCATACTGCCAACAAGCTCAAACAACGTGCAGTGACAGAAGATGAGACCTCCAGCCTGCCGGCGTACATGGAAGCTGTTTTCGATGCCTTTGGTGTGCACAGTGAAGATCACAGCGAAGCCTGCTACATCATTCGCCCGGGCGACCATATGCTGAGCCATTTCCCCGGCCTGGCCGATGACGGCATGACCATGACCTATTGCAGAGACACCGCGCTGTCATTTGAAGATGCGCAGTTTATCAGCTGGGAACATCCGCTGGTCACGGGCGCTATGGACCTGGTGCTCGGCAACGAACTGGGCAACACCGCAGTCACCACCATCAGCTATCGGGGTTCAAAACCCGGCACCCTGCTGATGGAATGCCTGTATCTGTTTGACAGCGTGTCCAACAGCGAACTGCAAAGCAGCCGTTATCTGCCGCCTACGACCATTCGGGTGGTGTTGGACGAATACGGTAACAGTCACGAAACAGACCTTAGCCATAGCCTTATCCAGCGTTCCCGCAGCCCGGTAAACGCAGACACCGCTAATAAAATCATACGGGCGAAAGAGCAGACATTAAGACAGCTGATTGTCCAGTGTGAAGAAACAGCCCGGGCACGCGCTCCAGAAATACTGGCAGCAGCACATCAGCGCTCAAAACAGACCCTTAACAGGGAAATCAACCGGCTCAGGGCACTGCGACAGGTAAATCCCAATGTTCGGGACGAGGAAATCGAATTTTTTGAACAACAGCAACAAATGCTGAACCGGGCACTGGACTCGGCCAGCCTGCGTCTGGACGCAGTCAGAGTGATTGTTGCAACCTGAAACCCGGACTGGCGATTAGCGGCAATAAAAAACGAAAATTTCGGTGTTTTTTTTCAGATTTGGTATATACTGACCGGCATAGCCGGTTGATATGGACAAAAACTTTCTATCACCACCACGGTCGGCTAGATAAAAATTGGTTGCACGTTCTATAGGTCTACTCAGAAGCTCCAAGCGGTAACTCCTGTACATAACCTTTAATGATCGGCAATTGAATACGCGTTATTAATTTATTACTAGAGGTTTTTACACTATGGTTACAGGCACCGTTAAATGGTTTAACGAATCCAAAGGTTTCGGTTTTATTGCTCCTTCCGATGGCAGCGCTGATGTGTTTGTACATTTTTCAGCCATTCAAGGTGACGGATTCAAAACACTGGTTGAAGGTCAGACGGTAGAATTCGAGGTGGAACAAGGGCCCAAAGGGCTGCAGGCTGCCAAAGTCATGCCGCAATAAGCGTTTTCCCAGGCCGCGTAATTACCAGAGAACCCCGCACTTTGCGGGGTTCTTTTTGTACCCCAGTGGCCAACTGAGGCCAGCGCCTAACATTTTTTCTTGCGTGCCGTCTGTACTTAAGACTGTGGGATATACACTCTAACGGCGGCCACGCCAGATCGATACCAGCACCCAGCCCCCTCCCAGCGTCGCCATAGCGAAGCCGAAGCTGGCGAGTATGGTCATGCCCAGATACCCGGTGTCCCCGCTTACCGACATCATAATCGATGTTCCGATAATAAACGCAGCGGTGATCATACCGATGGTAAGACGGCTCGCAGCACGATCCAGGCGTTCACCGAATCGTTCCAGCTCGGCAATATCAATGTGGACCCGCAACGCACCACGCCGCGCTGCCCGCAACAAACGACGAAAATCCTTGGGCAAGCCGACCAGCAGGTCCATCATCCCGGCCATTCCCCGCCAGCCGCGTTTGGCAACCTCGTTGGGCGAATAACGCAGAATCAGCGCCTGGCGATGAGTTTGCGGTCGAGTCCGGCCTCCTCAAGCGTCGTCCACTCCCTGCCGGGTATCCCCTCGATATATTCCTGTACATTGACACGCTCACAGGTCAACTGCCAGTAGACCTTGGGTACAACGATGTGGTCGCCTTTTTCCAGCGTGCTGGCAATTCGCGTGACGTTCCGGCACTCATGAGCAAGATCCAGCTCTCGCCGCAGTGAGAGGGTAAACTGGTGAACCACTTCCCTGGGCCGGAAACGGTGTACTTCCGGGTTATCCCTGGTCAGGACCTGGGCGAGCCGTTCCATCAGGCGCAGATCCGATTCCACCACCCGCTTGATACCGGGCCGGCGAATTTTGACGACAACCGATGTGCCATCCTTGAGGCGTGCCCGATGCACCTGCGCTATGGAGGCGGCTGCCAGCGGTTCGGTATCGCACTCGCAGCTTGAGGCTGCTAATTGACGGGCAGTGATAGAATGACGTTGTGTCCCACTCACTTCCGGCTCGCCGATGCTAAAAATCTCCAATCAACTCAATATCCCTGACAGTGAGATCGAGATCAGCGCCATTCGTGCCCAGGGCGCGGGAGGTCAGAACGTCAACAAAGTCTCATCCGCGGTACACCTGCGCTTTGACGTCAGCGCCTCATCCCTGCCGGCGTTCTACAAGCAGCAATTATTATCACTGCAGGATCAACGCATTAACAAAGAGGGTGTGATCGTAATCAAGGCCCGGCAATACCGTAACCGGGAGAAAAACAAGCAGGAAGCACTGAACCGACTGAAAGAACTGATTAGCAGTGTCGCAGTCAGCCGTAAAAAGCGTGTAGCCACCAGGCCAAGCCTCAGCTCACGGCAAAAGCGCCTCGATCGCAAAAGCAAACAGGGCCGCACCAAGGCCCTGCGCCGGAAGGTATTTGACTGATGGGCCGGTAAATTGGATCAACGGCGCTTTAGTTTATCCAGTGACACCAACTGGACGCTCTCCTCTTCAACCCCCTGAAGCCGGTCGCGGTCAATCGAAAACAGGCGAAAGCCACTGAGCATCGCAGAGATATCTGACAGCTTGCCCCTGCCATCATGCAGAGAGACACCTGCAATGTGAAGAACGCTGAACCAGAACAGGGCCTGCGCCAACAAAGCGTGTACTGATGGAAGGTAAAATCCGGATACAACAGGCTGATGCTGCATCACTGCCCCGCTTGCAACCTGCACCAGCAGCACCAGGTAACTGAGCAGATATAGCGGTTTCCACAACGGATTCTGCGCATACCAGCGCGGCAAAGGCGTTTTGCCCAGACTGATATAAAAACGCAGGGTCTCAGTGCCAGCCTTGAATTCAGAAGATGCCGGAATCAGGCTCGTGAGACGCTCGTGCTCCTGCCCAACGAGCATCAAGGCAACGCGAACAATCAAGCCAGGCACCAGCATACCGGCGGCGAGATAGTGTAAATCCAGCGACGACTCTGCCAGCGAGGGACTCTCCGCGACCAGCCAGCCCGTCAGTAACAGTACCAGGGTGGCAAGCCCGATCGTCCAGTGGCTCAATCGCAGCCAGCCACTCCAGACCAGCACCCGCTTGTATTCTTTTTCACTCATAAGTACAACACGTCCTGAACAGACACCCCTGACTTTCAGGGTTAACCATTGCTTCTCATTCTAACGGAATTTATTCTCTGAGCTCGACTTTGATTAATTCAACTGGAGAACAATATGAGTGACACACTCATGATTTTACCCGCCAGGGATTGCACGACCATCCGGCTTGTGCGTGTACCGGATGGATTCGAAAAGCACGAGGCATTCCGTCATGTAACCGGCCTCGTCGCGAGCATAGAAGAAGACAAACCCGACTATCAATGGGAGGATATCGCCGTGGTACTGGAAGACCACGGGTTCGAACCCGTCGAGTTTATCCTAGGACCCGCACTGGATTGAGTTTTGGAAAATCGCTGCTAACAGGCGAACCATTGTCCGCATCGGTTCACTTGTTGACACCATGGAGCGAAGCAAGCATTCTAGAATCAAAATAGAGTGAATCAGGCTATTGAGCGGCTAATATTGTATCAGGCAATGCCGCTGAAATATCCATGTCATCTGCATATCAAATTGACCAGGAGGCACTCGGTATGACAAAGATCCGTTTTCAAATTGCTCCAGATGTTGAATTCAAGATGGACCTTGAAGTGGAAGGCATCGCGGCAGAAAGCCGTGATTATGATGTCCAGCAACACAAAGCAGAAGTTTACCAGGAATTCGAGCGGCGACTGCAAAAGGCGTTCCCTGAAGGAATCCACATTGACAGCTTCGACTTCGGCCTGAGTCAGGAGCGCAATGATTAAGCGGCCAGATAGCGAATAGAACAGCGTCGGAGCGCATATTCCGGATGCCCTCCAGCCGCGTACAATTTGTGCTCGATAATCCGTGGCGATTTACAAGATTGGTAATTTCCGGCTTTCGGGCCAATCAGGGGCTGCTGCTGGCTGGGGCGGTCGCCTATTACACGCTGTTATCCATGGTACCGATGCTCGCGCTTATCCTGGTGCTGCTCTCGCAAATCCAGGAATCCCACGAGCTGCTCGATACACTGCATGATTACCTGGTATTAATCGCTCCCGGGCAGGTCGATGCTCTGATTAACCAGATCAGTCTATTCCTGGACAACTGGAAAGTGGTCGGCGTGGTGGGACTGCTGATCCTGTTGTTCTTCAGTTCGCTGGCATTCACCGTGTTGGAAAATGCCATGTCGGTAATCTTCTTTCACCGTGTAGCCATCAAGCGCCGGCATTTTCTGATGTCAGCGATAATTCCCTATTTTTTCATACTGCTACTGGCTGCCGGCCTGCTGCTGGTCAGTGCTGTCAGTGGCAGCCTGCACGCGCTGGATGCCAGCTCTATAACGTTGATGGGACATGTCTGGTCACTCAGCGGTGCGGAGAAGACGCTGGTTTATCTGCTGGGCATTATCGGTGAAATCCTGCTGCTCACTTCACTCTACCTGGTCATGCCGGTAGGACGGCTGGAACTGCGCCATGCACTGATCGGGGGAATCACAGCGGTCGTACTATGGGAGATCACCCGTCAATTTCTCGTCTGGTATTTCTCGACGCTGTCACTGGTGAATGTGGTTTACGGCACTTTTGCAACTGCAATCATCATTCTCATCACCCTGGAAGCGGCGGCAACGATCCTGCTAATCGGCGCTCAGGTGATCGCTGAATACGAGCGTATCGGCACTACACCCAGGGCGCCCCACGGCCTGCAGACCTGACGGTGGACTAGCGAAGCGGTACACCATACGTCAGGTCGTGGTGCCCTACGGCAGAAGCGCGTCAGTAGTTTCAACAATTGTTGAACCCCTCCGAGAACCTACAATTACGCCGCTGTTTGAATGTTCCCTTATTCTACAGCAGAGCCAAGTGGATGGTTAATAGACAGTTATCAGCCAGTCAATTGAACTTCTCATGCGTTACAATATTCGGAATTAATGCGTAAATATATGAATAAGAAGGTGCGGGTAGATGTATTTCTATGCGGGATTGTAACTGGCAGTCTGGCATTGGCAGATTGCCCTAATACAATGCCGTCACAGTTACTGCAGGACTGCATAGTATATGAAAGTTCCGGGTCCGGGCCATCGTTCCCTAACGCGGATTACGATCATATGGATTTGTATTCCAACTGGTTAAAAGAACAACAGCCGACTTCGAATAATCGACCCGCAAGAATATCTTCGATGGAAAAGAAATGAACTATTGACCAACCACATCATCAGAACGCGGCGGACCTCCGGGAACTGCCGTGGAACTCCACATAGATGACCTGGGGACAGCGACTTGGATGAAACAGTCCCTGCAGCAGAAACGATTCAGGTACCACAGAGCCGGGAGCGCCCGCCCGGTTTAACCCGGCCATTAAGGTGGGGGGCTCGCGTGCTCAAGGAGCACCTTCACCCCATTCACATTCGAGTCAGCATCGCTCCCCGCGCGTTAGTGAACGGGCATATGTGAGGTATCAACTGGCTATCAAAAAGAATCCTGAGGATTGGAAGGATGAGCATTTAACTATTATAAGAACGCTTTCTCCAGAGCAACTCTCGGTGGCGAATGAGAGGCTGGCAAGCTGGCAGCCCGGCCAGTGAGCGTACAATTTTAGCCGGAAGTCCCCGTTTAGTGAATTTCTGCGTCCCGTCGACGATTGGGCCGTAGTGTACTAAGTTTGAGTTAACAGACTGCTGTTACTGCATAAGCAGGCGATGGGACGCATTCACTACCATATGAAGAATCTCATGTTCATTGCTTCCAGCATGGAGATCCATTATCCGATCACTGTCCTCTTCGCCGTGTCCTTGGGGCTCGCCGGATGCGTCCCGCTCCCCTGGAAGTCTGAGTAAGCGCGCATCAGCGCGCATCGCACTAACATGATTCGGTGGTTGCTTAAGCTGTTAGGAGACTCTAAAAGGAGAGCAACAATGAAACTATCGGAGTTCGCTATTGCATTGGCGTTTCTCATACCAGAATGGTTTATAGGTGTTGCCAACGCTGATACGCGTTGCCGAACTGATTCATTTGGTTATACAAACTGTAGGGATAGCAGTGGAAATAGATGGCGGGGTCGAACAGATTCCTTCGGCAACGTAACATGGAGAGACAGCAGAGGTAACACAGTAAGAGGCAAAGCCGACTCTTTCGGTAATACAATCTACAGGGACAACTTGGGTGGCACGCTTCGAAGGCGTACAGACTCGTTTGGCAGTGGAAGGTGGCGTGACAATAGCAGGTACTCTATTAAAGGTAGGGCCGATTCTTTTGGTAATAGAACCTACAGGGACAATATAGGAAAATCTGTTAGATGTCGTACTGATTCATTTGGTAATACGAGCTGTAAGTAAATCACCCTTAATGGCTGCTCCCGGCCGAACACAATGTTATTCGTAGCCGCTTCGGGCAGCTTTGTTTGTCGGAATTCCTAAATAAATGTCGAATAGGTTACGGACTTTCTGATGCTCTGTCTGACAAGGCTTGTGATTCCTGATGAATAACAATAGTGCACAGAAATTCAACGTTGATAAGGCATAAATAAATGCTATCGCAGCAACTGAACCGCTAGCAGGGGTGAACACATCTTCCGATCAAGATCAAAACTAATCTTCTGGACAGTGGCAGTTGCGTGTCAAACGAGTAGTCTACTGACTCAGGGACTACACGATAATTACAATCAGGTAACAAAAGACGATAGCTGCAGCGGGGTATCGATACGGTGAGAGTCGGGCCGGTGTTTGATCCCGGCGGCCGTCTGGATCTTCGGCTCCGGCGTTCTTCGGCTGATTGGCAACCCGAGAAAGAAAGCAGCCTAATCGTTAACGCAGTATCAACACAGACGGCGATCCAAAGGCCGCCGTTTCTGCTTCCACCCAAGCACGTATAACTGAATTGGAGCATTCGTATGGAAAACTACATCGTGCGCATATACCGCAGAGGTGAATGTCAACCAGACAGTATAATTGGACTTGTAGAACCCGTTGAAACCGGCGAAATACAACCGTTCAGCACACTCAGCGAGTTAAAAGCTATCCTTGCGGGAACCTCGACAATGATGGAGGAAACTGCAGCAGAGAAGCTGTGTGTTGGATAGGAAACCCATATGTCCCGATTTATGGCGCTGGTGGTCTGTATCCTTGCCTTTTCACTGAGCGCTTGCGGCAAACATGATGACCCCGCGGCAAACGTACCGGCCAGCCACCGCGTGCCTGACGACAACCTTTTCAAGGATAAGCTGCGCGCGCTGGAGCAGGCTGAGCACGTGCGGAAGACGCTTAACAATGCCGCAGCGCGGCAGCAGGAAGTGCTCGAGGCACAGGCGCAGTGATCGCCAGCATGCCCCAGCATGCCGATTTAACATGATTTCTCATGCTGTGGCGGTGACCGGCGTGTATCAACGCAACAATAAAATCTTAAAATATATCTATAATATCAAAGACATATACAGAATACTTTTTCCATCAGTAAAATCCTCAATATACACGCACTGCAAAATAATGTATTAAATGCATTCTGAGTCTTTGTCATTGCGGCACATGGCGCAATGGGGAGTTTATACCGGCGCTACCTGTGCGATGATGCGTACAGCACGCAGCTTTCTCATGGCAAGTATTATTCGGACATTCCGTCACTCGAATGACGGATTGATAAATATCACAACAATCAGGCTACAGTGGCAACGAATACACTGCGGCGCACGTGGGGAAACAACGGAGGAGTGAACGTGATGATTTCCAGCCATTTACAGGCCGTTGCAGACAACGGATCATTAACGATCAAGATCAACGGCCCGATGGACTTGCGGCTGACCTCAGCACTGAGGGAATACTGCCACGATACCGGTGTAGCCTACAGTCGCTATATCGTCGACTTCCGGAATGTGAGTATTGTTCGTGATTCCGGGCTTGCTCTACTGCTCATGCTGAAGCGCCTGGCAAACCGGGCGGGCGCGACGCTGCAGGTGATAAATGGCGACACCGATATGATGCACAGGTGCCTCAAGCTGGGTATCTAGCCGCCCTGACGAGACCCCAGCAACGTCATTCAACCCGGCGATCGATAAACTGTGTCCGAACGACGTGTTCCGACCCGCGAATTTACGGGCTAATCCCGCAGAACCACGTCGCACACTTTCATAATAGACCCTTTTATAGCGCCCACGCAGACTGAAGTCCTGAACAGCGTAAATTGCTATACTTCTTTCATTGCACAGACAGTGGTCGTTATCGCCCCTATTCTGCAGAGGTTCCGCCACGCCTATGGACTTGCGCCCTGCACAGATTGACAGGCGGCAAAATTTCTGCGGACGGCAACACCCGCTTATACCTCTGGCAGTCGGCGGCAAGTGCTATCATTAAACATAGAAAAAAGCAGACTGGGCTCTTCCTCCTCATTGATGACTGCTTCAGACTGGATTCGACAACGTGCCTTATCCTTGGAATTGCGATTTATTCGCTTTTCATCCTACCTGGAGAGAATCCCTCTCCTACGGTATTTGCACCGTAACGTCACGGCTGACCTCGAGATACTCAGCCGTGAGGAAAATATTTCGATAGGATTACGAATCAAATTTATAAGCCCCTATCTAAATCTACCCGTTGCAGTTGAAAAAACGCAAATCGGTTATGAAGACAAGGAACACGGATTTACCGCCACAGCATTTCGATTTTTTGATTGGCATTCGTGGATGCATATCGAAGGTAAGATTGACTGGGAAGGGGCGCATACAGTAAACGTCAACGGAACGAGGACAGAGCTTATTACCGGTTTTGTTTATAAGATAAGTGGTATGTCCGTCCCCGCAGAAAATTATGGTATCAGGTTGGCAGAGGGCGTGGACGGGACTGCCAGAATCCTGTGGGGCCGAGAAATAGAACGCATGAAATTCGAGCCTGTCTATTGGATGCTCGAGCCGAGGGATATCAACTATCATGTGGTGGCAATATATGACAATGACTTGATGGTATTGATTGTGTCGCTGTCTAGCATCGGGAGCGGCAACAAGCTGGTTTACAGGAAATCGATTAGACAACTTGAAGACTGGATAGGGTTAAACCTGGGCAGAAAACACCCTGAAAGAATCGCGTTAGCATTTCTTAGATACGTCAGGGATTGGGGGCCGTTACGTATGGAACCTCTGTTCAATGGGCTTAAAGAAGTCCTGGAAAGCTTGCATATACCAGACCTGGAAAGAATCCATTTTGAGTTCTATGCAGATAACTCCGGTGTTGTGGATAATCGGTATGGACGACTTCTTGCTGTGAATATGTTGAAAGCCTTGGGTACAGAAAAAGCACGTGTTGCTCTTAATGCGATTCATGATTTCACTAAGAATCAGAATATTCAGCCCGAAGAACTGGAATTTATTGAGAGAACAATTGGCGCCGTTGATAAAATTCTGCAGGCAGGCAATCCAGATAAAGGGGATTAAACAACAAGACCAAACTGACCATGAGAAAAAACTACAGGGTCTGGCCCCCAACAATCCAGGAAACTGCTTTATATCATGCACTTGGTAAATTGCCTGAACGTAAACCTGAACTGGCTCATGAATTCTACTGACGAAATAGAATTAATATCTTAAACTATTAGCATAAATATAAAAAACAGTCAGGAAAATGATGTTATGTTTGAGCGTGTTCTTGATTTTATAGCAACGTCCTGGAATATTCTGCGCCCTTTGCTTGTAGTATCAGATTATGAAGGTGGAGTTGTTTTACGATTTGGTCGTTATAATCGTGAAATAACTCCAGGTTTAAATTGGAAAATCCCGTTAGCCGACAACGCAATTATCACTTCCACTGTAACCACTACAATGGCATTACGACCACAGACGCTTACCACCAAGGATGACTTAACAATAGTATTATCAGCTATTGTTAAGTACCACATTTCCGACGTTAGGGCTTATTTACTTGATATATGGGATTCAGCAGATGTACTGAATGACCTAACACTAGGAGCAATCAGGGAAATCATAGCTTCTGTCAATTACGAGGATTTGCGCGGCAGCCTAATTGAAGAAGAGGTTCTCAAAACCATCAAAGATGAGGCCAGCAGATACGGCGTGGACATCCATAAGGTTACCTTTTCGGACCTTGGAAAAGTCCGGTCCTTGAGACTTATTACAAATGAACCATCGGAGCTGATTTAAGGATTATCTTGCAGTTGAGACATGCAAAGCTTACTCAAGCCATAATCAGGTACTTTTGTTTAAATTTAGCCTTCCCTTGTATTGCCAAGGCAGAAAATTCATTCATGGATTGGGAGACTCAACTGTATGGAGGGGAGTATTATGAAGACAAAAGGGCCGGAACTTATAGTATCGCGTCTATACCATTTCTAAATGACTTCTCAATAACTGGAGAGTTCCTATATGAACGATATAGTGACTATAATTTTGCTGGAGTCGGAGGGCATTTCACATGGGACGCAACAACATTCGCAAAACTCGGATTAGTAGGTTCGCATGCACATGAAGAATATGACTTTGGCTCAGATTTTGAAGATCAAGAATCAGAAGTTGTATCCAGTACACTGGGACTAGATGCAGAACTTAATCATGATCCTGTAACCCTTGCAGTACAACTCGGCAGAATTTTTAACAATACTTATAACAATGACCGTTATTATCTTTCCATGGACATGTATTACTGGGGTGCTGAATACCAATGGTATGCGAGAGGTGCGACCAGACAGACCAAGAATTACCAAGAATATACTATCGAAGGATACCGGGCATTATTTTCTGATGTTTTACCCGTCACCTTGTACGTGGGCGCAACGAGAAATGACTTAGGTACAAAAGAAGAGATTCGAACTTATCATACAAGTTACGATTCTGTTTACACTGGCGGCTATATCGACTTTCTAAGCACCAGCTCATCTAGATGGAATCTATGGGTTGAAGCAGCCAGGCAGGATGAGGATACGGTTTTCTCAATTGAATTAAATTTAGCTTTTGGCCCCGGTGCTGATGCACCTTACATTTCAGCTTTTGGTTTTACTCAATGATAGCCAGGCAATAATTGCACTCCCCCGGAAGACCGATTTTACCTGCACAAATAGACCAGGCAACCATACGCTATACCCCCGTTTTCAAAAACGGGGGTATAGCAATTTCGCTATCTATTCGTACAAGGTGCCCGCTCACCTCCTAGGAGAGGCGAACAACTTGTTACCTAGCCGCTTTCCTCTTGGCCACTTTCTTCTTGGCCACTTTCTTCTTGGCCACTTTCTTCTTGGCCACTTTCTTCTTGGCCACTTTCTTCTTGGCCACTTTCTTCTTGGCCACTTTCT
>Ga0209567_10000138_pt1 | contig 37980 bp, 38 predicted proteins | sample COG_12_FD_184756 | JGI IMG/M metagenome (GOLD analysis project Ga0209567, IMG submission 184756) | Pelagic marine sediment microbial communities from the LTER site Helgoland, North Sea, for post-phytoplankton bloom and carbon turnover... | ecosystem: Environmental > Aquatic > Marine > Neritic... | reverse complement strand
TCGCAGGCATGCTCATCATGGCTTACAACGTCTGGAAGACCGTAAGCGACAAGAAACCCGTACCCGTCGCGGTACTGGATCCGGCGTAAAGGAGAGCCAGGCCATGCGCCATGAAACCATTGAAAAAAGCCTGAACCTCATGATGGTGCTGATCGTCCTCGCGATCAGCGTCGGCGGCCTCGTCGAGATCATCCCGCTGATGTTCAGTGCCGATGCGACCGAGCCGGCCGAGAACATCGAGCCCTACAGCCCGCTGCGCCTCGCCGGTCGCGACGTTTACGTTCGCGAAGGTTGCTACAACTGCCATTCGCAGATGATCCGACCATTCCGCAGCGAGACCGAGCGCTACGGTCCCTTTACGACCGCTGGCGAGACCGTGTACGACAGGCCGTTCCAGTTCGGCTCCAAGCGCACGGGCCCGGACCTCGCGCGTGTCGGCGGCCGCTACAGCGACGACTGGCACCGGCTGCACCTCGTAGAACCGCGCGCGCTGGTGCCCGAGTCGAACATGCCCGGGTACCCGTGGCTTACCGAGCGGCTGGTCGATCCCGACTTCGTTACGGCCAAACTCAGGGCACTGCAACTCATCGGCGATCCCTACACCGACGAACAGATTGCGGGTGCCGCCGCTGCCGTCGAGGGTCGCACGGAAATGGACGCGCTGGTTGCGTACCTGCAGGAACTGGGTACCAACCGCAGCGAACGCAGGTAGCGGTCGATGGACCTCAACGACCTGCGCGGCATCCTGACGGCCATCACTTTCTTCGCATTCGTCGGTATCTGGGTGTGGGCCTGGAGCCATCGGCGCAAGAAAGACTTCGAGGCTTCCGCGGCCCTGCCGCTGGAAGAGGATAATTACATTACCAATAACGAGCGGGAGAACATCTGATGCCTGCATTCTGGCACTGGTTCGTTGCTGCTGGCACGATCGTTTTCGTCATCTGGTGTGTCTGGCTCGTTAGCTGGTCGGCCAAACAGGGGCCTGCAAATGTCGCGGACGAGGATCTCGTCGGCCACAAGTGGGACGGCGACCTCGAGGAGTGGAACAATCCCGCTCCCAAGTGGTGGCTATACCTGTACTTCATCACGATCGCCTGGGCGCTGGGCTACATGATCGCGTTCCCGGGGCTCGGCAGCTGGGAAGGCACGCTCGGCTGGTCGCAGGAGGGCCAGTACGAGGCCGAGATGCAGACGGCAGCCGATCGCTACGAGCCGATCTATGAAGAGTTTGCGGCCATGGACTTCGAAGCCCTGGCGAAAAATGAAGACGCAAATCAGCTCGGCAAGAGCCTCTACGCAAGTTATTGTACAACCTGCCATGGCTCCGACGCGCGCGGCGCAACGGGCTACCCGAACCTCGCCGACAGTGACTGGCTATGGGGCAGTTCGGAAGACGCGATCGTGTCGACGATCACCAATGGCCGGACGGCCGTGATGACGCCGTGGGCGCAGGTGCTGGGTTCGGACGAAGCGGTCGACAACATGGTGCATTACGTACAGAGCCTTTCGGGTCTTGTCGAGGCTGACGAAGCGGCTGCAAGTGCGCAGACGCAGTTCACTACGTTCTGTGCCGCCTGTCACATGCCGACAGGTACGGGCAACCAGCTGGTTGGCGCTCCCAACCTGACCGACGACGTCTGGTTGTACGGCAGCTCGGACGAGGTCATTCGCGAGACGATCGTCAAGGGCCGCAACGGCATGATGCCGGCGCACGGCGAGCTGCTCGGCGAGAATCGCACCAAGATTCTCTCGGCCTACGTTTACAGCCTGTCGCAGCAGTAATCCGTTGACGTGATCAGCGAAGAGTATCGAGGTGCCAAGCAATGGAGCCGTGACAAGCAGGCGGTCTTCACGGTCGCCTGGATATCCTTCCTCGTGGCCGCAACTGGCACCATGCTGTTCTTCGCCGTGTTCGACCCGGTCGACCTGACCGGGATTTTCGACGCCGATCTCGATGTGAGTCGTGATGCCGGCTACGCGGCCGGTTTCTTCTTCTTCTGGATCTTGTGTGCGATTTGCTCAGGGCTAACGGCATTCCTGGTACGCACCGCGCCCAAGCGCGACGCGAAACACCGAGAGCAATGAACAAACCGCAAGGCGCCTCGATGTACGAGAGCGCGAAGAAGATCTACCCGCGCGAGATCGGCGGGCGTTTCGATCGCCTGAGCAAGATCGCGACCGTCACCCTGCTGGGTCTTTTTTACATCGTGCCCTGGCTGCAGTGGGACGAGCGCCAGGCCGTGCTGTTCGATCTTCCGGCGCGCAAGTTCTACCTGGTCGGTCTCACGCTCTGGCCGCAGGACTTCCCGTACCTCGCGCTGCTCCTGATCATCGCCGCCCTGTCGCTGTTCTTCTTCACGGCGCTGGCAGGCCGACTTTTCTGCGGCTTCGCCTGCCCGCAGACCGTCTGGACCGAAGCGTTCATCTGGATGGAACAATTCACCGAGGGCACGCGCTCGCAGCGCATGAAACTCGACAGGGCGCCCTGGTCGCTGACCAAGTTCCGCAAGAAAGCCTCCAAGCAGTTGCTCTGGATCACGTTTTCGATGTGGACGGGTTTTACGTTCGTCGGCTATTTCACCGAGATCCGACAGCTCGGCCTGGACATACTGGGCTTCAGCGTCGGTGGCTGGACATTGTTCTGGGGCCTGTTCTACGGCTTCGCGACCTACGGCAATGCCGGTTACATGCGCGAGCAGGTCTGCAAATACATGTGTCCGTATGCGCGCTTCCAGAGCGCGATGTTCGACAGGGACACGCTGATCATCTCCTACGACGAGGAGCGCGGCGAACCGCGAGGTGGACGCAAGCGTTCGGTCGACCCGAAGGAAGCCGGCCTGGGCGACTGTATCGACTGCCAGCTGTGCGTGCAGGTCTGCCCCACGGGTATCGATATCCGCGAGGGTCTGCAGTACGAGTGCATCGCCTGCGCCGCCTGCATCGATGCCTGCGACTCGATCATGGATCGCATGAAATACCCACGCGGCCTCGTACGCTACACGACCGAGCACGGCCTGCGCCACGAGTCGACTCGCGTAATCCGGCCGCGAACGATCGTATATGCCACGTTGCTCACGATCCTGATCGGTGGCCTCCTGACCGCAATGGCAACGCGCACGCCTGTAATCCTCGACGTGATCAGGGACCGCAATTCGCTTTATCGCGAACTTCCCAACGACGTCATCGAAAATATTTACACGCTCAAGGTCATCAACCAGAGCAATGACCCACGCAATTTTGTGCTGTCTATAGCAGGCCTCGAAGGCATATCCCTCGACGGTGTCGGAGAGCAGATTACGGTGGACGGCGGCGGTGTCCTGTCGCTGCCCGTCAGGGTCCGTGCCGATCGCGACAAGGCGCTCGGCATTCATGAAATCGACTTCGTCGTCACGGCAAGCGACGACCCCGGCGTCTCGGTGACCGAAGACAGCCGCTTCCTGGGTCCCACACCCTGAGTCTCGTCATGGAGCGCGAAGACACACAGCCCTGGTACCGGCAGTTCTGGCCCTGGTTCATCATCGCGTTATTGTCGTCGTCCGTGATCGCCAGCCTGACAACGGTCTGGATCGCGCTGCAGACGACTGACTCGCTGGTCGTGAAATCCGGGGACGGCATGCAGATCGTTGCCGAGCGGCGCATCAACGCCGAACAGCTTGCATCCGAGCTGCAACTGGCGGCGGTGATCGAGATCGAACTCGATACCGGCGCAGTCTCGGTTGCGATGCGCTTGGGCGATCTCGACACGGTGCCGGCGATGCTCGAACTCGAGCTTGCGCATCCGGCGTTTGCCAACCAGGACCAGTTGATCCCGTTGCACCGTGCCCGGCCTGACGAAGCGGGAAACCCTGTCTGGGCGGGCCATTTTGTCAGTGTCCCGGACGGTCGCTTCTACGTGACGCTGAAGTCGGGCGACGACTGGCGAATCTCCGGTGAATGGCAAGGCGAATCGAGCCTGACCCTGCGAGCCGCAAGCCATGACAGCGGGCGCTGAAACCTGCTTCCACTGCGCGCTGCCGGTTCCCGCTGACTGCAATCTCATCGTCGACATCGAGGGCCAGCAGCAGCCGGTGTGCTGCCCGGGATGCAAAGCCGTTGCCGAATTGATACGCGACTCCGGCATGAGCCGCTACTATGCACTGCGCGAGGCGCCGGATCCCGGTGTCGGGCGCCCCCCTGAAGAAGCCGCAGAATGGCTGGTCTTCGATAGCGACGACATGCTTGGAGCATTTGCCGAAACCTCTGACGGCATTTCCGAAGCCACGGTGTACGCCGGCGGCATGTACTGTTCGGCCTGCAGCTGGCTCATCGAGACAACGCTGGGCAAGCTCGCGGGGGTCGTTTCAGCCGAGGTAAATCCCGTCACGCATCGATTGCTCGTGCGCTGGCAACAACATGCGCTGCGATTTTCCGACGTGCTCGAAACGCTGGCCGACCTCGGCTACCAGCCACAGCCGCTTGCGCCCGAGAACACGACTCGCCCCGAACTGGTCGAGCAACGGGCGGCGCTGAAGCGTCTCTTGGTCGCTTCACTCGGAATGATGCAGGTCATGATGTTCGCGGTCGGCCTGTACGCGGGCGATTTCCAGGGCATCGACGCCGAGATGAAGCGTTTCCTGCGGCTCGTGAGCTTCCTCGTCACGACGCCGGTCGTCTTCTACGCGGCGCGGCCATTCTTCAAGAGCGCGTGGCGAGGTGTCAGGACGCGTAAACCGGGCATGGACCTGCCCGTATCGATCGCGGTCGGATCCGCCTATGCCGCATCGGTCTACGCGACGTTCACGAACGGTCCCGCCGTCTGGTTCGACTCGGTCACGATGTTCGTCTTCTTCCTGACACTCGGGCGCTTTCTCGAGATGCGTGCGAGACATCGCTCGATCGATCGCACTGTCGCATTGTCTTCCCTCTTGCCGAACACGGCCACGCGCGTCTCCGGGGATGCGACGTTCGTCGTACCTGTCAGCCAGCTACAGGCGGGCGACAGGGTCCTCGTACGAGCGGGTGATGGTATTCCCGCCGATGGGGTGATTGTCCACGGCCGCACCAGCGTTGACGAAGCGCTGCTGACCGGCGAGGCGCGGCCACAAACGAAGGTCATCGGCGACGCCGTGGCCGCGGGCAGTGTCAATGTCGATGGTCTCATCGAGCTAAGGGTGACGAGTACCGGCAGCGATACGACACTGGGCACGATCAGCCGGCTGAGCGAACGCGCACGCTATGCACGCCCCGCCTATGTCACCGTGGCCGATCGGGTCGCGAGTTACATCGTCGTCGCATTGCTGGTCGTCGCTGCTCTCGTCGCAGGCTACTGGTATTTCGCGGCGCCCGAACGCGCCTTCGTGATCACGCTCTCGGTGCTCGTCGTCACCTGCCCCTGCGCGCTGGCCCTGGCAACACCTGCTGCTTTCGCCGCTGCTGGAAGCCGCCTCTCGCAGCTTAAGCTCCTCGTCACCAATGGCAACGCGATCGAATCATTGTCGCGTGCGACCCGCGTAATCTTTGACAAGACCGGAACGCTGACGCTCGGGACGCCGGCGATCACATCGGTCCTCGTCTACGACCCGCAGTTCACCGAGCACGACTGCCGCCGCATTGCGGCCGCACTCGAGTCAGCCTCCTCGCATCCGCTCGCGCATGCGTTCGCGCTCGACGAAGAATTGCCGATCGTGAGCAACCAGCACGTAGAAGTCGGAAGAGGCGTCAGCGGACGCATTGACGGAGCCTCGTGGCGACTTGGCAGTGCCGAATTCGCGGGCGGCGGTGTGTCGGACGGGGACGGTAGCGCAACGCAGGTGTTCCTTTGCCGGGACAGAGCGCCCGTCGCATGGTTCGAGATCGAGGACGAGCTGCGCCCCAAAGCGAAGGAGACGATCGATGCCTTGCACGCCATGGGTATCAGGACCGCCCTGGTCAGCGGCGATCGGCAAAGCTCCGTGGAGGACGTAGCCAACAAGCTGGGAATCGATGAATATCACGCGCATTGCACGCCGCAGGACAAGCTCGAGGTCATCCAGGCAGCACAACACGTCGGCGAGCGCGTAGTAATGGTAGGCGATGGCATTAACGATGCGCCTGTCCTGGCCGGCGCCGACACCTCGATCGCTCCGTCCCACGGAGCGATGCTCGCGCAGACCAGCGCCGATGTCATCATGCTCGGAGACTCGCTGCAGCCCCTGACGACGGCGCTCTGCATGTCCGGCAGGACGATGCGTATCGTGCGCCAGAATCTCGCCTGGGCGATCGTATACAATGCGCTGGCATTGCCGCTCGCGGCAGCGGGGTTCGTGCCGCCGTGGCTGGCCGCGATCGGCATGAGCGCCAGTTCGCTGATCGTCGTTCTCAATGCACTACGCCTCGGCAAATTCGAGTAAGCCATGTCCATACTTTACGTCCTGATCCCGCTGGCACTGCTGCTACTCGGTGGCGCCGTGTGGGCATTCTTCTGGGCCGTCGGCAGCGGCCAGTTTGACGATCTCGACACGCCGGCGGTGCGCATCATCATGGATGACGATGAGAAACCCGCGGACGGCAGCGAGTCATGACCGAATCACTGCCGCTGATCGGAGCGGCGTTCGTTACGGGATTTCTCGGCAGCGCGCATTGCTTCGGCATGTGCGCCGGCATTTCCGGTTTGTTTGCGGTTAACGCGAGCGCAACCTCACTGCGACGCGACATCCCGATGGCTGTTACGTACAACCTGGGACGCGTTCTGAGTTACGTCTTCATCGGCGTCATCGTCGCGGCGCTCGGGAAGTCGATCGTTGGCGGAATCCCCAGGCTCGCAGCACCCGTGCGCCTGTTCAGCGGCGTGCTGATCGTCATTGTCGGACTCCAGGTGGCGTTCAACTGGCGGGTGCTCGCGCCCGTAGAAAAGGCCGGCGCATCGCTGTGGCAGCGCATTGCGCCAGCCGCGAAAAGGCTGTTACCCGTTACGAGCATGCCCAAAGCGCTGGGCCTCGGCCTGCTCTGGGGCTGGCTGCCCTGCGGTCTCGTTTACAGTGTCCTGCTGCTGGCCGCGACGACGGCAAACCCGGCACAGGGCGCGGCAGTCATGCTGGCCTTTGGCCTCGGCACGATGCCGGCCATGATCGCCACGGGCGTCAGCGCATCAAAGCTCGCCGGGTTCATGAGCCGGCGTCGCCTCGGCGCGGGATTGTTAATTGTAATTCTGGGCCTCGCGACTCTCGCGATGCCGGTAGCAAAGCTCGCCGGTTCGGAAGGCCATGCGCAGCATGGCGAACACAGCATGCAGCCGTGAAGATGGGTCAGGGTGCGTGCCCGTACACGATGATCCGCGTCCTATAGATAGGGAGCCTCGTCGATGTCGAACTCGACCTCTTCGCTGGCGCTCGCGGGTAGTTTGGCCATTGCCTCTTTCAGCATCTCCACGTGCTCGGTCTCCTCGTCCCGTAGCTCGGTGAACAGTTCCCGGACATCGGGATCGGTGATGCCGGGCAAGGCCATGTCGTAGAAATCGTAAGCCTTCTTCTCGGCGGCGAGCCCGATCTCGAACGCCTGGACGACCGACATTCCCCGTCGCGGCGCCCCCATATCCGGGGCTTCGACGTCAAACAGGTCATCCAGCGTCAGCCGCGCGGGGGCATCACCGAACAGGGCCTTGCGCCGGGCCTCCAGTTCCTGGCCGTGCTTGGCCTCGTTCTCGGCCATCGTGACAAAGAACCCCCCGGCATCGAAGCCGCCACTGCGACCGAGCTGGGAGGCAAACATCTGGTAGCGGTGGCACGCCTCCATCTCGATCAGCTTCGCGAGGTCGAGGGCATCCATCAGGCTAAGTTTGGACAGTTCAAGGCGGGTGGACATCAAAGGCTCTCCTGGTCCAGGTTTGACGTTCCGAAGAGGCGCGTCGGTACGATGATAACACCGCCGATCGGATGACGAGAAGGCGACGAATCCAGTCTAGGGACGCTCCGCCTCGAGTCGGCGCTCCAGCCAGCCGAGCGCAGTCTCCGCGTACATCATGCACGCGACGTTATTGACGAACGGGTTGCCCTCATCGCGAAGTTCCAGCTTGTCGTACATGCCGAAAAAAAACGGGTGCGGCGAAAGCAATATGTCGCAGTCGAGATTGGCGATGATATCGGCGGTCTCCGTCAACGCCGCCGCGGCGCCACTCGTGCTGAAGCGAAACCCGTCGGCCGAAACGGCACTCATGCTGTCCGCGTAGACGACGTCGTAACAGGTGTTCATTGCGCAGGACTGCCAGGTCCACGTGACGCCGCCCTGCGTGTGTCCCGGCGTATAGACAGCCCTGACCCCGACCGACCCTACCGTCACGAAGTCGCCATCAGGTACAGCAACGACGTCTCTCACGGCCGGGAAGCGGCCTTCATCGGGTTCACCCATGTACTGCGGGTCATCCTCGAGTAGCTCGCCTCGCGTGAGCGGCACGCTGCCCGCTTCGCTCGTATACACGTCAGCACCGGTCAGTTCTTGCAGGGCGGCGACACCACCAACGTGGTCGTAATGTACATGCGATACGAGAATGGCTTTGATGGCCAGCGGGTCGAATCCGAGCGCCCGGATGTTGGCGTCGATCAACGGCGCCGACTGCGGCAGGCCACCATCGATCAGGATCAGGCCTTCATCGGTTTCGATCAGGATCGAAGACAGGCCGGCCGTGCCCACGTACCAGGTATTGCCATGTAACCGAAACGGGTCCTGCGGTTTGATCCAACCGTCACAACGATCGCATTCAATCGCATCGTCAGGCGCAAGCTGGCGAGGACCACAGGCGCCCAGCAAAAGTGCCAGGAGCAACAGCGCAATTCTTGCTGAATTCACAGGAGTGCCCGGTAGAAGAGTCGAATGGACGCGATGACGAGAAATGCACCGAACAGCATGCTCAGGCGCTTCTCGGAAAAGCCGTGCGCGATTCTCGCCCCCAGCGGCGCTGTGAGAAAAGTGGCGGGAGCGATGCACGCAAACCCAATCAGGCTGACATAGCCGATACTTGCCGGCGGCACACGGACGTCGCCCCAGCCGGCCAGCATGAAACCGGCCGTAGCGGGCAGGCTGATCACGAGGCCAAACAGCGCGGCCGTGCCGACGGCTCGATGTATAGGCTCATTGAACAACGTCAGCGTCATCACCGAGAACGTGCCGCCGCCGATGCCCATCATGCTCGAGAAGCAGCCAATCGCCGTCGGTATGACGGTCACGAGCGGGCCGCGCGGTACATCCTCCGTGAGGTTTCGGCTTTCGGGCAGAACCACCATCTTGACCGCGACGAGCAGCGCCAGCGTCGCGAACACGATCGCGAGGACGCGGCTGTGCACCTGCGACGCGATCCAGGCGCCGAGTAGCGCGCCGATCAATACGAACACGGCCCATCGCCTGACGATGTCAACATCGACGGACCTGCGCTCATGATGTGCACGAGCCGACGAGATCGACGTAGGGATGATCGTCGCGAGCGACGTGCCGACCGCGACGTGCATGCGAATTGCCGGGTCGACGCCGAGGAAACCCAGGGCACCTTCGAGCACCGGCACGATGACGATGCCGCCGCCGATCCCGAACAGGCCCGCGAGCACGCCCGCAACGACCCCCGTCGCGAGCATCGCGATGCCGAGAATGAACCATTGTTCCATGGGGCGGGGCGTCCCGTCAGGCGCCGAGACGCTCTGCGTGGTGTTTCAGGTGGTCTTCGATGAATGTCGAGATGAAGTAATAACCGTGGTCGTAACCGTCATGAATCCGCAGTTCGAGCGCGATGCCGCTTTCGGCGCACGCGGCCTCCAGCAATTCGGGCTTGAGCTGCTCGTCGAGAAACGGGTCGTCGGCGCCCTGGTCGACGAGGATCTTGTCGAACACCGCAGGATCGCTGACATTGCGTGCGACCTCGGCCGCATCATGCTCGTGCCAGGTCGACGTGTCATTACCCAGGTAGTAGCCCAGTGCCTTCTGTCCCCAGGGACTGTGCAAGGTCGTGCATATCGGCGCGAACGCGGACAACGACCGGTACATGCCGGGATTCCTGAGTCCGATCGTCAGCGCCCCGTGGCCGCCCATCGAGTGCCCGGTCAGGCCGTGGCGATCCGCATCACCCGGAAAGTTTGCAAACACGATCTCCGGCAGTTCCCGCGTGATGTAGTCGTACATGTGATAGTGCCGCGACCAGGGTGCCTCGGTGGCGTTCACGTAGAAGCCCGCCCCTAGCCCGAAGTCGTAGTCGTCGTCGGGGTCGTCGGGCACGCCCTCGCCTCGCGGACTCGTGTCGGGCGATACGAGCAGCAGGCCGAGTTTGGCCGCGACGCGCTGCGCCCCGCTCTTGACCATGAAGTTTTCCTCGGTGCAGGTCAGTCCGGACAGGAACGTCAGGACCGGTACCCTGCCCTCGGCCGCCTGCGGCGGCACGAACACGGAGAACTGCATGTCGCAGTCGTTGCTGGATGATGCGTGTCGGTAGAAGCCGATGCGGCCACCGAAACAGTTCGTTTCGCTGAGTGTCTCTATCGTCATAGGCGACGATTATGGCCCAAGTCGGCGATCAGGACACTAGCGTTTCTGGAATACGAGCGTCGCGTTGGTGCCGCCGAAGCCGAAGCTGTTCGACATGACCGTCTTGATACCGGCGTCGTCCACGCGTTCCGTCACGAGCGGCGTACCGCCGACGGCTTCATCGGGTTCGTTGACATTGATCGACGGTGCGATGAAGTCGTTATCCATCATGAGCAGGCAATGGATAGCTTCCTGCGCGCCCGTCGCACCGAGAGAGTGGCCGCACATCGACTTGGTCGATCCATACCGGGGCATATCGTCACCGAACATCTCTTTCATCGCCGCAACTTCCTGCACATCGCCAACCGGGGTGCTCGTGCCGTGCGTGTTGATGTAGTCGATCGGACCCTCGACTGTCGAACGTGCAATGTCCATGCAGCGCAGCGCGCCCTCGCCCGATGGCGCAACCATGTCGTGACCGTCCGACGTAGCGCCATAGCCGACGAGCTCCGCGTAGATCCTGGCGCCGCGCGCTTTGGCGTGTTCGAGTTCCTCGACCACGACCATGCCGGACCCGGCCGCGATAACGAAGCCGTCGCGCGTCGCATCGTAAGGGCGCGACGCGGTCGCCGGTTCGTCGTTGTACTTCTGCGACAGCGCGCCCATGGCGTCGAACAGGCAGGCCAGCGTCCAGTGCTCTTCCTCGCCGCCGCCGGCGAAGATGACGTCCTGCTTGCCGAGCTGGATCTGTTCTACCGCGGCGCCGATGCAATGTGCGCTCGTCGCACACGCTGATGTGATCGAATAATTTACGCCTTTGATCTTGAAAGGCGTGGCGAGACAGGCCGACACCGAGCTACCCATCGTGCGCGGCACGCGGTACGGGCCGATCTTGCGAACGCCACGGGAACGCAGCACGTCGGCACTCTCGACGATGTTGTTGCTCGAGGCACCACCCGATGCCGCGATCAGTCCCGTACGCGGATTGGAGACGTCTGACGCCTCCAGTCCCGCGTCCTCGATCGACTGCTGCATGGCGATATAGGCGTACGCAGCGGCGTCTCCCATGAACCGGCGCACCTTCCGGTCGATATGCTCCGTGATGTCGATATTGCAGCTGCCCGACACCTGGCTGCGCAGCCCCATCTCCTCGTAACTGTCGTTGGCTACGATGCCGGAGCGCCCGGCGCGTAACGAATCGATAATCTCTTCTTTGCTATTGCCGATGCACGAAACTGCACCGAGCCCGGTAATGACTGCACGCCGCATTGATCTTCCCTAGAAGTCGTCAGTGGATGTGAAAAGGCCGACCCGCAGGTCTTCGGCCGTGTAAATCTCGCGGCCATCGACCGACATCGAGCCGTCCGCGATCGCCATGTTCAGCCTGCGCGAAATGACGCGCTTGATGTCAATCTGGAATGTCACGAGCCTGGCTTTTGGCAGTACCTGGCCCGTGAACTTGACCTTGCCAACGCCCAGGGCACGGCCCCGGCCCTGCAGGCCCAGCCAGACGAGGTGGAAGCCAACGAGCTGCCACAAAGCATCGAGCCCGAGGCACCCGGGCATGACGGGGTCGCTCTCGAAATGGCACTTGAAAAACCACAGGTCCGGGTTGATATCCAACTCGGCCTTGATCTCGCCCTTGCCATACTTGCCGCCCTCGTCCGTGATAAGCGTGACGCGATCGGTCATGAGCATGTCAGGCAGAGGCAGGCGCCCGTTGGTGGGGCCAAACAGCTTGCCATGCGCACAATCGAGCAGTTCTTCGTAGCTGTAGGCGTTCTGTCGCGCCGGCAGCGCGGCGGCGGTGGTGCTGTCAGTCATACGCCCTCCGGCGCTTATTGTTGCTTGTTTCGGCCCGACAAGTCGGACGCAGGACAACCCCTAATTTTACGCCTCGGCGTTATATTAGAGTTTTGAAATCGCGCCATTCGTGAGCATCCGGATCACGACTTGTCATAGTCCAGTAACACGGTCTCACTGATCGGCTGCGACTGGCAGGCAAGCACGAAGCCCTGCTCCACTTCCCATGGTTCCAGCCCGTAGTTGGTAGCCATGCTGACCTCGCCCTCACGTACGTGCGTCCGGCAGGTGGCGCAGACGCCGCCCTTGCAGGAGTAAGGCAGCTCTACACCCTGCGCGGCGGCGGCATCGACGATGTTGCCACCCTGGCGGGCCATCGAAAATGACTTCTTGTGGCCGTCCATGATGACCGTGATCTCAGCGACATTGTCGCCGGTCTCGACGATCGCTGCGGCCGCTTTCTGTCGAGGCGCACCAAAACGCTCCGCGTGCACTTTGTCCGCGGGCATGCCGATGTCCACGAGCGTTGTCGTCACCGTGTCAATCATAGAGTCAGGCCCACACACGAATGCTTCGTCGACTTCAACTCCGGCGCAGAAATGCCCGTACAGTTCCCTGAGCTTGTCGGCGTCGATACGTCCGGCGGCCACGGGGAACTCCTGCTCCTCCTGGCTAAATACGAAATGCAGCTGCAGGCGCTCGGGGAACCGGTTCTTGAGGGCGAAGAGATCCTCGATGAACATCGTCGTACGCTGTTTGCGATTGCCGTAGAACAGGATGAACCGGCTCTGTGGTTCGCTCGCGAGAACCGACGCGATGATCGACAGCACCGGGGTAATGCCGCTGCCCGCGGCCACGCCCAGGTAGCAGCGCTTCCCGGTCGCGTCAGGATCGACGTGGAACTGCCCGTTCGGTGGCATGACCTCGAGTGCATCGCCGACCGCGAGCTCGCCATCGGCGTAGCCCGAGAAACGGCCGTCCGGCTGGATACGCACGCCGATCTCGAGTGGCCATTGGCCGCGCGGCGAACAGATGCTGTAGGTCCGGCGCAGGCGTTTGCCTTCCCGTTCTATCTGTATCGGCAGATGTTGCCCGGGCAGGAAATCGTATTCCTCGCGCAATTCGTCGGGCACATCGATAGCGATGCGTACCGAATCCTCGGTCTCCCGGTTCTTGCCGACGACATCGAGCGCGTGGAATTTCCTCATGGCGCAGAACTCACAGGCACTTGAAATATTCGAACGGTTCGAGACAGGCCGTGCAGCGATATGACGCCTTGCACGCGGTCGAGCCGAACTCACTCACGAGCTCGGTCTCCTCGGAAGCGCAGCGCGGGCATGGCACGACGTGCTTGCCAGCCAGCAGTTCCCGCTTGTCCGCGCCCGGCTCGGGAGGCGCGATGCCGTAGTCGCGGAGCTTCTCGCGACCCGCGTCACTAATCCAGTCCGTGGTCCACGGCGGCGACAATACGCGCCTGACCGATACGTCGGTCAGGCCGCGGTCCTCGAGCGCCGCGATAACGCTGTTCTCGATAGCCTCGGTAGCCGGGCAGCCCGAGTATGTCGGAGCGAGCGATACGACTATGCCGTCGTCGCACTCCACGTCCCGCACGATGCCGAGGTCCGTAATCGTCAGGACCGGTATCTCGGGATCGGGGACTGCGGCCAGCCACTCGAGAATCTGCTCGCGATTGACGTCGTTCGCTACCAAGTGACCCCCGGGTAAGAACGTGGCAAAGACTGCATCTCGGCAATCAGGTAGCCGAACGTCTCGGTGTGGATCCCCTGCTTGCCGCCGCTGGTCATGACCTGGTCCGCGGGCAATAACAGCGTGGCTTCGGCAACGATTGCACCCACCTGCTCACGCCATTGCTCGCCGATCGCTTCGAGATCCGGACCATCGTACGAAGACAACATGTACGCATCGAGCTCGTCGGCCGCGAACATCTCGCCCGTGTAGCGCCACAGTTGCTCGAGCGAGCGCTGAACGCGATCGTGGCTCTCTTCGGTGCCGTCACCGAGGCGCACGAGCCATTGCGCGCCATGGCGCAAATGATAGCGAACCTCTTTTTCGGCACGCGCCGCGATTTCCGAGATTCCTGTATCTTTGCAATGCTTCAGAGCCTCGAGCAACGCGAGGTAGTAAACATCGAACAGCACCTGCCGCACGATCGTATCGCCGAAGTGGCCATTGGGCTGCTCCACGAGCAGCAGGTTCCTGAATTCCTGCTCGCGGCGCAGGAACGCCATGTCGTCCTCGCTGCGCCCATTGCCTTCGAGCTGGCAGGCGTAGGAGTAGAACAGGCGCGCCTGGCCGATGTAGTCGAGCGCAAAATTGGCGTTGGCGAGTTCTTCCTCGAGTTCGGGATAGGCTGCAACGACTTCCAGCATGCGTTGCCCGAGGACGAGCGCATTGTCGCCGAGCCGCAGAACGTAGTCGATCAGGCGTGGATCCGTGCTCACAGGTTCTCCACCCCGTCGGGAATATCGTAGAACGTCGGGTGCCGATAGATCTTGTCCTCGGCAGGCTCGAAGAAGGCGGCCGTCTCGGCCGGGTCCGACGCAACGATCCGGTCCGAGCGCACGACCCAGATACTCACGCCTTCGCTGCGGCGTGTGTAGGTATCGCGCGCGTGATCGAGCGCCATCTGGTCATCCGCCGCATGCACGCTGCCGGCATGCCTGTGACTGAGCCCGGAGCGACTGCGGATGAAGACTTCGTAGAGTGGCCATTCCTTGTCTGTCATCATAATTACCTCAGGCGGCCTGGCGCGCAGCCTGTTTCGCCGCGTACGCTCGTGCCGCTTCACGAACCCAGGCGCCGTCCTCGTGGGCCCTGCGCCGTTTCTCCATGCGTTGCCGGTTACACGGGCCGTTACCGGCAATGACCTCGAAGAACTCCTGCCAGTCGATCTCGGAGAACTCGTAGTGGCCGGTCTCCTCGTTCCTGCGAAGCTCATCGTCCGGCATGCTCAGTCCGAGGAACTCGGCCTGCTGCACGGTCACGTCGACGAACTTCTGGCGCAGCTCGTCGTTGCTGAAGCGCTTGATCTTCCAGGCCATGGACTGCGCAGAGTGTTTCGAATTGGCGTCGTTCGGCCCGAACATCATGAGGGACGGCCACCAGAAGCGGTTCAGCGCGTCCTGGGCCATTGCCTTCTGCTCATCGGTGCCGCGGCACAGCGTCAGCATGATCTCGAAGCCCTGCCTCTGGTGAAAACTCTCTTCCTTGCAGACGCGGATCATCGCGCGCGCGTAGGGCCCGTAAGAGCAACGGCACAGCGGTATCTGGTTCATGATGGCTGCGCCGTCGACAAGCCAGCCGATCGCACCGATGTCGGCCCAGGTCAGGGTCGGGTAGTTGAAGATGCTCGAGTATTTGGCCTTACCCGACAGCAGGTCGGCAACCATCTGGTCCCTCGAGACGCCCAGTGTCTCCGCAGCGCTGTACAGATACAGGCCGTGGCCGGCCTCGTCCTGCACCTTCGCGAGCAGGATCGCCTTGCGCTTGAGCGACGGCGCGCGCGTGAGCCAGTTGCCCTCGGGCTGCATGCCGATAATTTCAGAATGCGCGTGCTGCGAAATCTGCCGAATCAGCGTGTGTCGGTAAGCCTCGGGCATCCAGTCCTTGGCCTCGATCTTCTCCTCGGCATCGATACGCGCCTGGAACGCCGCCAGTTTCTCGGTTGTTTCGAGCGTCTCGGCGTCGCCGTGTCCGGCCTGGTCCAGGCCCTGTGTATACATGCGGATTACTCCTCGTTGCAGCCGATCAATGTGACACGGTTTTTTTCCATTTTCAATGGTTTCCGTATCAGTTAGTCGCTCAGCAGTGGCTCGTCATTGCTGGCAGATCGCCCCTGGAACAATGCCACGAGATCGCCGTCCTGGTTCTCGACCCTGACCTTGTAGTAACCGCGCCTGCGGCCACGATGTTCCTCGGTTGCGGTCGCCCGCAACCGGTCTCCGAGCAAGGTCGGCCGCAGGAACTCGATACTCGCCGACGCCGCGACGGTCTTGCGGTCATAAGCGTTGCAGGCGAAGGCAAATGCCGTGTCCGCGAGCGCGAATACCAGGCCGCCATGGCACACATCGAAACCGTTGACCATGTCGTCGCGGACCGTCATCTCCGCCGTGGCCGCGCCAGGCTCCCTGATCTCGACTTTCATGCCGAGTGCCTTCGAGGCCTTGTCTCCTGCCCACATCGCCTGCGCACAGCGCTTTGCCTTTTTCAGTTCAGCCATTGATGACGCTCTCCTTGTTTCTTACCGGTTCGAGGCCGCCGAAACGCCGCATGAACGCGGATGCCGGCGGCGGCAACGGTCCATCCGCGGTCTCCATCACGTGGTCCAGGTAGACATCGGCCCGGCCGTGAACGAGGCGGTACAGGTTGCGACACAGCTGGTACGCGGCTGCGCCGTGCCACCCGGCCGGCAGCAGTTCCGCCGGCAGCAACGGGTCGCGCAGCAGGATCTTGCGGTATTCCTGGATAAGCAGGGTGCGCACGAGAAACGCCGATTTGTCGCTGAGTTCGGCCTTTTTCGACAGCGCCTTGAAGAGCGGGCGGAAGCGCCGGACAAATTCGCGGTAGCGCGCGTCGATGTCTTCGAGGCTCCAGCAGCTGTGCGTCAGCTCGCGCATCGCGGCCTCACTCTTGATCGTCCTGCCCTGCATGACGATCAACCGGTCCGCGATACCGAGCCGGCGCAGCGTGACGTCGAGTTCCGCGAAGTCGGGTGCCGGGTGCGCCAGCACGTTGGCAGACAGTGGTCCGAAGCCGAGCCAGCCGCACTCCTTGCGGGCGCGTTCCCTGGATTCCGTGTCGAGTGCGGAGAGCAACAACAGGCACCACTCCCCGTCCCAGTGGCCCGTTGGCTCGCCGTAGATCCGGTGCGTCGCCTGCTCGAAGCGTTCGCGTCCCTCGTCGGTCAGGTTGTAATAGGAACGCCGCCCGACCTGGTCGGAACGCAGCCAGCCGTCCTTGACGAGCCGAAACACCGAAGTACGCACGAGGCGCTCGCTGATGCCGAAGTCGGCCATGACCGTAATCAGGCTGCCCAGCCAGACGGTGCCGCCTCGCGGTGCAATCGCGTCGCCAAAGACGGTTGTGATCAGTGAGCCCGAGCGCAGTGTCGGTCGCGCACGGAATTCTTCGAGGAGCTTCTTGCAGGCGGTATCGGGATGCATCGGCCACTGGCTTGCTTTCGTTCCGGCTGACCGTACAATCTGATACGATTTTTTTCAAATTCAATTTTTTCTGTATCAAACCCATATTGTTCTTGAGCCCAGGGGGACGCAGGATGAAGCTCGGTAATCTCGTAAAAGACCAGTGGGTCGAAGGCGCTGGCGACGGCACCATGCTAACGAGCGCGGTCAGCGGCGAGCCGGTCGCCGCGATCACGAGCGACGGTCTCGACTTCGCAGATATCCTGCAGCACGCGCGCACGGTCGGCGGCCCCAACCTGCGCCAGCTGACCTTCCACGAGCGCGGCGAAATGCTCAAGGCGCTGGCCAAATACCTCATGGAACACAAGAAGGAGCTCTACGCGCTCTCGACCGAGACAGGCGCCACGCGGAGCGACAGCTGGGTCGACATTGACGGCGGAATATCGACGCTGTTCGTCTTTTCGAGCAAAGGCCGGCGCGAAATGCCCAACGACCATGTCTACCTCGACGGGCCGCCCGAATACCTGTCGAAGAACGGCACATTCGTCGCGCAACACATATTCACGCCCAAGCTCGGCGCTGCCGTCCACATCAATGCATTCAACTTCCCCTGCTGGGGCATGCTCGAAAAGCTCGCACCGACGCTGCTTGCCGGCGTTCCGGCGATCGTCAAACCGGCTTCCAGCACGGCCTACCTGACTGAACTGATGGTCCGCCGCATACTGGCCTCGGGCATCCTGCCGGCCGGAGCGCTGCAGCTCATCTGCGGCAGCGTGGGAGACCTGTTCGATCATCTCGGCTGCCAGGACACGATCGCATTCACGGGCTCCAAGAACACGGCCGAGTTCCTGCAGCAGCATCCGAGGGTCGTCAGTGAGTCGGTCGCGTTCACGGCCGAGACGGATTCCCTGAACGCCTCGATACTGGGACCCGATGCCGTGCCCGGCACGCCCGAGTTCGAGCTTTACATCAAGGAGGTCACCCGCGAGATGACCTCCAAGGCCGGGCAGAAATGCACGGCGATTCGGCGCATCATTGCGCCCGCTGCGATCACGGGAGACGTGGTCCGAGCGCTGTCGACAGCCCTCGGCCAGATTCGTATCGGCAACCCGGCAAGCAAGGACGTAGACATGGGCGCGCTCGCGAGCCCGGGCCAGCGCGACGAAGTACGCGATCGCGTCGCTGAACTGTCCAGCCAGGCCGACATCGTCTACGGCGGCAAGAGCGACTTCGACCTCGTCGACGCCGACGCCGGTAAGGGCTCGTTCTTCATGCCGACCCTGTTGCACTGCGAAAAACCCCTGACCTCGTCGGCCGTGCATTCGGTCGAAGCGTTCGGGCCGGTCAGCACGGTCTTGCCTTACGACGACCTGGATGAGGCGATTGAGCTGTCGCGCCTTGGCGAAGGCAGTCTCGCCGGCTCTGTCGTAACCAACGACAATTCCGTCGCGCGAGAACTCATCCTCGGCACCGCTGCGTACCACGGGCGCATGCTCGTCATCAATCGCCAATGCGCCGATGAATCCACGGGTCATGGTTCGCCGCTGCCGCATCTCGTGCACGGCGGCCCCGGACGGGCGGGTGGCGGTGAGGAGATGGGCGGCGTCCGCGGTGTCTTGCACTACATGCAGCGCACCGCGGTACAGGGCTCGCCCGAGACCCTTACGACGATCGGCCGGCGCTGGATCCGTGGTGCCGACCAAAAGCGCCCCGACGTGCACCCGTTTCGCAAGACCTTCGAGCAACTGGAGATTGGCGATACGCTGCTTACCGATGCGCGCGAAGTCACGCTCGAAGATATCCAGCACTTCGCCGATTTCACGGGCGACACGTTCTACGCGCATACTGACGAAGCGGCAGCCGCAAAGAACCCGTTCTTCGATGGCCGCGTCGCTCACGGTTACCTGATCGTATCGTTCGCGGCCGGACTGTTCGTCGATCCCGACTTCGGTCCCGTGCTTGCGAACTACGGCGTCGACGACCTCCGATTCGCGACGCCCGTTAACTACGGAGACACGCTCAAGGTTCGGTTGACGTGCAAGCAGAAAACCCTGCGGGCCGACACAGGCTACGGCGAAGTGCGCTGGGACACCGAGGTCACGAACCAGGAAAATGAGGTCGTCGCCCAGTACGATGTGCTAACCATGGTCGCCACCGACTCACACTGGGCCTCCGTGCAGTAGCTGTAACGCCCTGTTTCAAAAAGCAATTGTGTCCAGGCGAGAGATTTCCGCTCCGGGGCTTTATAATGCCCCGCCCCGAGACAGCACCCGACAATAGCAACAAGGGACTCGCATGAGCACAGCCAAGATCATCTACACCAGGACCGACGAAGCACCCGCGTTGGCAACCTACTCGTTCCTGCCCATCGTCAAGGCATTTACCGATGCCGCCGGTATCGATGTGGAGACACGCGACATTTCCCTCGCAGGTCGAATCATTGCGAACTTCCCCGACACGTTGACCGGCGCACAACGACAGAGTGATGCGCTGGCGGAACTCGGCGAACTGGCCAAGAGGCCCGAGGCCAACATCATCAAGCTGCCGAACATCAGCGCCTCGATTCCGCAGCTGCACGCGGCGATCCAGGAACTGCAGTCACAGGGATTCGATATTCCCGACTACCCCGAAGAACCATCTACCGAGGCCGAGCTATACGCTCATGCACGCTATGCGAAGGTTCTCGGCAGCGCCGTCAATCCCGTGCTTCGCGAAGGCAACTCGGACCGACGCGTTGCAGCCGCCGTCAAGGCCTACGCAAAGAAGAACCCGCATTCGATGGGCGAGTGGAGCCGGGATTCGAAATCACACGTCGCGCACATGGACGATCACGACTTCTACTCGAGCGAGCAGTCTGCCGTGCTTGCCGAGGCCGATGATCTCTGCATCGAGCATGTTGCTGCAGACGGCGCCACAAGCGTCTTGCGCGACAAGGTCGCGGTACTTGCCGGAGAAGTCGTCGATGCATCGGTTATGGACTGCCAGGCACTGAGCCGTTTCTTCGCGTCGGCCATCGACGCAGCCAAAGACCAAGGCGTACTGTTCTCGCTGCATCTCAAGGCAACGATGATGAAAGTCTCGGATCCGATCATGTTCGGCCATGCGGTGAGGGCTTACTACAGTGACGTGTTCGACAAGCACGCCGCATTGTTCGATGAGCTCGGCGTCGACCCGAACAACGGTATCGGCGATGTTTACGCAAAAATCGCGGACTTGCCCGATGAACAGAGGACCACGGTCGAAGCAGACCTCGCGGCCGTCTACAGCAGTCGACCGCCGCAGGCGATGGTCGACTCGGACAAGGGCATTACGAACCTGCACGTACCGAGCAATATCATCATCGATGCCTCGATGCCCGCGGCCATACGCACCTCGGGCAAGATGTGGGGACCCGACGGCCAGTTACACGATACCAAGGCGGTCATTCCCGATCGCTGCTACGCGGGCATCTACCAGGAGATCATCGATTTCTGCCGGGAGAACGGCGCATTCGACGTCACGACGATGGGCAATGTCTGCAACGTCGGCCTCATGGCACAGAAAGCCGAGGAATACGGCTCGCACGACAAGACTTTCGAAATCGCCGCGGATGGCGAGGTCCGGGTCACCAACAAGAGCGGCGATGTCCTCATGCAGCATCCGGTGCGGAACGGCGACATCTGGCGTATGTGCCAGACCAGGGATCTGCCGATCCGGGACTGGGTCAGGCTCGCGGTTACGCGGGCGCGCGCCACGAATTCGGCCGCGATTTTCTGGCTCGATGAGCAACGCGCACACGACCGCAACCTGATCGAAAAGGTCAATCGTTACCTGAAGGAGCACGACACGACGGACCTCGACATCCGCGTCCTCGAGCCCGTTGCGGCAATGCGCGCGACACTCGAGCGCGTGCATAAGGGCGTCGACACGATCTCCGTTACGGGTAACGTCCTGCGCGACTACCTCACGGACCTCTTCCCGATCCTCGAACTCGGCACGAGCGCGAAGATGCTGTCGATCGTGCCGTTGCTGGCGGGCGGTGGCCTGTACGAAACCGGTGCCGGGGGATCGGCCCCCAAGCATGTGCAGCAGTTCCTCGGCGAAGGTCATCTGCGCTGGGATTCGCTGGGTGAATTTCTCGCGCTCGCCGTCTCGATCGAGGACCTCGCGTACAAGACCGGCAGCGATAAAGCGCGGATTATCGCCGCGGCGCTGAACGAGGCCAACAGCCGCTACCTCGAAGAAAACAAGTCCCCGTCACGCAAGGTTGGTGAACTCGACAATCGCGGCAGCCACTACTACCTCGCGCGTTACTGGGCGGAGGCGGTCGCCGCCAGCACCGAGGATCTCGAGCTCGCCGAGCGATTCGAAGGGGCAGCGAAAGCGCTGGCCGACAATGAAGCGACGATCATCGCCGAGCTCGACGCGGCCCAGGGTGATTCCGTCGACATCGGCGGTTACTACCACCCCGACGACGAGCTCGCGTCAGGCGCCATGCGCCCGAGCCCTGCGCTCAATGCGATCATCGACGCGATCTGATCGCTAGCGAAACGGCAGCGCCGTGTCGTCCTTGATCTCCTTAAGGACGATGTTGGAACGGACCTGCGAGACACCCGGCAGCTTGAAGATGAAGTCGTCGAGGAAGCGATTGTAGGCGTCGATGTCCTCGACGACGACGCGCAGGTGGAAGTCGGCTTCGCCGCTCGTCGCGAAGCACTCGAGTATCTCGGGGTGACGCGACACTTCGCGGATGAAGTTGTCGACGTTCTTTTGCTCATGACGCGCCAGGGAAACGTGCACAACCGAAGACAGCCCGAACCCGGCCTTGCGCGTATTCACGATCACGGCGTAGCGGTCGATGACACCCGCCTCCTCGAGGCTCTTCACGCGACGCCAGCAGGCCGAACTCGACATGCCGACTCGTTCGGCGAGTTCCTGCATCGTGAGACGACTGTCGCGCTGCAGCTCCGTGAGGATGAGCCGGTCCTTGCGCCCTAGCATGTTGTTTCTCCAGATTTCACTTGTTGCAATATTTTACCGTTTTTTGACTTTTTTCGACATTATTTTCCGTTTTTGGCTTGGCAAACGGGATGATTGGAATCCACTCGCGGCGCGAATCTGAGACAATGTGCGACCCCGTTCAGGTGCCCCGATGTCAGCCCACTACCCGCTCGACAACTACGAACTCGCCGACCGCTATCGCCGTGAATCCGGGCGCGTCCTGCTGACAGGCACGCAGGCCCTCGTCCGCATTGCGCTGATGCAGCGCACGCTCGACAAGGCGGCCGGTCTGAACACCGCAGGCTTTGTCAGCGGCTACCGCGGCTCGCCGCTGGGCATGGTCGACCAGGAGCTCTGGCGTGCCAACCGTTTCCTTGAAGAGAGCGGAATCGAGTTCCTGCCCGCGGTTAACGAAGACCTTGCGGCGACCGCGATCCTGGGATCGCAGCAGGTGGAGACCGATCCGGACCGGACCGTCGATGGCGTGTTCGGCATCTGGTATGGCAAAGGCCCGGGGGTTGATCGGGCCGGCGACGCACTCAAGCATGGCAATGCCTACGGCAGCTCGCCTCACGGTGGCGTGCTGGTCGTCGCGGGGGATGACCATGGCTGCATCTCCTCGTCGATGCCACACCAGTCGGATGTCGCATTCCTGACCTTCATGATGCCGTGGCTCAACCCCGCGAGCGTCGCCGAGTACCTCGAGTACGGTTTGTATGGCATCGCGCTGTCGCGATACTCAGGAATGTGGGTCGGTTTCAAGGCGATCTCCGAGACTGTCGAGTCGGCCATGTCGATCGAACTGCCGGCGTATCCGGATTACCGCATCCCTGCCGACTACGAGCCGCCCGCCGACGGGCTGCATTACCGCTGGCCCGATTTTCCGGGGCCGCAGATCGAGGAACGCCTCGAAGCGAAGAAAGCCGCGACGCTTGCGTTCGCCGCCGCAAACCCCATCGACCGCAAAATCTTCGATGTCCCGAACGCGCGCTTCGGCATCGTGACGACCGGCAAAGGGCACCTCGATCTCATGGAAGCACTGCGGCTGCTTGGCATCGAGCGCGAGGTGGCAAAAGAACTCGGCATCGACGTTTACAAGGTCGGCATGGTCTGGCCGCTCGAGCCGCAGGGTGCCCTCGACTTCGTGCAGCACAAGCGCGAAGTGCTCGTGGTCGAGGAGAAGCGCGGCATCATCGAGAGCCAGTTCAAGGAGTACTTCTACGACTACCCCGGGCGCAAGCCCGATGTGATGGTCGGTAAGGAAGACGAGAACGGGCGGCGCCTCGTGCCCTGGGTCGGCGAGCTTTCCCCCGTGCAGCTAGCCCCGATCGTGGCACGGCGCCTCGATCACGTGTTCGGCGGCCAGGTGTTCCGGGATCGTGCCGAACAGCTTCGCCTCAAGCGCGGCCCCGAAATCGAGGTCGGCGGCGCGAAGCGCATGCCTTACTTCTGCTCCGGCTGCCCGCACAACACGTCCACGCGCGTGCCCGAGGGATCGCGCGCGCTGGCGGGCATTGGCTGCCACTTCATGGCGAGCTGGATGGACCGCGACACCGACGGGCTGATCCAGATGGGCGGCGAAGGCGTCAACTGGATCCCGCGTTCGCGCTTCAACGGCGGCAAGCACGTGTTCCAGAATCTCGGCGACGGCACGTTCTACCACTCGGGCTCACTCGCACTCCGTCAGGCCATCTCGGCGCGTACCAACATCACGTACAAGATTCTCTACAACGATGCGGTCGCGATGACGGGCGGCCAGCCCGTTGACGGCCCGATCTCGGTACATGGCATCGCGCACGCAGTGCGCTCCGAGGGCGTGGAGCGCATTGCGCTCGTCACCGACGATCCCGAGTCCTTCACGGCGGCGGAGTTTCCGTCGGGCGTGACGATATCGCACCGCCGGGAGATGGACGCGATCCAGCGCGAGCTTCGTGACGTCCCGGGCGTCACGGTGTTGATCTACGCGCAGACCTGCGCAACGGAGAAGCGGCGGCGGCGCAAGCGCGGCAAGCTCGAGGACCCCAAGCGCTTCGTCGTCATCAACGATCTCGTCTGCGAGGGTTGTGGCGACTGCTCGATCGAATCCAACTGCCTGTCCGTCGTTCCCCGGGAGACGCCCTTCGGGCGCAAGCGAAAGATCGACCAGCACAGCTGCAACAAGGACTATTCATGCCTCAACGGCTTTTGTCCGAGCTTCGTCACGGTGGAAGGCGATGCCCGGCGCAGCTCCCGGCCGGCCGCGAGCGACGAAGATTTCGCCGCGTTGTCGAAGTCGCTGCCTGAGCCCGAAATACCCGCGATCGACAGCTGCTACGACCTGCTCGTGACGGGCGTTGGTGGCACGGGCGTGATCACGGTGGGCGCACTCATAACGATGGCTGCACACCTCGAGGGCAAGGGTGCCTCGGAACTCGATTTCATGGGCTTCGCGCAGAAGTTCGGGCCCGTCTTGAGTTACCTGCGGATCGCCGAGCGGCCAGCGGGCATCAACCAGGTTCGCATCGAACCCGCACGAGCAGACGCGCTGATCGGTTGCGATCTCGTCGTCAGTTCCTCGCCCAAGGCTTCGATCACTTACCAGCGCGGCCACACACGTGCGCTCGTCAATACTGCCGAGATGCTGACCGGAGACTTCATCCGGCATCGCGACGCCAGCCTGCGCGCCGACGATCGCGTTGCGGCGATTGCGGCGGCCATCGGTGACGACAATCTCCGGACCATCGATGCAAACCGGCTTGCCGAACGACTCATGGGCGACACGATCTACGCAAACGTCATGCTCGTCGGATGTGCCTGGCAAGCGGGTCTCGTACCCGTTTCGCTGCAGGCGCTGCTGCGTGCCATCGAACTGAATGGCGTCAAGATCGAGGAGAACCGGCGCGCGTTCACCTGGGGACGGATAGCGGCCACGAGTCCCGAGGTCGTCGAGAGATTGCTGTCCGGCCACGAACCGCGTGTCGCGGAGACGCTCGAGAAAGTGATCGAGCGTCGCAGCGAATTCCTCGTCGGCTACCAGGACGCGGCACTCGCAGGGCGCTATCGCAGCCTCGTCGATCGCGTTCGCACCGCCGAGGCTGCAGTGAGCAACGCAGACGAGCTTACGCGCGCTGTGGCGAAGAGCTACTTCAAGCTGCTCAGCTACAAGGACGAATACGAGGTCGCGCGCCTGCACACGCGACAGGATTTCCTCGACTCGATCGCAGAGGACTTCGGCGCGCAGGCGAAGCTCAGGTTCCACCTCGCGCCGCCCGTGCTGAACGGCCGGCGCGACGCGCGCGGCCGGCCGCTCAAGAAGGAATTCGGCGGCTGGATGCTGCCCGTGTTCAGGGTCCTCGCGGCCCTGCGCGGGCTACGGGGAACGGCTTTCGACGTCTTCGGCTACACGGCGGAAAGGCGCATGGAGCGAGCCCTGATCGGCGAATTCGAAGCGAACGTCGAGGAGCTGCTGGGTGAGTTGAACGAGGCCAATGTGGGCGCCATCGCTGCACTGATCGGCATGTACATGGACATTCGCGGCTACGGTCCGGTCAAGGAGGAGTCGGTCCAGGAGGTGCGCGAGCAGGTCGACGCTGCGAAGCACCCGCTGGTGGCCGAGCCCCGCGTGGCCGCCTGAACATTCTTCTGCGACAAGCTCAGCAGTAACGCAATCGTCTCACCGTCGTGCGATGATCGCGTGATGGACAGCATCTCTTACGCGTTCGACAATCGACCCGCCGAAGGCGAAACGCTGCCCATCGCCGAGGACATTCTCTGGCTCCGCATGCCGCTGCCATTCTCTCTGAACCACATCAACCTGTGGCTGATCCGCGACGCTGCAGGCTGGGTCATCGTCGACACGGGTGTCGACACGCGCCACAGCCGCAAGGTATGGCGGCAGGTATTCGACGATCCGATGGGCGGCGACCCGGCGACCCATGTCGTCGCGACGCACCTGCATCCCGACCATGTCGGCTGTGCGGGCTGGCTCGCGCAACATTTCGACGTCGACTTGTGGATGAGCCGCGACGAATACCTGCTCTGCCGGGTTCTCACGGCGGATACGGGCCGACCGGCGCCCGACGAGGGCATCCGGTTCTACGCGGCGGCCGGCTTTTCGGAAGAGCAGCTACAAACCTACCGCGACCATTTCGGCCTGTTCGGCCGTTTTGTGCATCCCCTGCCCGAAGCGTACAAGCGCATGGCCGAAGGGGACAGGATCGAGTTTGGCGGTTCGCACTGGGAAGTCATCGTCGGTCGCGGCCATTCGCCCGAGCACGTCTGCCTGTATGAACGCGATCGCAATATCCTGATCGCGGGCGACCAGTTGCTGCCGACGATCTCTCCGAATATCAGCGTATGGCCGACAGAGCCGCTCGCGAATCCGCTCCGGGACTGGTACCACTCTCTCGAGAAGATGAAGCAACGCCTGCCGCCCGACGTTCTCGTGCTACCGGCCCACGGCAAGCCGTTTCGTGGCGCGCATCATCGTCTCGGAAAGATGGCCGGGGAGCACGACGGGCGCCTCGATCAACTACTCGAAATCTGTGCAGAGCCGCAACGCGTCACGGACCTTTTCGCCGCGATCTACAAGTCGACGATCGATGACAACAACCGCATCATGGCCACGGGCGAGGCCGTCGCCCATCTTAACTACCTGTGCGAAAAGGACATGCTGATCGCCGAGACCGGCGCGGACCACGTCACCTGGTACCGGCGGGCTTGAACCGACTCAGCCGTAGAAGCCGACCATCGGCCCGATGTGCATCGACAACACGAGGAACAGGGCCGCAATCGCAAATATCTTGAGCAGCAGTGGTGCGACGAACCTGAACCAGGCAGCATACGGCACCTTGCCGAGCGCCAGGGCGCCCATCACGAGCGCGCTGGTCGGCACGATCATGTTCGTGAAGCCGTCGCCGAACTGGTAGGCGAGTACCGCCGTCTGTTGCGGCACATCGGTGAGCGTCGCGAGCGGCGACATGATCGGCATCGTAACGAACGCCTGGCCGCTCCCCGACGGGATGAAGAAATTACAGATCGTCTGCACGAACAGCATGCCGACCGCCGAGGCCTCGGCGGGAAGCCCTTCGAGAACTCCCGCGATGTAGTACACGATCGAATCGATAATCTGCCCGTCGGTGAGCACAACCTCGATCGTCCGGGCGAAACCGACCAATAGCGCAGCCGGTGTCATCGCGGCCGCACCTTCTATGAATGCCCGGCTCGTCTCCCCGGCGGACATGCGCGCGATGGCCGCGGCGACGAGGCCGATGCCGAGGAAGATCGCGTTCAATTCGGGTATGTACCAGCCGTGCTCGGACACGCCCCAGACGAATCCGACGAGACCCAGCACGAAGACCGCGAGGACGGCTATTCTGCGGCCGTTGAAATGCAGGTCGGCCGGCGCCTGGAATCCGACGCTGTAATCGATGTGCGCTACGAGGCTCTGTTGCGGGTCCTTTTGCACGCGTAGCGCATAGCGATAGATATGGTGGAACGCGACGATCAGGAATACGAACATCATCGCGAGCCGCAGGCCCCAGCCCGACGTGAGTGGCACGTTGGCGATGTTCTGTGCGATCAGTACGCCGAACGGATTGATGCCGGCGCAGGCCCAGCCGATGCCGTAAGGCACCCAGACCATGCCCATCGCGACGATGGCGTCCATGCGCATTGCGAGGCTCATCGTTACGATGATTGGCACGAGCGGCACGTATTCTTCGCCCATGCCGATCGTGTAGGCGCCCGTGCTGAACAGCAGCAGGCAGCCGCCGATCAGCAGCCACGGCGTCTTGCCGAGCCGCTGCACGGCTCCGTGCAGAGCGGCGTCGATGGCTCCGGTGTTTCGCAGTATCTGTATGACGCCGCCAACCAGGAAGATCAGGAAGATGATGCCCTGCGCTGAGGCCAGCCCGTCGGTGATCGCCATCAGGAAATGCCATGGCTTCAGCGTGACGTCCTCATCGCCGGTGAACGTTTCGTAGGTACCGGCGACGACTACGGTGCGCGACGCATCTCCAGGCGCCGGCGCGCGCTCGAAACCGCCGTGCGGTATCGCATAAGACAGCAGCTGCGCGATGACAATAAACGAGAAAATCAGGACGAGGGAGTCTATCGACCAACCGCGTTTGGACATGAAATGGGGCCTGCTTACCAATAGTGGTATGCGGAGCCTAACGGACGTGCTCGGCAGGCGCAAAAAAAACCGGCGGCAGGGTTTGCCGCCGGTTCGCGCGCTTGTGTTGCCTACTTGCTGTTGCGGCGACTCTGCCTGCGGTCGATGCGCCTGTCCGCACGCTGCCCGCGACGGTCGTTGCGCCTGTCCGCATTTTCGCCGCGTCGGTCGAGCTTCCTGTCGACCCTGTCGCCCTTGCGGTCGAGGCGCTCGGCACGCCTGTCATGGCCGTTTTCGGCTGCGCGGTCGGACTTCCTGTCCAGGCGCTCGTCGATGCGGTCGCCGCGCGCGTCAAGCCGGTTCTCGATGCGATCACCGCGTGCATCGAAATGGTCTTCGACCCGGTCACCCGTGTCGGCGAAGGCCGTGCCGTACAACAACAGGCCAACGGCAACGATGTAAATCAGCTTCCTCGAATCCATGACGTTTCTCCTCGTTTCCTTACAGTGATTACGTTCTCATCTCAGGAACGGCTGGCGCGTCAATCGGTTGACAGCCGTGCCGGCGCGGAGAGCGGTTATTGTAAAGTCTGGATTCGAGCCGCCGACCTGGTCGGCGGCGAATCAGGGACCGGCAGCAAAAAATCACGGCGCCGCCGCCCCCCTCAGGCCCAGGATCCTGCGATCAATCCTGGTCGTCTGTGCTCGCGCCCGGGGCGCAGTTAGCAACGCTCTTCATGCCGTTATTGCAGCCGGACTCGGACGCGTAGCTTTGGCTCGTCCCCACGGTCTGGCCGTTGGAAGCCGTCAGGTTGAAGCGAAATTTGCCGGATGAAGTGGTCTTCTTGACGAAACGGTCCGGGATCTGCGAGTTCTTCTTCACCGACTCGACGCCGTTCATACAGCTGGCCTTCGAACTGTAGCCTTCGCTACTCAATATGTTCTGGCCGTTGGCGGCCTTGAGCCGAAACCGAAATTGACCCGCCTTGTCTTTGTAAACTTCGAATTTTCCTGCCATTTCCTTCTCCTCCGATTGGACGCTCACTATGTAAGCCTTTGATTTATTTAACGATGAACGTCACTTTCATCGTCACTCGATAGGAAGACACCTTCCCGTCTTCCACGACGACCTTCTGCTCCTTGATCCAGGCGCCCTCGATGTTGTCGACGGAGTCGCTCATCTTGCGGATGCCCTTCTCTATCGCGTCTTCAAAACTCTTGGATGACGACGCCGTTATTTCGGATGTCTTTGCAACGCTCATGGGTTTTCTCCTTTTTCGTCAGGCCTGCGGTATACCACAATTCCTTTCCTGTCTCACCGTTTGCACAATCGTCGCTACGTTGCACACACACGGCTTGCAAGTGATAGAATCGCGGCAAGCCGCCAAGAATTGAACAGAATAATGCCCGGAACATTTGGCGAAAAGTGCGTTCGCGCTCATCTGACAGCATTGCTCGAATCCTTACACGTTGCGCCGCGCAACGGAGTCAGGGAAAAAACCTATGGAGTCAAACCTATGAGAACACTCATCTGCGTTGCCGCAGCGACTTTTATCGCGTTTATGGGGGCCGAAAACGCATTTGCGGATGCCGAACCCGGTCAGGGCTACCTGTCGTTAATAGCCTCTTATATCGATGACGACAAGGGTCGCGACGTCGAAGACGGCATTCGTGGCGGGCAACTCGGCATGGGCTACGCCTTTGAAGAATGGAATGTCGAGGCCGTCATCTCCGCCGCCGCAATGAACGGTAACGACCAGGATCATCTTGGGCTGGGCGTGGATTTCCAGCGCGTATTCCTTCGCGCCGAGAAATTCAGCCCCTACCTGCTCGCCGGCGCAGGCTATTTCCAGATTGACCCGGCCGGGGCGTCCAAGGATGACGAGGGTGCGATGTACTCCCTCGGCGCAGGCTTCTTCTTCGACCTTTTCGATTCCAATGTCTCCTTGCGCGGCGAATGGCGCTATCGCCTCGAGACGGCCTCGCCGGGCGATAACGACACGGATAATCTCTGGAGCCTCGGTCTGCAGATTCCGTTTGGCGCGGGCACGCCCAAGTTCGTCGACTCCGATGGTGACGGCGTGGCCGACGGCATCGATCGCTGCCCGAATACGCCGCGAGGCGCAAGGGTCGACTCCTACGGCTGTGAACTCGATAGCGACGGCGACGGCGTGAAGGATTCGATGGACAAGTGCCCGAATACGCCCAGGGGCATGACAGTCAATACCGCTGGATGCCCGGTCGACAGTGACGGCGACGGCGTAACCGACGACAAGGACCAGTGCCCGGGTACGCCCGCCGGCGCCACGGTCGATGAGAACGGCTGCGAGCTCGACAGCGACAACGACGGCGTCGTTGACCGGCTCGACGAGTGCCCGGACAGCGCGCCTGGAGTGCAGGTCGATATCAAGGGTTGCGAGATCAAGGAAGAGATTAAGCTGCAAGGCGTCAACTTCGAGAGCAACTCCGACCGGCTGCTGCCCGGCGCCACGAGGGTTCTCGACGACGCGGTGGCAACCTTGAAGAAAAACCCGTCGATCGAATTCGAGGTCGCTGGCCATACGGACAGCGACGGCGCAGCCGACTACAACGAAGGCCTGTCCTCTCGTCGTGCAGTGACCGTTCGCGACTACCTCGCCGCCAATGGTATCGACGAGAATCGAATGAGCGCGCGCGGTTACGGTGAATCGCAGCCGATAGCCGACAACGGTACGTCGGCTGGCAAGGCCGAGAATCGCCGAGTCGTACTGCGTATCACCAAGCGCTAGGCACGAAGATTTCGCAGGCCTGCCTGCGAACGAGAGCGCGTGCAGCAAAGCTGCACGCGCTTTTTTTTCGTGAGTTTAGCGCCCCGGACAGCTAGTGACGCAGTTTGTCGATGTCGACCACGGTCGTGCCGTGCTTGATACTCTGCGTGTCGACATAGCCCCTGCTCCATTCGAGCAGTTGCAGAGCCGTCATCGGGCGCGCAATAAAATATCCCTGGACAAGGTCACAGCCGAGCCGGCGCACGATCGCGTACTGCTGGTCCGTCTCTACGCCTTCGGCCACCACGTCCAGTCCCATCGCCCTGCCGAGGGCGATGATCGCCTCGACGACTCGCGTCGTCGTCTTTGAATCGGACAATTTCGCAATAAAGCTCTGGTCGATCTTGAGCGTTTGCACCGGGAGCTGCGCCAGGTAGCTCAAGCTCGAGTAACCCGTACCGAAATCGTCAATGTGAATTCCGACGCCATACGCCGACAGGTCGTTCAGGACGGGCTGTGCGATCGTAAGGTCTTCCAGCAACACGGTCTCGGTCAGCTCGAGATTGATCAGTTCCTTGTTCACGCTTGCCTTGCCCAGGATCCCCTTTATCAGGCTGACGAGGTCGCGGTTGCGAAGCTGATGCGCGGACAGGTTGACGCTGACAGGGACCTCCCAGTCGCGCTGCTCGCGCCACATCACAACGTCCTGGCAAACGGTATTCATAATGGACTCGAAGAGCACGTCGGAAATACCCATTTCCTCGCTGAGCGGAATGAAGTCCGATGGCGGGACAAGTGACCCGTCCGGCCGAATCCAGCGCGCCAGCGCCTCGACGCCCGCCAGTTCGCCACTTTCGGTACTCTGTTGCGGCTGGTAGTGCGCCGTAATCTGCCCCGATTCGATGGCGCCGCGCAGCTCAGCTTCGAGATCGAACTTGTGGCGTGCGCGGAACCGCATCTCGCTGTGGTAGTAGGTGATGGAATTATCGAGACTGCGCATGGACCGGTGTAATGCAGCTTCCGCGCAGCGGAACACGCTCTTCGCGTCGCGCCCGTGTACAGGGTGCCACGAGACACCGATGCTCGCCTTGAGGAACAGGTCCCTGCCATTGATCAGGAACGGTTCTTCAACCAACTGCTTGACGCTCTCGGCCAGTTCGCGGATGCCGTTGTCGGAATCGACGCCCGGCATCAGTATGGCGAATTCGTCGGATCCGAAGCGCCCGACCAGGGCATTGTCGCCGTCCGGTTCTTCGCAAAAAGTCCGGCCCAGTCGATTGCCGATGGAACGCAATAACTCGGTGCCCGAGTCGTAACCCATGGTCTCGTTGATGAAACTGAAGCGATCGATGTCGAGCAGCACAACCACCGTATCGCCCTCTTCCTTCTCGGCCATCTGGATCATTCGCTGCAGTTCTTCGAGCAGCAATAGCTGATTCGGCAGGCGTGTTACGGGATCGTAGTAAGCGAGCTTGTGCAAGGCCGCGGTGCGCGCCTCGACACGCCGTTCCAGGTCTTCATTGGCCCGGCGCAGCGCAGCGTCGGCGTGCCACTTGCCGCACAAGGCGGCCGCGAGCTGGCGGCATTCGACAGCATGGAAGGGTTTCTTGAAGAAGAAGACCTTGTCGGCCGGCGGAATCTGCTGTGCGAGGTTGTCGGGATCCGCGCTCAGCGAACCGGTGACGAGCACGATGTTGACGTTCTCGTCGATGGCCCGAATCTGTTTCGCTGCCTCGATCCCGTCGATCCCGGGCGGCATGCGTATATCCAGGAACACGATCGCAAACGGCTCACCCTTGAGCGTCGCGAGCTTTACGGCCTCGACGGCGGCTTCGCCCTGTTTTCTGGAATGGACCTCGAACGAGGCAGCTCCACGCTCGTCAGTTTCCTCACCGAACAGGACCTTTTCGAGATCGCCCAACGTCGTCGTCGCGCTATCCGGTTCGAAATCCTCGCCGAGGCAACGCAGGTATTCGTTGATCAGCATGGCGTCGTCATCGACGACGAGCACGCGATTCGTAAGCTTGGGTTCCAGATCGATCATTCGTATTCCTGTTAGTGCGAGCGGACTATCGTCGCGACTTCCTGAGCGAGCCGGCTGAACGAGAGTGGCTTGTTGAAGTAGTGCAGCCGCATGGGCGGCGGCACGCGCCGCTGCAATTCTGCGAGCGGAATATCGGAGAAACCCGTTACGAAAACGATTTCGACGTCGGGATCCATTGCTCGAATCCTGCTGCCGGCTTCCACACCGTCGATCCCGGGCGGCATGCGTACGTCGAGTATCACGACGTCGAACGGATTGCCTTTCTCTGCGGCAGCCCTGGCTTTCCTGATCGCATCATCGCCCTGGCTGCAGGCGACGATATCGAACCTGGGCTCCTCCACGATATCTTCATCAGGGTTGAACAATTCCGCTGCGAGTTCGTCGAGCGCCCGCATGCGGTGGGTCGGCTCGTCGTCGTTACAAAATGCCTCGCGGTAGCAGTCGAGCACGTGTTCGTCGTCGTCCGCCACGAGCACCCTGATAAATTCCTGGCCTTTTACCGTGTACACGATCAGCCGCCTTGTGCAGCCGGAAGCAGCACGTGGAATTCGGCCCCCTGGCCAAGCCCGCGGCTTTCTGCCCGGATACGGCCGCCCATCCCGGCGACCGCGTTTGCACACCAGTGCAGCCCGAGCCCGGTCGTGCTGCCTTCTTCCTTCGAGGTGTAGCCGCGCTGGAATATCTTCTCACCGGTATCCTTGTTGAATCCGCTGCCGTTGTCGCGGATGGTTACGCGCACCATCGGCGCATCGTCGACGAACTCGGGCACCGCATCGACGTAGATGCGCCCGTCCATCTTCCTGCAACGCTGGATAGACTCGTAGGCGTTCAGGATGAGGTTGCCCATGACCTGCAGCAGGCCGATACGATGTGCGCAGACCCGAACTTCGGACAGCTGCCGGGAAAGCTCGACCTCGATATCTCGCTTGGCCCGCTTCGGAATAATGTGAGCCGCCTCGTCGAGCACGTCGTCCACACCAATGTTCTCGGTGATCGGGGCGATGTTTGCAAAGCGTTCCTGGTCCGCAAGGATGCCCTCGATTTGCCGGGCCTGCTTCGTAACGATCGTTAGATCCTCCGCCGCCTCTGCGCCGACCTCACTGATGTGATCGAACGATGCATTCACGTACTGCACGAACTTCTCACGACGCCCGGGTGCGCAGTCAGGGTCCGCCAGCTGCTCCGTGGCGTCCCGCACACGCAACCTGTCGCTGACGCTGAACGATTTCCTGAGGCGTTCCAGCCCATTGATCATCGGCGTCATGGCATTGCGAATGTTGTGCAGAACCTCGGCCGCCGTGTCGGCCTTGCCGGCCTTGAAGGACTGGTCCAACAGCGCCTGGCGCGCCTCGTGCACTTCGTCGGTGAGGTCGTCGAACTGTTGCGCCAGCGCGCCGATCTCATCACCGCGCTGCACGTCGAGCCGCTGCGACAGATCGCCGCTCTTGCGGATACTCTCAATGTGCGTTGCCAACCGCTCGATCGGCCGGAGGATCGCGCCGTGGAGCATGAACCAAACGAATCCCGTCGCGAGTACGCCGGCGATGGCGAGAAACAAGAGCGCGACGTTTATCGTATGCGCGCCCAGGCTCGATATGCTGCGCGGCGTATCCGCGTGCAGTGTCAGGAGCGGAGAGCCATGGATGTCCGCGAGCACCATGCTGCTCGATACGACATCCTGGCTGACAACCTGGCTGGCCTTTCCGATAGCGCCGCTCGCAACTTCCGGCTCCTCCCCGAAAGCCGTGAACTCCCAGTGCATGTCGACCTCGGTACGATCCCGCAGGCGCTGGAGGCGCGCGTCGTCGAGGAACTGGCCCATGATCAATGCGCCGGCGACGGGACCCGAATCGTCGGAGCGCAGGATCGGCCGCGAACTGATGATCATGGGTCCAAGGCCTGTGTTGACAAAGCCGACCGTGCGATTGGCGGCAGACGAATGCTTCGTGAGGGAACCGTGCGAGCGGTGCTCGGGGTTCAGGACGCCAAGACGCCTCATGTCACCGTCCTTGCCGTCGACGAGGACCTGGCCCCAGAGGTATTCCCCGTTGGCCGGGTAGACGACCATGAGGTCGAGGCCCAGGTTTGTCAGTGTCGGTCGATCGAGATTGGACTTCTTGAAGCCCGGGTATTCACCCAGGACATAGAAATAGATGTCGTCCCAGGGCGCCCAGTCCGCGGTGATCGCTTCCAGGTTCTCGATATCCGCCCTGATGGCCATGCGAGCTCTCGTAAGGTCTACCTCGGCGGCCGATTGCTCGAGGTCATCGAATGCAGGAGCGATGACTGAACCGAGGATCCCGTAGCTGATCGCGATGAACGCCGCGATAAGAACGGCGAGCGCCAACGAGACCTTGGTCTGCAACGGCAATGAAGTCGGGCGTTTTGACATAAGCTGGCGAACCATCCGGCTTAGTTCGATGGTCAGGCGTCCGAGTGTACGAGTCGCGGCCTGATGGGAGCGTGACGCAGTGCACCTTACGGCTAAGTGCTTGTTAAGCCTCGAAAAGCGGTATCGCCGCCGGGAAGTTTGCGAGGGCTCGGAAAATACCCGATCATGAGGGGGCGTTATGCATCACTGGGGGGAACAACGATGACGAACGTCGACCGGCTGGAAATCAATCGCGACGAACTGCCTTTTGTCGCTCCGTGCAGGACGCTGTCGCCCTGGGCGCCGTTCCGCTGGCTCAGGCTCGGCCTGTCCGACCTGATGCACGCACCGCGGCAGAGCCTTGCGTACGGTCTCGTGGTCGCGTTATTGATCGGCATCGTCTGCCTCCTGGCCTGGTTCCGTGGCAGCCAGTGGTTCATGTTCGCGATGCTCGGCGGATTCGTGTTCCTGGCGCCATTGACCTGTATCGGTCTGTACGCCATTAGCGCCCAGCTCGAGCGCGGCCAGGAGCCGGAGATGGCGCGCAGCATTCGGGCGGCGTTCAAGCGCCATTTCGGCAACGAGATGATTTTTGCCCTGGCCTTGCTCGTGATCTTCCTGGTGTGGGCGCGAGCCGCGGTCATGGTCAGCGTCTTCTTCCCTACCGAAGGGGACATCACGGTACGGCAATGGATCAACTACCTGGGATTCGGCTCCATGATCGGTGCGATATTCGCGGCCGTCACGTTCTCGGCCAGCGCATTTTCATTGCCGATGATCATGCACCGGGACGTGGACAGCATCACGGCGATCGTCACGTCGATCAATGCGGTATTGCGTAACAAGTTCGCGATGATGATCTGGCTCGCGCTCGTCGTCTTGCTGCTGCTGATCGGCGTCGTGACGGCTTTCGTCGGGCTCGTCGCGATCGTTCCGATCATCGGCTACGCCGCCTGGCACGGCTATCTCGAGACGATCGATGCGGAGCAGTTTCCGCGGCACGCGGTCGGGATAACGTCCGTTCCACGGCCTGACGCGGACGATCAGGAAGCGAGTTCCCGCGCGACGTAGGCCGCGCCGAGCAGGCCGGGCTGATCATGGAGGATCAGCCGTGTCGCGATGCGCTCCATCATGGGGCGATACCGTCCCTTGTTCTCGAACGCGGCGCGAAACCGGCTGCTCTCGAGGATTTCCGGGTAGCGTTTGGCGATGCCGCCTGCAACGAATACGCCGTCCAATGCCCCGAGCGTCAGCGCCAGGTCGCCAGCAACCTGGCCGAGCATCTCGAAGAACAGATCGACTGTTTCCGCGGCGACGCTGTTGCTCGCTGTCTCGGCGAAGATTTCGGCAGCGCTGAGCGGCGTAACCGACTTGCCACGAACGACGGCGAGCGCCTCGTAGACGTCGGGCAAGCCGGAGCCAGCGACAAACCGCTCCCTGGAAACCCTGTCGAATTTTCCGCGCAGGACCTTGAGGAGCTCAATCTGCAGCCCGGTCTCGGGAGCAAATCCGACGTGCCCGCCTTCACCGGTAACCGGGACCAGCAGGCGGCCGCGACGACGCAGGCCGGCTATCCCGAGCCCGGTGCCAGGGCCGAGAATGGCGACGTTGCAGTCGCCTTCGTTCAGGCGGAAGTCTTCAAAGGGCCCGATCGCCGCGCTGTCGCTGTCGGCGAGAAAAGGAATCGAATAGGCGATGGCCTCGAAGTCGTTAAGCAGGCGAACGGCGTCCGCTCCGAGACGTTCCGTGAGCGCCGCAACCGAAATATCCCAGTGATTGTTGGTCATGTTGACGGCATCGTCGATCACCGGCCCTGCCGCCGCCAGGCAAATCGCGCCGGGCGGAGGCGCGCCTGTCTCGTCGAGATAGTGCCTTATCGCGTCATACGCAGTCGGGAATTGATCGACCTGCAGTTCGAGCGGGCTATGGAAGCCCGGCGCGTCAATGCTGGCCTGCGCGAAGCGCGCGTTCGTGCCGCCTATATCGCCGATCAGCAAACATTGTCCTTTCATTACCGGCCGTGCCTCTTCCCCCGGGCGATGCCGTTATGCTCTCACAGGCCGGGCCGGGCCGCATCCATCATTCTGGCGCATCGAAAAGGCATGCACCCTGCTCCGCGCTGCTCGCACGGTCGCGGAACGCCGAGAACAGTTCGCGACCCATGCCGGTCGCTGCGCCCAGTTCGATCGACGGGGACTCGCGCGTCTCGAACTCGCTCGTCCCCTGAACCTGCAGAACGCCGGCCGCGGCATCGATCTGGATCATGTCGCCATCGCGAACGCGAGCAATGGGGCCGTCGGCACTCGCCTCGGGCGTTATGTG
>Ga0209567_10000136_pt1 | contig 38313 bp, 33 predicted proteins | sample COG_12_FD_184756 | JGI IMG/M metagenome (GOLD analysis project Ga0209567, IMG submission 184756) | Pelagic marine sediment microbial communities from the LTER site Helgoland, North Sea, for post-phytoplankton bloom and carbon turnover... | ecosystem: Environmental > Aquatic > Marine > Neritic... | reverse complement strand
CCGGGATTCGAACAGCTTGGCCGCCTCCTCGTGGATCACGGTGCCGACGTCGGTGTCGGGATCCATGGGATCCCCATACTTCAGTGCGCTTGCTTTTTCAGTGACCAGCGCGGCGAACTCGTCGGCGACGGATTCCACGCAAAGCACGCGCTTCACCGCGGTGCAGCGCTGGCCGGAGTTTTTGGTGGCGCCCGCCACGGCCAGATCCGCGGCCTTGGCGAGGTCCGCGTCTTCCATGATGATCAACGGCGAGTTGCCTCCGAGTTCCAGCACCGTCCTGCGGTATCCCGCCTTTTCGGCGATGTACTTGCCGACGGGGACTCCGCCGGTAAAGGTGATCAGCTCGATATGCTCGTTGGTGATCATTTCATCGCCGATGTCCTTCGGCAACCCGGTGACGACGGACAGCATCTGCGGCGGCAGGCCTGCCTCGTAGAGTACGTCGGCGAGCAGCAGCGCGGTCAGCGGGGTCAGCTCGGTGGGTTTGCACACGATGCAGTTGTTGGTGGCGATCGCCGGCGCAATCTTGTGGGAAATCATGTTGAGCGGGTGGTTGAACGGCGTGATGGCGGATATCGCGGTGAGCGGTTCGCGCTGAGTGAAAATCTTGCGCTGTTTGCCGTGCGGCGTCAGGTCGCAGGAAAAAATCTCGCCGTCGTCGTGTATGCACATCTGGCCGGCGAGGGTGTACACATCGAAAGCACGTCCGACCTCGTACAGGGAATCCTTCTTCGACAGTCCGCACTCGGCGGTGATCAGATCGGAAATTTCATCGCGTCGATCGTCGAGCAAAACGGCGGTCTTGAGCAGTATTTGTTGCCGTTCGTAGCGGGTGAGCGTGGGGTTGTACGCAGCCGCAATGTCGAAGGCGTGCGCGACCTGCTCGCGACTGGCGCGCGGGACCGTGCCGACGAGAGCGCCGTTGTAGGGATTGAGCACCTCGACAACCTTGCCGGTGTCGCCGTCAACCTGTTCGCCGGCGATGCGCATTTTTTGGTGCCGGGCCCGGTTCAGTGCTTCAGCTGTTGAGCTCATAGTCTTTACTCGTCGTCTTTGGGCCGCACCTCGGCGGTGGCCCTTTGGTTGCGGATTGAAGGAGGCCTGCCGTGGGCCGGCTCATCGCGGCGGGGGCGCCGCTCCAACGGATAGTGGTGGTGTCCATTCAGGCTGCAATGTGATTCAAAGCAACATCATAGATGTCGAAATTTCTGAGACGCCGCGAAGGTTCGAGATCGGTCACCGGTCTGTTGAACACCAGCGGCACGGTCTGCTCGGACACGCCGCCGTGGGAGCGCAACGGTACATCGAGGCCGGACAGGTCGTGGCGATCGGCCGTTGTGCCCAACACCTTGTGTTTTTCGGAGACCACGATCAGGTCGCCCATGCGATCGGGTGCGAGTTCGAACAACCGGCAGCCTTCCTCGTTGGTCAGCACATTTTCTATACCGTCCATGGCGGCGAGATCCGCTTGTGTCTTCTGCCGGTCTGTTCCGTCAGCCAGGTACACGGTGGCAAAAGAACCCAGGGCGCCGTGATGGACGACATAGGGGTCGGTGATCGGCAGAATGACGCGGCTGCTGCCGCTACCGGTCATGTCGTCGAGTACGTCCTGGAGATAGATGATATCCGGCGTGCCGTTCTCGTCGTGTTTTGCATTCATGCCGTGGTCCGCGGTGAGCGCAACGATCGCGCCCAACGCGTCCAGCCGCGCCCAGTATTCGTCCATCATGGCGTAGAACGCGTTGGCGCCCTCGCTTCCCGGCGCAAACTTGTGCTGGATGTAGTCGGTCGTGGACAGATACATGATGTCGGGCCGGACAGCCTCCATCAGCTTGACTCCCGCCGCAAATACGAACTCGGACAGTTCCGCGCTGTACACGGAAGGCACTTGCATCCCAACCAGGTTTACCACGTTTTCGATCCCGTTTTCCTCAAGCGTCGCCTGGTCGGATTTCTCCGATGAAAAACAGATTGCGCCCCCTTGTCCATAAGCGAGCTCGTTGCCGAGCAGCCGCCGCAGCTTGTCCTTGGCGGTGATGATTATGACCCGGGCGCCGGCATCCTGAAAAGCCTTGAATATGGTCGGCACGCGAAGCAGGTTTGGATCGTTCATCATGACTTCACGATCATGTTCGCGATCGTAGTAAAAATTGCCGCATATGCCGTGTACCACGGGCGGTACTCCGGTGACAATGGACAAATTATTCGGGTTGGTGAACGTCGGTACGACGCAATCGGCGCGCAGATCGCTGCCCTTGCCGCTGATGATTCCCGCCGTCCAGGGCATTACCCCCGCCTTGACCGCCTCTTCCACGTAGGCCGGTTCGGATCCGTCTATGCACACCGCGACTACGGGATGCGCCGGCCAGCGATAGCTGCGGCCGTTTACCTCGATGACGTCTTTATCACTCATGCGCGTTTTTCGGCTTTCCAGGGTGAAGATTGAATGCGGCGGACCCTATATTAAAGACATCCGCGACATCTAATCGTTTGTTCGTATATCTGCTATTGCTGTCGTTAATATATCGTTTTTACAGGCCCTATAATACGAGCATGCCTCCCTCTAACCCAATCTTTATCGATGGCTAAGGGCTGGGGATACCAATGCGCGGGGAGATATTCGATGTCAATCAATGTGCTTTCAGATATTCTTAACCGTAGGTGAGCGGCAATTCTGAATGTGGATCGCAATAAATATTGTTTGAAATGAGCGGCGAATCGGAGTTAACTGCATATCAATCCGACACAAATCTAAGGAGTGCAAACCGTGGGCATCAGCGAACTCAAAAAAGCAAATAATGGACTCGACACGGAGTCTTTCATGGAAGAACGAGCGGATCTGGCCTGCGCGTTTCGGTGGGCGCACCGACTGGATTTGCACGAATCCGTGGCCAATCACTTCAGCCTGGCGGTGTCCGACGACGGCTCGCGGTTTCTTATCAATCCCGACGGGCGGCATTTTTCGCGCATCAAGGCCAGTGAACTCGTTCTGATCGACGCCAATGAAAGGGACACAATGAATCGCGTCGATGCGCCCGATCCCACCGCCTGGGGTCTGCACGGTGCGATCCACAGGAACTGCCCGCAGGCGCGCTGCGTTCTGCACGTGCATCCCGTCTATGCCACGGTCCTGGCCAGTCTGGCGGACAGTACCCTGTATCCGATCGATCAGAACACCGCGCGTTTTTACAACCGGGTGGCGGTCGATGAGGGTTTCGACGGCATGGCCTTCGAGGCGGAAGGGGAGCGCTGCTCCCGGATCCTCGGTGAAAAGCGGATCATGACGATGGGGAATCACGGCGTGCTGGCGGCGGCGCCGACGGTGGCCCAGGCGTTCGACGATCTGTACTATTTCGAGCGCGCGGCACGAAACCTGATCATCGCTTACGGCACGCAGAAGGAGATGAAACTGCTTTCAGACGATATCGCCGAAAAGACCGCCCGGCAATGGGAGGGCTATCCCAACGCGGCGGAAAAGCACTTCCGTGAATTGAAGGCGATCCTGGACGAGGACGAACCCGACTACCGCGACTAGCCCGGGTATCGCGCCAGGCCGGTCGGATTACTGAGAAAAATAGCACGTTTGTTCAAGGAATATTCGTTCTGTGCTGGGAAGACTGGGATTTTTCTGGGGGCTCGTCGGTGTTGCGCTTGTTCTTGGATACGCCATCGTACGGCTGGCACAAATTGGATTCGACTCGTTCTCCTACGGATACGAGTGGTACCACTGGATTATTCTTTTGGCAAGCATCGTATTTATGGCCTACTCGGAGGGATATAAAGGTTTCCAGAAATCGTATTCCCCGCGACTCGCGGCACGCATACGGTACTTGAGGGACAATCCCAGGTTGATCTATACCGTGCTGTCTCCATTGTTCGGTATGGGTTTGTTTCATACCACCCGAAGACGACTGATCGGGACGTACGTGCTGTTGTTCATGATCGTAGTTTTCATAATTGTTGCCCATCAATTGCCCCAGCCCTGGCGAGGGATACTTGACCTGGGGGTTGTGGTGGGCCTCACCTGGGGGCTGGTTTCGATACTGGTGTACAGCTGGCTCGCATTGACCCGGGAAGAGTTCCCCTATTCACCGGAACTGCCCGAGCCTGTAGACAGCAAATAAAAAATCAGCACCGAGCTGTTTTTCGATATAGGGACTGAACGCCCCGGGACAACAGGCGCAGGGGTCGCACCAGGTAGTAGAGTAGGTGAAGCTTCCGCGGCAGCTTGATCGCGTCGTAGTCGGCTTGTTTCGGCGAGAAATGGGAGCGGATGATCCACGAGCTGTAACCGCGCCTTTGCCGCGAGTCGTCTGTGACCAGCCACCAGGTCGCGATAGGGTAGTGGGTGCTCGACATTCGAAACACCTTGTAGACCCAATACGGTAAATATTCCCGACTCAGCCGCATCATTTCAGGGGAACGTCCTTGCAGACGATCCTTTTCATTTTCTTCCGGCAGTCGTGCAAGGATCAGCTTTTCGGCACGATCGAGATCGGCATCCGGTTCGAGTTGGGTAAGTATGGATTCGGGTATCGAACGACAGACTCCCGGACCCAGTAGGTGCAGGGTAAGCGCCAGGCTTCGATGGTAGCCATGGTCCCTGCATACCCCGACGACCCGGTGCCAGTCGACATCGTTCCACCGACTACACAGCACCGCGAAATCGCGCCATCTGTCCAACTCTACCCAGGCCGTCTTCATGCACTGCACGCACTGGATGACCAGCGTTTCCTCCTTGTCGAAGGTCGGAACGGGGGTATCGTTGATCGACAGCCACACCGGTGGATTCGTCATCGAGCTCAAACCCGTCCCTACGGGCAACCAGTCAGGTACGGTGGACCAGTGCAGGTCCACCCCGACCCGAATCTCCCGGTTGTACATCTGGTAGGCGCAATTCTGTTCGACGATTAATGTACTTTCTTCGGAATGAAACCCGTGCTGATTGAGTAGTTCCCTGGAAATCCCGATGTCCTGTCTGTCCACCACGATGTCGAGGTCGCAGTACTCGCGTTTATCGGGCTCGTCGAATGCGAGCATGCTGAGCACCGGTCCGCGCATTACCCTGAATTCGACACCTTTCTCGCTCAGTAATTCGGACAACCGGCAAAGGGTCTCGATGTGTCGCTGCGCGACGTCCCGGTTGCGCCGGAGCCGCGCCCACAATGAAGGGCGCACCCATTTGGGAACCTGGCACGACAGATCCGGCAGGACATCCATCAACGGCTGAACGAGCTTGTGCCGTCCGCAGATGTCGACCAGTAGTTTCCAGTTCAGCGCGTTGCGCTCTTGACCCCCTATCCCCTCGAATATATCCTCCTGCGACCTCGCCATGGCTATTGCCATGCGAAGCTCCGGGTACAGGTTATTCGGGAGATCAGGGGACACAATACATATTTCGAATACAAGGCCTGTTGAATGGTAACACCATGCACAGGACTCGTATTGAGGGACGCATATGAATTCAGTATTGTGTCCCCTTATCCTGCGGGTTGCTATTGTGTATTCAAAAGACGAAACCCTTGCCGAGATCGGGAAAATCCAATTCTGGCGGCACCGTATAGACGTCGGCCACGGCATCGTCACCCCCGGCCGTAACGATACCGATCACGATGTGGCATACTTGTCGCTGCCCGAAGACATGACCGGAAAAAGGGTTTTGGACATCGGCTGCTCGGACGGTTACTTTTCTTTTCTCTGCGAGGAACGCGGAGCGGAAGTGGTCAGTGTGGACCATGTGCCCGGCCTGCCGGGGAAACCCGGTCAGCACGGTTTCAGGGTTGCCGCGAAGCTTCGGGGCAGCCAGGCCCGATTTCACTGGCTGTCGGTCTATGATATGAACAAGATCGACGGAGCGTTCGACATCATTCTCTTTCTGAACGTGCTGTATCACCTGAAGCACCCGCTACTTGCACTCGAAAATATATACGGGAAGCTTGTAGAAGGAGGGGAGATGTACCTGAAGACGTTCTTTTACCAGGATTTTCGCTACGGCAAATACGGCTTCGATATTTTCAGGAAATCTCTGTGCCGTTTCTACGAGAAAAACGAATTGAACAACGATTATTCGAACTGGTGGACGCCGAACAAACGATGCTTGGAGGGCATGATACGCTGCACCGGCTTCAGGGATGTGAGGTTTCTGGCCAGATACAGTGATCGTTTATATTACAAGACACGTAAATAAAAATGAGTAGAAAACCGCGCTCATTGATGTGAGTATCATCGAACCTGTATAAAATCGGCGCGAGGCTCGCCTCCCACAGCATAAACGCCTCCTCGCCGCGGTTAATCGTGCGCTCCGGGTACATAACAGGATTGGCCAACATCCTCCAGATAACGAAGACGCCCCCTGGCTCGCTTGATTTCCGAGTGCTGAAGCTGCGCCGTGATTACACACTCTCCATCTCCCGCACGGACGAGGTCAGCCCCATGGGGTGATACGATTACACTGCCCCCCAGATAGCGGTTGCCATTTTCCAGGCCTGCATAGTTTGCGTAGGCAACGAAAATATTGTTTTCAAACGCACGCGTGGGGATCAACCGGTTGGCAACAATAGCCCAGTGTTCCGTTAATGCGGTTGGCGCCACCACCAGATCGCAGCCGCGATGGGCGTGATATCGAACGGCCTCCGGAAACTCCACTTCATAGCAGATCAGCAAACCGATGTTCCAGCCGCGGAGCTGGAACACCGTAGGCTGCCGCCCGGCCGAGAAGTGTTTTTCCTCGTATTCATGGGGCAGCAGGTTTTTTCGATGATTCGCCGTGACGCTGCCATCGGGGGCCGCGACAAGCACCGAATTGAATACCCTATCGGCGGCTCTTTCGGGATATCCGTACACGATAGCGCACTCCCATCGCCGCGCCAGTTCGCAAATCTGTCCTGCAAACGGGCCATCGGCAGCCTGGGCCCGGTGCACAATTCTTTCATCCGCAAAATATCCGGACAGGTATAACTCAGGGCATAGCAGAAGGTCGCATTGCCGGACCGCCGGGTCCTCGAACAATTTCTGTAAACGCCGCAGTCTGGCAGCGGGCTCGGACTCCCCGGCGTCGGATTGAAAAATGCCCAGGGTCAGGACAGGTTCCGCACTCATCAGGGGTCTCAGACGAACGCCAGTTCCCTGGGATAGTCGGTCAGAAACTCAAAACCGTCGCCGGTCACGACAATGGAGTCACCGATGCGACCTCCGGCTTGATTCGGCACGGTGACGCCGCCGTCGACGGCAAAGGTCATGCCGGACTGCAGAACGGTTTCGTCCCCTTGCTTGAGTTCCGGTGTCTCCAGATAGGCAACGCCGATGGATCGCCCGGTGCGATACCCGGATTCGAAACCCCGCTCCCGGTAAACCGCGTTTGCCGCCTCGGCCACCTCGGCTGCCTTGACCCCGGCGCGTATATTGGACAGTGCAGCCTGCTGCGCGTCAATCGCGGTTTGTTGCAACCGCCGGGCCTCATCAGTGGCCTCGCCGACAAAGAACATGCGGTCGAACCCGAGCCGGTAGTGTTTGAACTCCAACAGGTTGCAGAAGCAGAAATACACCGGGTCCTTGTGTTCCAGGGGCCTGATGCTCGCGCGCCGGTGCACCATTGCGGTATCGTGGCCGCTCTGCATGATCTGCAGGTTATGAATGACTGGGGAAACGTAGGCTTCCCAACCTTTTCCCGTCAGAAATCCGGCGGCGGCCCGGGTGCCGGCGTCAAGTACCGCCAGGGCTACCTCGTACTCCCTGACGCCGGGCCCAAGGCTGTTTCGTGCGGCATCCATCATGGCGGATCCGATCCTGCCCGCCTGTTTCATGACCTCGATTTCCTCCGCGGATTTGATCGTTCGCTGCGCTCCGATTACGCAGGATATATCCTCCAGGGCGGTGCCCGGCCAGGTTTCATCGAGGAAATCGCGGACCAATCCGGGCAGAACCGGTTTCTCCACGTAAATTCTAGCATCGGCATTGCCAACGGCGCGCCTAAGGACGTGCCCCCAGTGTTCCGTACCCTCATCCGACCAGGGCAGAATCTGCTCGATCCAGGTCATATTGGATACCATCTCGGATTCCATCTGCGGCGTGATGACGACGGGATCCGCGCTTCGCCGCAGCAGCAGAAAAGTCGGGCGCCCGAACTCCACGCCGAGATACCCCCAGAATCCCGCAAAGTACGCGATGGAACTTTCATCGGTGAGAAGCACGGTGTCGATGTTCCGCGCCTCCATGGTCGCGAGAAACTGATGCGTTCTGCGTTTTGCGTGTTCGAGCATTGCAGTCTCAATTCAGAATGTATCGCTGGGCCAGGGTTATCCGTTGCCGGAGGCGCTAGGTTAGGTGATGCAGAAGGCGTATTCAAGTGTGCGAGAATAACGGCGGAATACCTCGGGAACCGGACATCTGATCCGACGCGGAACGGAGAACTAATTTGTCAAAAGCCAGCACTAAATACGATAAAAACCAATCACGGATCACCGAGCGGGCGTATCGTACCCCGGAGATAGCAGCCCAGCGTCTGGCGACGTTGAAGGTGCTGGCACTGCGCAGCGGTGAGCACGTACTCGACGTCGGAATTGGCCCCGGACTGCTGGCACATGATATGGCACAAATCGTAGGAGAAGGTGGGCGTATCGTCGGCGTCGACAGCGCTGCAGCAATGGTTGAGCTGGCACGAAAGCGCTGCAAGCCCTTGCGCCAGGTCGAGATCTCCAGCGGAGACGCACAGAGCCTGGTGTTTGCGGATGCAAGTTTCGACGCCGTGGTCTGCACCCAGGTGCTTTTGTACGTGCTGGATGTGCAGGCCGCCTTGAATGAAATGTTTCGCGTACTCAAACCGGACGGCCGCCTGGTGATCATCGAAACCGACTGGCGGGGGCTGGTTGTCAATTCGGCTTTTCCCGCATTGACAGAAAAACTGATCGAAAGCTGGGACGCCGCCGTTTCCAGCCCGGGGCTGCCGCCGGTACTCGAGCCTTTGACCAATCGAGCCGGATTCCATGGCACCACGGTCGAGGCCTTTCCCGTATTGCTGACCGATTTCGTGCCGCACAACTACGCCTACACTATGAGTTATTCGCTGGCGGAATACGCGGCCAAACAGGACATGGTCACCAATAGCGAGGCGAAGGCCTGGCTCGACGATCTGCATCAAAAGCAAAACGATGGCGCATTCTTTTTTTGCATCAACCGCTTTATATTCAAGACCCTGAAGTAACAGAACAATTGTTCCTTGTGCCCCTGAAAGGAGTAAGGACCGCGTTGGAGAGAGCGCGGTAGTCGGGATCCAACGAATTCAACGATTTACCGGATTCCGGCATACGCCGGAATGGCCACAACTGTAGTTACCGGACAAGAACTCATTAGCATATCCGTGATTAAATAGAGTCGCCAAACATCCAAAATCATCTGCAAGGGGGCGCATGGGCCAATTGACTACGCACGTTCTCGATACTGCCCGGGGAAAACCGGGTGCGGGAATCCGCATCGATTTGTATCGGGATAGCGCAGACAGAGCGCATGTCAAAACCGTCTACACCAACCAGGATGGGCGGACCGACGCTCCCCTGCTGGAAGGTGATGATTTCGAGGCGGGGACATGGGAACTGATGTTTACGGTGGACGAATACTTCGCACGCTCCGGCGACGCTACCGACACACCGCCTTTTCTGGATCGGGTCACCCTGCGCTTCACCACGGCGAAGGATGTCGATTATCACGTACCGCTTCTGGTGTCGCCGTGGAGCTATTCAACTTACCGCGGCAGTTGATGGCGTGGATCTGAACGATAAACAGGATGTCCGGCGGAACCGAATCCGTTTCGTGCTGGATGGCGAGATCGTTTCTGCCGAGATTACCGACCCGACCCGAACCATTCTGCAGTACCTGAGGGAAGACCTGCGCCGCACCGGCACCAAGGAGGGCTGCGCGGAAGGAGACTGTGGGGCGTGTACCGTGGTCATTGGTGAACCCGGTCACAATGGCGGGCTGCAACTCCGTGCCGTGAATTCCTGCATTCAGTTTCTTCCCACTCTGAACGGCAAACTCCTGCTGACGGTGGAGAGCCTGAGCGAACCTGGCGGGCCGCTGCACCCAGTGCAACAGGCCATGGTCGACTACCACGCTTCGCAGTGCGGGTTCTGCACCCCGGGATTCGTCATGTCGCTATTCGCTTTGTACAAAACGCGCCGTCAACCTGACCGCCGGGAAATCGACAATTCGCTGGCCGGGAACCTGTGCCGCTGCACCGGCTACCGGCCGATAATCGAAGCGGCGCGGAGCATGTACGACTACGAGGGGGACGGCGAGAGGTCGTGGATCCGCCGTGCGCACCGGGTTGAAGGCAACGGCGCGCCGCCGGACGAGATTCGGCTCCTCGACGTGGTCGAATCCATTCAACCGAAAATATCGTCGTCGATCGAGGCCGGTGGCAAGCGATTTATTTCCCCTTTGACCATGACCGAACTGTGTGCACTGGTCTCGCGGTACCCTAATGCACTGCTGCTTGCCGGCGGCACCGACATCGGTCTGTGGGTAACAAAGCGGCTGCGCGAACTGGACACCGTCATCTACCTGGGGTGCGTCCGGGATCTAGGCACGATCGACGCCGGCCCGGACTGCCTCGAAATCGGCGCCACGGTTACGCTAACCGATGCCATGAAGGCGATCTGCGGGCAATACCCGGACCTCGAGGAGTTGTTCATCCGATTTGCCTCGCCTCCGATACGCAATGCGGGCACGCTGGGCGGAAATGTCGCCAACGGCTCGCCGATAGGCGATTCGATGCCGGCGCTAATCGTGCTGGGTACGCGTATCGTTCTGCGCCGCGGTGACGCGACCCGGGAACTGCCGCTGGATCGGTTCTATATCGACTATCATAAGAATGATCTGCATCCCGGTGAGTTTCTGCAGAGCATCCGGGTACCCGTCGCGGTTCCGGGGCGGTTGCTGAGAAGCTACAAGATCTCCAAACGATTCGATCAGGACATATCTGCCGTCTGCGGCGCATACAGTCTGCAACTCGACGGAGACATCGTAAACGATATCAGGGTAGCTTACGGCGGTATGGCGGCCACACCCAGGCGTGCCCACATTTGTGAACGGACACTGCGGGACAGAGAGTGGACCGAGGATACGGTGCGCTCGGCAATGAAGGCGCTCGACGATGATTTCGCGCCGATTAACGATATGCGCGCCAGTAGCGGTTACCGGAGTACGATTGCAAGGAATCTGCTGTACCGATTCTTTCTGGAAACATCCGGCTCTCGAAACGCAAACACGCAGGTCTATGACTATGGACGCTGACAGCAGCATGTCCCCGGCGGTCAGGGGCGGTGTCGGTGCCGAACAGCCCCATGACAGCGCCCATCTGCACGTCAGCGGAGGGGCGCACTATACCGACGATGTTCCGGAGCCTCGCGACATGCTTCATGTCGCCATCGGGATGAGCACCGAGGCGCACGCCCGTGTTACGGGGCTGGATCTGGAGGCGGTGAAATCCGCACGCGGTGTGGTGTCGGTGCTGACTGCCGAAGACGTTCCGGGTGAGAACAATGTCGGGCCGGTTCTCAAGGACGATCCCATATTCGCGCCCGGAGTGGTCGAATTTGTCGGGCAATCTCTATTCGCCGTCGCCGCCGAGACCGTCATGCAGGCAAGGCGGGCGGCCAGGCTCGCCAGCATCGAGTATGCACCGCTGGACCCGGTACTGAGCATCGACGACGCGGTTGAAAAAGGATCTTTCGTGCTGCCCTCGCAGCGCATCACACGCGGCGACAGCAAACAGGCCATCCAGAACGCCAGGCACCGTCTTCAGGGACGGGTGACCCTCGGCGGGCAGGATCAGTTCTATCTCGAAGGCCACGTGGCGATGGCGATCCCGAAGGAAGACGGCGACATGCTCGTTTACAGTTCCACGCAGCACCCGGGTGAGGTGCAGAATCTGGTAGCGCATGCCCTGGGGAAGTCGGCCAAGGACGTGGTCGTTGAGTGCCGTCGCATGGGCGGTGCATTCGGCGGAAAGGAAAGTCAGCCGGCGCTGTTTGCCGCCATCGCGGCGCTGGTCGCACGGAAGACGGGTCGCGCGGCGAAGGTGCGCCTGGATCGCGACGACGACATGATCATGACCGGAAAGCGCCACGACTTCATTATCGACTACGACGTGGGATTCGATGACCAAGGCGGGATCGGCGGAATTGAATTCACCTTTGCATCGCGCTGCGGCATGTCCGCCGATCTGTCCGGTGCGATCAACGATCGAACCATGTTCCACTGCGACAACGCGTACTACCTGGACAATGTCGATATCATTTCTCACCGCTGCAAGACCAACACCGTATCCAATACCGCATTCCGGGGATTTGGCGGACCGCAGGGGATGTTCGCCATCGAGTACGTTGTCGATGAAATCGCACGCTATTTGAACAAGGACCCACTCGAGATCAGGAAGACCAATTTCTACGGAGTCGGGGAGCGCAACGTCACGCCCTATCAGCAGCGTATCGAAGACAATGTCATACATGACATCGTCGCCCGGTTGGAGTCGACTTCAGGCTATGCCGACCGGCGTAAAGAAATCGAGGCGTTCAACGCCCACAACACCTGGCTCAAGCGCGGCATCGCGCTGACCCCGGTCAAGTTCGGCATCTCGTTTACCGCGACCCACCTCAACCAGGCCGGTGCGCTGGTCCACGTCTACACCGATGGTAGCGTCCACCTGAATCACGGCGGCACCGAAATGGGACAGGGTCTGTTTACCAAGGTTGCCCAGGTGGTGGCCCAGGAACTGCAGATCGACATCGACCGGATCAAGATCACGGCGTCGGATACCAGCAAGGTCCCCAACGCCTCGGCTACCGCTGCCTCGAGCGGATCGGACCTGAATGGCAAGGCAGCGGAGGCGGCGGCGCGCACTATCAAACGGCGCCTGATCGAATTTGCATCCGGCCATTACGAGGTGGCGCCGGAGCAGGTGGTTTTCGAGGACAACCAGGTCAGGATCGGCGACGAGGTAATGTCGTTTGCGGAGCTGGCCCGGCTGGCGCACTTTCACCGCGTCTCACTGTCATCGACGGGCTTTTACCGCACACCTAAAATCCATTACGACCGCGAGACCTTCAGCGGCAGGCCGTTCTTCTACTATGCATACGGTGCCGCGGTATCCGAAGTTGTTATCGATACCCTGACCGGAGAAAACCGGGTGCTGCGAGTGGATCTACTCCACGACTGCGGCCGGTCGCTGAACCCGGCCATCGATCTGGGTCAGGTCGAGGGTGGATTCGTCCAGGGCATGGGCTGGCTCACCTCCGAAGCGTTGTGGTGGAATCCCCGGGGCGAACTCAAGACTCATGCCCCGTCTACCTATAAGATTCCGGTTTGTTCCGATGTCCCGGCAGATTTCCGAGTCGAGCTGCTTGAATCGGCAAAGAACAGGGAAGATACGGTTTACCGGTCCAAGGCGGTAGGCGAACCACCACTGATGCTGGCAATATCCGTGTTTCACGCCATCAAGGACGCGATTGCCAGTGTTGCGGATTACAAAGCGCGCCCGAAGCTGAACGCTCCGGCGACGCCTGAAGAAGTGCTGCGCGCGGTGGAAGAAATAATGACAGGTCATCGATGGTGTTCCGATAACAGAGAATAAGGTGAACGAAGAAAGCAAAGATCTGCAGCCCCGGCTAGAGCTGCGCGGCATCACCAAGATCTATCCGACGGTGGTTGCCAACGAGGATGTGAACCTGAAAGTCTATCCAGGTGAAATACACGCCGTGCTCGGTGAGAACGGCGCCGGCAAGAGCACGCTGATGAAGATCATCTACGGTGTGATAAAACCGGACCGGGGTCAGATTCTGTGGGAGGGAAGGGAAGTGCACGTGACCCGGCCGGCTGAGGCAAGGCGCCTTGGCGTCGGTATGGTGTTCCAGCACTTTTCGCTGTTCGAAACTCTGACCGTGGCCCAGAACATCGCGCTAGGTGTGGACGAACCGTTCGACCTGGACGGGCTCTCCAAACGCATCGGCGAAGTGTCTCATCGGTACGGCCTGCCGCTGGATCCCCAGCGTCTGGTGCACTCGCTGTCCGTTGGGGAACGTCAGAGGGTGGAGATCGTGCGCTGCCTGCTGCAGGAGCCCAGGCTGTTGATAATGGACGAGCCGACATCGGTGCTGACGCCGCAGGCGGTCCAGAAATTGTTCGAAACCCTGCGCCGCCTCGCGGAGGAAGGCTGCAGCATCCTGTATATCAGCCACAAGCTCGAGGAAATTCGTGACCTGTGCCACAACGCAACCGTAATGCGGGGCGGCAGGGTAACCGCCGTCGCGGATCCACGGCAGGAGACGGCCAGCAGCCTGGCACGCATGATGATCGGTCGCGAACTGCCGGTGTGCGAGCATTCCGTGTCAACGGCGGGGGGGCCGGCGCGCCTGCTCATATCGGGGTTGAATCGTAATTCCGACGATCCTTTCGGAACGGACCTGCAGGATATCCATCTGGAAGTCAGGGGAGGCGAGATCGTCGGCATAGCCGGCATTTCCGGCAATGGTCAACAGGAACTGCTGCTCGCGCTCAGCGGCGAAAAACCGCTCGATAAACGCGACAGCGCGGCGATAAAAATCGGTGGGGTCGAGGCCGGACATCTCAACGCGGCGGCGCGACGTGACCTGGGACTGACCTTCGTACCCGAAGAGCGGCTGGGGCGGGGGGCTGTGCCGCCAATGTCTTTGTCAGAAAACACCTTGTTAACCGGTCACCGCGGCGGCATGGTCCGGTTCGGCCTGATAAAGGAGCGCAAGGTCAGGGATTTCGCGGAACAGTGCCTGCGGGATTTCGACGTGCGATGCGGCGGTATACAGGCAGCGGCGAAAAGTCTCTCGGGCGGCAACTTGCAGAAATTCATCGTGGGCCGGGAGATTCTCCAGAAGCCGAAAGTGCTCATTGCCGCACAACCCACCTGGGGTGTCGATGTCGGCGCGGCGGCGGCGATCCGTCAGGAGCTCATCGACCTGCGCAATTCCGGCCTGGCCGTGCTGGTGATCTCGGAAGAACTGGAAGAGCTGTTCGAGATCTGCGATCGTATCGTGGTTATCGCGGGAGGCCGTCTGTCACCCGTAACCGCCGCGGCTGATACCAACATGGAAGAAATCGGCCTGTGGATGAGCGGCCTGTTCCCGGGAAGCGGTGAAGGGGAACGGAGCGCCGAGGCCGCTGACGCTTCCTCGCGATGACTAGAAACATGCAAACATGATCAGGATCGAACCGCGGCCGCAACCGTCCCGGCTCATGAGCTACCTGTCGCCGCTGATTGCGGTGGCGCTCACCCTGGTTACCGGAATCATCTTTTCCGGGCTGGTCGGGATGAATCCGCTGGATGCATTCCACGCGTTTTTCATTGCACCCATCGACGACCTCTACGGACTGGGCGAACTTGGCGTCAAGGCGGCTCCCCTGATGCTGATCGCGGTCGGGCTGGCCATCGGTTTCCGCTCCAATGTCTGGAACATTGGCGCCGAGGGCCAACTCACTGCCGGGGCCATCGTCGGCGGCGGGCTGGCGCTCCTGTTCTACGAGGTGGAGGGTGTCTGGGTGCTGCCCCTCATGGTTCTCGGCGGTGCGGTTGGCGGCATGGCATGGGCATCGATCCCGGCATTGCTAAAAACCCGGTTCAATACCAACGAGATCCTGGTTAGCCTCATGTTGAACTATGTGGCCATACTCTTTATGAGCTATTTGGTCCACGACCCCTGGCGCGACCCGGATGGTTTCAACTTCCCGGAATCACGGTTGTTCTCGGACTCCGCAATGTTGCCCATCGTACTGGAGGATACGCGCCTGCATCTGGGTATTGTTTTCGCCCTGATCGCCGTCATGCTGGGTTGGGTTTTCGTTCGCAAAAGTTTCGTCGGATTCCAGATGCAGGTCGCGGGTCTGGCGGATTCCGCCGCGCTTTATGCCGGATTCAGGCGCCGGCGCATGGTGTGGATAGGCCTGCTGGTTGGCGGCGCCATGGCGGGAATCGCAGGGCTTTGCGAGGTCGCGGGGCCGATCGGCCAGCTGCTGCCGTCGGTGTCCCCCGGCTACGGTTACGCCGCAATCATCGTTGCGTTCGTGGGACGCCTGCACCCGGTTGGCATCCTGCTGGCGAGCCTGCTGATGTCCCTGCTCTATCTCGGGGGAGAGTCGGCGCAGATGGAGCTGGGCCTGCCCTCGGCCATCACCGGCGTGTTCCAGGGGGTGCTCCTGTTCTACCTGCTTGCCGCGGATATGTTCATCAACTTTCGCATGCACGTTGTCATCCCAACGGTCGGCACCGCAAGCGGTAAGGCTGCGTCGTGACCGAGACCGTCATTGGCATTCTTCTGGCCACGCTGGGCGCGGGCACGCCCCTGGTATACGCGGCGCTGGGTGAGCTCGTCACCGAGAAATCCGGCGTGCTCAATCTGGGCGTGGAAGGCATGATGATCGTGGGCGCCGTGTGCGGTTTTGCCGTTGCGGCCGAAAGCGGAAACCTGTGGCTCGGGGTCATGGCATCGGTGTTGGCGGGCGCCGGGATGGCGCTGGTGTTCGGCGTACTGACATTGACGTTCCAGTCGAACCAGGTGGCGGCGGGACTGGCGCTGACCATATTCGGCATCGGATTGAGCGCGTACATCGGCCTCGACTACACCAGCGTCGCACTGACCGGGATCGCCAACATACACATCCCGGTGTTGAGCGACATTCCAGTCGCCGGACCGCTCCTGTTCTCGCTCGACCCGCTGCTGTACTGCTCGTTCCTCATGTTCGCGGCCATCGCGTACTTTCTGTATCGCACCAAGGCCGGGCTGCTGCTGCGCGCTATCGGGGAATCCCCCGAGTCGGCGGTTTCGCTCGGTTATCCGGTGATTGCGATCCGCTACCTGGCGGTGCTGTTCGGCGGGGCCATGGCGGGGCTGGCGGGCGCCTATCTGGCGCTCGTTTACACACCGCTCTGGGTGGAGGCCATGACCGCCGGGCGAGGGTGGATCGCGCTGGCGCTGGTGGTCTTCGCTACCTGGCGTCCCGGGCGCGTCATGGTGGGGGCATATTTGTTCGGTGGAGTCACCATAATGCAGTTTCACGTGCAGGGATTCGGCGTCGATATCCCCTCGCAACTCCTGTCTATGTTGCCTTATCTAGCGACCATTGTTGTGTTAGTGTTGATCTCGCGCGATATCAACACCATTCGATTGAATGCGCCAGCCTCACTGGGCAAGGCGTATCATCCCTCTGTTTGATCCATTGGAGAGTGTTTGGAGAAACTTATGAAATCAATAACTATTCGAAAGACTCTGCTAGCCGCGGCCGCAGGTTTCATGGCGGCGTTTACAAGTCTGACCGCAGCCGCCGCCGATCCGCTCAAGGTGGGTTTCGTCTACGTCAGCCCGATCGGCGATGCGGGCTGGACCTTTCAGCACGATCAGGGTCGCCTGGAGATGGAGGGCAAGCTCGGCGATAAGGTCGAAACAAAGTACATCGAAAGCGTTCCCGAAGGCGGGGAGGCGGAGCGTGTCATACGCCAGTTCGCCAGCGATGGGTACGGCCTCGTTTTCACCACGTCGTTTGGCTACATGAACCCGACCATCAAGGTTGCGAAGCGGTTTCCCGAAGTTATATTCGAGCACGCCACCGGATACAAGAGTGCGAAGAACGTCGGCACTTACGTCGCCCGTTTCTATGAAGGCCGCTATCTGGCCGGAATCGTTGCCGGCAGCATGACCAAGTCAAACGTCGCGGGGTACGTCGCGGCATTTCCTATCCCGGAAGTGCTGCGCGGCATCAATGCGTTCACTCTTGGCATGCGCAGCGTCAACCCGAATGCCACGGTCAAGGTGATCTGGGTCAATTCCTGGTTCGACCCGGGCCGTGAGCGCGAAGCCGCCGACGTCCTTATCGCCCAGGGCGCGGACGTGGTAACCCACCATACCGATTCCACCGCGGTCGTTCAGGCAGCGGAGGAAAAAGACGGAGTGTGGTCCATCGGATACCACTCCGACATGTCTAAATATGGTCCGGCCAGCCACCTGACGGCGGCGACGCATCACTGGGGCAGCTTCTACACTAAGGTTGCGCAAGACGTGCTGGCAGGCACCTGGAAATCGGAGAACATCTGGTGGGGCATGAAAGAGGGCATGATCGATATCGCGCCGCTCAATTCCGTCGTGCCCACGGAGGCGGCTGCCAGGGTAGAGGAAGCCAAGAAGCAGATCATCGACGGTTCCATGCACCCGTTTCAGGGCCCCATCAACGATCAGGACGGAAAGGGAGTGGTTGCAGCGGGTGCAGTGATGACCGACGACGAACTGTCGAAAATGGAATGGTACGTCGAGGGTGTGGAAGGGAAGTTGCCGAAGTAACCGTCTCTGCATTCACCCTTCTCCCTCTGGCAGAGGGCCGGGGTGAGGGCATGGCGGAAGCCTACATAGTCGACTGGCTCAACCTGATCGGCCGCTGGACGCATCTCGTCACGGGCATCGCCTGGATCGGCGCCTCGTTCTATTTCGTCTGGCTCGACAATCACCTGGAGCCACCCAAACAGCAGACCGACATCGAACGCGGCGTCGGCGGAGAAGTGTGGTCTGTGCACGGCGGCGGTTTCTACCATGCACAGAAATTCGCCGGCACACCGCCGTTTCTTCCCGAAACGCTGCACTGGTTCAAATGGGAGGCCTATTCCACCTGGCTTTCCGGCATCTTCCTGCTCGCGCTGATCTACTGGTATAGCGCCGAGATCTACCTAATCGACAGCAGCGTCGCCGAGATCGGAAAGTTTCCTGCGATTCTCATCGGCGTAGCGACCCTGGTCATCGGCTGGCTGGTCTATGACCGTCTGTGCAAATCTCCGCTGGGCAGCGACGACAGAAAACTCGCGATAGCCCTGTTCGTTTTTATTTCCATCGCGGCATGGGTGCTGTGCCATATCTTCAGCGGGCGCGGGGCGTTCGTTCATTTTGGGGCGATGCTTGGCACGATCATGGTCGGCAATGTCGCCGAGGTGATTATCCCTGGACAGAAGGAACTGGTGGCGGCTACTCGCCAGAACCGTACCCCGGATCCAAAGTACGGCCGCAACGCCAAGCAGCGCTCGGTGCACAACACCTATTTCACCCTGCCGGTGCTATTCGTCATGGTCAGCAACCATTACGCCATGACCTACGGCCACCGGTACAACTGGCTGATCCTTATCGCACTGTCGCTGGCGGGGGCGTTGGTGAGAGTTTATTTCGTTGCGCGGCACAAGGGGAAAGCGTCGCTGGCGCCACTCCTGATCAGTGCACTGCTGGTACTTGGAGTTTCCGCTGCCATCATCCCGCGGCCGGTCGAAATCATGAATACCTCCAACTCTCCCACCGATGCAGAGTTTTCGAGGATCGAGTTCATCATCAAAGAACGCTGCGCCTCTTGCCACGCAACCGAACCCACCCAGGCAGGCTTTACGGCCCCGCCCAAAGGCATCGTATTCGACACCGTGAACGACATCACGAACCAAGCCGAAACCATCCATCAACAATCCGTGGTCAGCAAAGTCATGCCGATCGGTAATCTGACGAAAATGACGGAAGGCGAACGCGCCCTGATCGACACGTGGTTCAGGGCGGGGGCAAGAACTGAATGAGCCCACTCTCCCTCTGGGAGAGGGCGGGGATGAGGGTATAATCCAGGAATTACAATATGAAAAACAACCGATACCCACGTGATCTGATCGGTTACGGTTCGCAGCCTGTCCATGCGGGCTGGCCGGCAGGTGCCCGAATCGCCGTTCAGTTCGTCATTAACTACGAAGAAGGCGGCGAGCGCTGTGTGCTGCACGGCGACCGGGAGTCCGAGGCCTTTCTGTCGGAGATCATAGCTGCTGAGCCGATTCCGAACGCGCGAAACGTGAACATGGAATCGATCTACGAATACGGTTCCAGGGCTGGATTCTGGCGGCTGCATCGATTGTTCAGCAGGGAACAGATACCCGTAACCGTCTTCGGTGTCGCCATGGCGATGGAGCGAAACCCTTGCGCAGTCGAAGAGATGCTGCGCGTCGGTTGGGAGATAGCGAGCCACGGCTATCGATGGATCGACTATCAGCATGTCGACGAAGCGACTGAGTGGGAGCACCTGCAGAAGGCCATCGAAATTCACACCCGGGTGACCGGTGTCCGCCCCGCCGGCTGGTACCTCGGCCGCTGCAGTCCCAATACGCATCGCCTGGTGGCCGAGGAGGGCGGATTCGCTTACAACGCCGATGCCTATTCCGATGATTCGCCCTACTGGGACGACAACTTTGATGAACCGCAGTTGATGATCCCGTATACACTTGATGCCAATGACATGCGTTTCGCAACCCATCAGGGATTCAACTGTGGTGATCAGTTCTACGCCTATCTGAAGGATACATTCGATGTCTTGTATGCTGAGGGTGAAACGATGCCAAAAATGATGTCGATCGGTTTGCACTGCAGATTGGCCGGCCGGCCCGGCAGAACGCTTGCAGTGCAAAAATTCATCAGTTATGCCAGGGAACGTGACAAGGTCTGGTTTGCAAGACGCATCGACATCGCTGAACACTGGCGGCGGCGGCACCCGTTTATGGGGACGTGACAATCAGCACAACCGAGAATCTATTCGAGGATTGCATCGACCTCGCGCAGCCCAGGCTGGGCTCCAGAGTTGTCTATGCCACCGACGATTTCTTCGCGGACAAGGCAAGGTTGATCGAGCCTGCGTCTGCGGTGTTCATTCCGGAAAAGTTCGATGACCACGGAAAGTGGATGGATGGTTGGGAAAGCCGGCGCAAGCGCTCGCCGGGCCACGACTGGTGCATCGTGAAGCTGGGCGTTCCCGGATTGATCAGGGGATTCGATATCGATACTTCGCACTTCACTGGTAACTACCCGCCCGGGGCATCGATAGACGGTTGCGTGAGCAGCCAGGATGTCCCTTCGGACGAGAGTGGTTGGCAGACTATTCTGACCAGAGTGGAACTCGAGGGTAACGCCCATCACTTTCACAGTATCGTCGACAGCACACCGTTTACACACCTGCGCCTGAATATTTTCCCGGATGGGGGGGTAGCGCGGCTGCGGGTGTACGGGCTGATTCAGCCCGACTGGTCGAATTTCGGCAGGCACGAGGTGCTGGACCTCGTTGCGCTCGAGAATGGCGGTCGAGCGATGGCCTGCAGCGATGAGCACTACGGAAGCATGCACAACCTCAACGCTCCGGGTCGAGGGATCAACATGGGTGACGGATGGGAGACCGCCCGCAGGCGGGGCCCGGGCCACGACTGGGTGGTTTTCAAGCTTGGGCACGCAGGAACGATTTCCCGTGTGGAAATCGATACCGCGCATTTCAAGGGAAACTACCCGGATCGCGCGTCGATCCAGGCTGCTCACGCCGCCGACGGTAATGCAGCACAGATCGACCGGGAAAGCGCTTCGTGGCGGATCCTGTTGCCCCAGGTCAAACTTGAGATGGACAGACAGCACTTTTTTTCGGACGAGATCGAGGATGTTGGCGCGGTCACTCATGCGCGGCTGAACATTTTCCCGGATGGTGGGGTAAGCCGCCTTCGGCTCCATGGAACGCTGGGCAAATGACAACGTGACGCACGTACTCCAGGCAATACCATTGACACAGGAGCATTTCTCACCTTTCGGTGATGTCATAGAAACGAAGGGTGCAAGACACTTTCCGATCAACGACGGCGCCATAGAGCGCTACCACGACCTGGCTCGGATCGAGCTGGATGCAGCAGGGCGCTCACTGATCAGTATTTTCGAATGCAGCCGAGTCAGCGAGCTGCCCCACCGCATCACGTTGGTCGAACGCCACGTGCTTGGCAGCCAGGCGTTCATTCCGATGGTTCCGGCCCGCATGCTTATCGTGGCGGCACCGCCCGGCGACCCGCCGACGCCGGAACAGCTGTGCGCCTTCGTGTCCAGCGGAGAGCAGGGGATCAACTACCGACCTGGAGTGTGGCACGTGCCTTTGTTGGCCTTTGACAAAGGCCAGCGATTCCTCGTTGTCGATCGCGGCGGTCCCGGCAACAATTGTGATGAAAAAACCTTCGATGACGGGGAAGTACTGGTGGAGTGGATATGACTACAAAATATCGCATCACCACGCGGGAGTCCGCGGACCGGACCGACATCCGTTCGACAAAACGGTGATCCGATATTGGCCAATCAAAAGGGGGGATGATGAATAAGCCGCAAACGCTTATAGACGAAGAAACTATCCGAAATCGGGTCTCGGAAATCGCCGCGCGTATCAATAACGATTATTTTGAAAAAGGCAGCCTGGTACTGGTGGGAGTGTTAAAGGGCGCCTTCATTCTCCTTTCCGATCTTACGAGAAAGTTGACCATTCCCCACTCCGTGGAGTTTATTGCGGTGTCGAGTTACGGAAGACAAGGCGCGGACAGCGGCGCCGTCCGGCTGCTGATGGATGTGCGCGAAGACATCGAGGACCGGCACGTGCTGATTGTCGAGGATATTCTCGATACCGGGCATACCCTTGACTACCTGATCTCGCTGCTCCGGGCCCGAAATCCGGCGTCGCTCAAAACTTGCGTCCTGGTACGAAAGTCCGAGCGCGTAGAGATCGATGTCCACATCGATTATCTCGGTTTCGAGATCCCCGACGTCTGGGTCGTCGGCTATGGCCTGGATTTCGCGGAACAGAATCGGACGCTGCCGTATATCGGGGTGATCGAGCCTGAGCAGTAATGACCCTGTTGTAGGAGGCGCGCCCTCGCGCCGATTCATCGCGGCGAGGCGCCACTCCTACCTTTGAATAATTGTAGCCTGGACAACAGACGGTTTAATCAGCCCGCATATTGCACCAGACCGGCTGTGATTGTTTTCTATCCCCTTGATCCATTTTAAAGACACACCGATTCGGATAGATTGATCAAAAGGTCAGTTTGTCATCGGGGTCGGCCTATTCCGGCGCTGGCTGGTCCAGGCCCACTGAACTTGGGCTTTATACGGATTCTATTTTCACCTGGCTCAATATTTCTTTCAGCCCCGGCTTGTTCTGGTAGATCTCGTCCAGCGTGAGCCCGTCCAGTTCATGGGGGAAAACCAGCCAGCGATCTGTTTCATGCACATAGTAATCGGGGGCCCGCTCGGTTTTATTGTTCGCCGGTTTGAAATACACCGTGGCAATGCGGATATTGGGTGTGTTTCTGCGCGCTTTCATCTGAAGATTTGCGATGATCGCCTCGATGCTCAGACCGGTGTCGTAGACGTCATCCACGATGAGCAGCGTGTCTTCCGCATTGATGTTCTTGATGAGATAGCTGAGGCCATGGACACGAACCTGCGATTCCCGCTTACCGACGGCGCTGTACGATGAGGTGCGGATCGCGATGTGGTCGGTCTTTACACCATAGAAATCGAGCAGCTCCTGCACCACGATGCCCACCGGGGTGCCCCCGCGCCAGACGCCGACAATGAAGTTTGGTCTGAAACCGTTTTGCAGAACCCGGATGCCGAGCCTGATTGAATCTTCCATGAGTTCCTGGGCGTCGATGAATTTTTTTTCGGTGGTCACAGTCCTTCCCCGCTCAGCCATTTTGGTACCTCGGGCGGTACGTAAGCTTCCAGTTTATCGATCAGATTGTCCACATCTTCCTCCACGATAAGCATGGATCGATGTTGTTCCTTGACGAAGCCTTCCGAAACCATGCCGTCGAGAAAAGTGATCAAGGGATCGAAATAACCCTCCACATTGAGCAGCGCGCACGGTTTTCGATGGAACCCGAGTTGCGCCCAGGTCCACACCTCGAACAGTTCTTCCAGGGTGCCGAGTCCGCCGGGCAGCGCGGCAAAGCCATCCGAGAATTTTGCCATCATTGCCTTGCGCTCGTGCATGGAATCGACGACGACGAGGTCGGACAATCCCTCATACGGCGTCTCTTTCTTTAGCAGGTCGTGCGGGATTATGCCGATGGCTTCGCCGCCATTGCGAACGGTGGCGTCCGCGATGGCCCCCATCATTCCAATATTGCCGCCACCGTATACCAGACCGATGCCGCGGTCCGCCAGCGCCTTCCCCAGAGTGTTCGCCGCGGCCAGGTATTCGGGCATGCGGCCGGAACTGGCGCCGCAGTAGGTGCACAATCGATTCATACGAAAAGTTTGTTATTTTGATTGGGGCCCGACGATACCAATAAAGAATTCAAACAGAAATCCCCTAATTCCCATCGTAAAATTGAATATTTGATATTAATATAAAGATATGCTTATATCAGTATTAATTTATCTCATTAAGCACCATTGGAAATCGAAACCCTATCCCAGAGCAGTCTGCTGAACGCGCTCCGCGCCGCAGGTGAGTCCACGCGACTTCGCATGCTGGCCATACTGTCCAGAAGCGAACTCACCGTGACCGAATTGACCCGGATTCTTGGTCAGAGTCAGCCCCGGGTCAGCCGCCACCTGAAGCTGATGTGCGAGGGCCACCTGCTGAAGCGTTATCGGGAAGGGTCCTGGGTGCTGTACCGAATCTCCCATACCGGCTCGGCGGCCAGTTTGGTACGTGAACTGATCCGGTTGCTGCCGGACGACGATCCGGAACTGGAACGCGACCGGCAGCGGCTGTCGGTTATCCGTGAGGAGCACGCTCGAAAGGCAGCCGACTATTTTCAGAAAATCGCAACGCGATGGGACAGCATTCGCGAACTGTACGTTGCCGAAGAGGACGTGGAACGGGCGATGCTCGCCGCAGTGGAAGATATCGATATCGATTTTCTCCTTGATTTGGGTACAGGCACTGGAAGGGTTCTCGAAATATTCGGTCCCCGCATCGGGACGGGCCTTGGCATCGACCTCAGCCGCGAGATGCTTGGTGTCGCGCGTTTGAAGCTGGGATCCGCGGATATCGATCATTGCCACGTGCGACATGGAGATATCTACAACCTCGGCGTCGATGGCGCTAGTGTTGATGTCGCCACCATTCACCACGTCCTGCATTTTCTTGACGATCCGGCAATGGTCGTGGCGGAAGCGGTGCGGACGTTGCGGCCCGGCGGCCGGCTGCTAATCGTCGATTTTGCGCCTCATCACATTGACGTATTGCGCGACGAGCACGCGCATAGGAGACTGGGTTTCAGCGATGAGGAAGTGAACGACTGGCTGCGGCGTGCCGGCGCCCGTTGTCGCGCGGTACATCATCTGACCACCGGTAGCGGTGCCGAAAACGGGGATCACCTGGTTGTCACCCTATGGGTAGGCGAGACTGAAGTTGCTTGAATCGAATACGGAAACGCGGAGGATTATAAATTGACCACGATAAAAGACCGCCATTTACAGGCGAGCGCGGACGAGACCTACAAGCGTTTGCAAAAGCGGCCGCAAACAGGGGTGCGATCCATTGATGGGCGGATATCGGTGTCATTCGAATTTTTCCCGCCGCAGACGGACCGTGCCGCCCGGCAGTTGTGGAGTTCAATCGAGCAATTGTCACCGCTGGCGCCCGATTTTGTCTCGGTTACTTACGGCGCGGGCGGCAGCACGAGAGAGCGGACCCATGCCACGGTCAAACGGGTGCTTGACGAGACGGTACTGGTTCCGGCTGCCCATCTGACCTGCGTCGGTGCATCGCGTGAAGAAATCGATAAGATCGCGGAAGACTACTGGCGAAGCGGTGTCCGCAACATCGTGGCGTTGCGGGGTGATCCACCGGACGGCGCCGGGTTCACGCCGCACCCGAGTGGTTATACGAACGCGGCCGCTTTGGTCGATGGTCTTTCCCGGCGCCATGACTACGACATCAGCGTCGCCGCCTACCCGGAGATGCATCCCGATGCGAAGAATCCCGCAGCGGACCTCGACAACCTGAAACGAAAAATCGACGCAGGTGCCAGCCGGGCAATCACCCAGTTCTTCTTCGATGCCGAGACCTATCTGAGATTTCGCGACCGCGTGACGAGCGCGGGAATCACGGCTCCGATCATTCCCGGCATCCTGCCGGTGACCAATTTCAGAAGGCTCACGGGGTTCGCGGCACGCTGCGGTACGTCGGTGCCGGACTGGATCGGAAAACTTTTCGAAGGTCTGGACGATGCACCGGATATCCGGCAGCTCGTTTCTGCCACGGTCACCGCGGAATTGTGCACGCGGCTGGTCGACCAGGGCGTATCTGACTTTCATTTCTACACCCTCAATCGCAGTGAATTGACCCTGGCCATCTGCCGCATCCTCGGCGTGTTTCCGCCAGCCGCACAAACATCGCGAGCCGCCGCCAGATTATGATCAAGAAACTTCACAAGACGCAGCTGCTGGAGCGTGCCCTGTCTAATCGGATCCTGGTCCTGGACGGAGCCATGGGGACCATGGTCCAGGGGCTCGGGTTGGACGAGACGCAATTCCGCGGCTCTCGGTTTGCTCATCACGACAAGGAACTGAAGGGGAATAACGATCTCCTGTCGCTTACGCAGCCCGACGCAGTTCAGGAAATCCATGAGACTTTTCTGGCGGCCGGTGCCGACATCGTGGAGACAAACACTTTTAATTCCAACCGAATCTCTCAGGCCGACTATGCACTGGAAGACCAGGTCCATGCGCTCAATTATGAAGCGGCGCGATTGGCACGGCGCGCGGTCGATAAATTCGACAGTAAAGAATGTCCCCGGTGGGTAGCGGGTGTACTCGGCCCGACTAGCCGAACCGCCTCCATTTCACCGGACGTCAACGACCCCGGGTACCGCAATGTCGATTTCGATACGTTGCGGGAAATCTATGCCGAGGCGCTGATCGGCCTTGTCGAAGGTGGCGTCGATGTGATCATGGTGGAGACCATTTTCGATACGCTCAACGCCAAGGCCGCGGTGTATGCAATCGCCGAGTATTTTGAATCGAAAAAACTGCACCTGCCGGTCTACCTGTCCGGCACTATCACGGATCGCAGCGGCCGGACGCTGTCTGGTCAGACAACCGAGGCGTTCTGGTATTCCCTTCGCCACGCAAATCCTCTGGTGGTCGGACTCAATTGCGCCCTGGGCGCCGCGGATTTGAGAGAGTATATCGATGCCCTGAGCCGGATCGCGGAATGCACAGTCGGCTGCCACCCGAACGCCGGCCTTCCCAATGAAATGGGAGAATACGACGATACGCCGGAGTACATGGCGCGGGTCCTCGGTGAGTTTGCACGGGATGGGCTGATCAACGTGGCAGGGGGCTGCTGCGGCACCACGCCGGAGCACGTCCGCGCCATCGCGGATGCCGTCGCCGGCCTGCCGCCCCGTGTTGCGCCAGCGCAAACTCCGGCGTGCCGCCTGGCCGGACTGGAGCCCCTCGTCATCGATGAGGCCAGCCTGTTCGTGAACATCGGTGAACGCACCAACGTGACCGGATCGGCCCGTTTTGCGCGGCTCATCGCCGAGGATGACTATGATACCGCCGTCGGGATCGCGCGTGAGCAGGTGGAGAACGGCGCGCAGATCATCGACGTCAACATGGACGAGGGCATGCTGGATTCGGAAGCCGCGATGCAAAGGTTCGTCCGCCTGATATCCTCCGAGCCCGACATCGCCCGGGTCCCGGTAATGGTGGACTCCAGCAAGTGGTCGGTGCTCGAGGCCGGCCTCAAGTGTCTGCAGGGCAAGAGCTTCGTCAATTCCATCAGTCTGAAGGAAGGAGAGAAAACTTTCATAGAGCAGGCCACGAAGGTGCGCCGCTACGGCGCGGGAGTCGTTGTCATGGCTTTCGACGAGGAGGGTCAGGCGGAGACCGCCGAACGCAAGTTCGAGATATGCCGCCGTGCATACCGCATCCTGGTCGATGAGGTCGGCTTTGCGCCGGAAGACATCATTTTCGATCCCAACATCTTTGCCGTCGCCACCGGTATGGATGCCCACAACGATTACGCACGCGCCTTTCTGGAAGCGGTAAAAATGATCAAGGCCCAATTGCCGTACGCGATGGTTTCAGGTGGCGTGTCGAACCTGTCGTTTTCCTTCCGCGGCAATAATCCACTGCGCGAGGCGATGCATGCCGCCTTTCTTTACCACGGCATCCGAATCGGCCTCGACATGGCCATCGTCAATGCCGGCAAGCTCCCAGTGTACGAGGATATTCCAGCGGATCTGAAGGAGCGTATCGAAGACGTTCTGTTCAATCGCCGTGACGACGCGGCGGAACGGCTGCTCGAAATCGCGAGCACGGTCAAAGGCAGCGCATCGGTCAAAGAGGAAGACCTGTCATGGCGCGACAAGCCCGTGGCTGATCGGCTGGTGCATGCGCTCGTGCACGGTATCGATCGATTCATCTTGGACGACACCGAAGAGGCTCGCCAGCGTGCGCAACGCCCTCTCGATGTGATCGAGGGGCCATTGATGGCGGGTATGAACGTGGTCGGAGATCTTTTCGGGACCGGTAAAATGTTCCTTCCGCAGGTGGTCAAGAGCGCGCGGGTGATGAAGCGGGCGGTGGCCCACCTGGAACCGTTCATGGAGACCGAAGCTTCCGGCAAACGTCAGAGCGCCGGCAGGATCGTGATGGCTACGGCGAAGGGAGATGTGCACGATATCGGTAAAAATATCGTCGGCGTAGTGCTGCGATGCAACAACTACGACGTGATCGATCTGGGCGTGATGGTGCCCAGCGCGAAGATCCTGGATACCGCCCGGCGGGTCAATGCCGACATGATCGGAGTGTCTGGTTTGATCACGCCCAGTCTGGACGAGATGCGGCACGTTGCGGCGGAGATGGAGAGGGAAGGGTTCGACATCCCGCTACTGATCGGCGGTGCCACCACGAGCAAGGTCCATACGGCGGTCAAAATCGAGCCGAACTATTCCGGTGCCGTGATGTACGTCCCGGACGCCTCGAAAGCGGTCGGGGTCGTCACCCGCTTCCTCGGTGAAGGCGGCGATGAATTAGCGATGCAGACGCGTGAAGAATACCGTGAGATCCGCGAACGTCGAGAGTCGCAGCAGCGGCAGGCGAGGCGGGTGAGCCTGGCCGAAGCCCGGCACAACCGAGTCGCCATTGAATGGCGCGACTATGAACCGCACGTTCCCGCTTTTACCGGGATCAAGGCCTTCCCGGACTATGACGTCGAGACGTTGACTGGTTACATCGATTGGACGCCGTTCTTTCGAAGTTGGGATCTTGCCGGCGTGTATCCGCGCATTCTCGACGACGGCACGGTGGGCGAGGCGGCGCGCGGCCTGTATGCCGACGCGCGGATCATGCTCGAACGCATCGTGATCGAGAAATGGCTGCAGGTGCGCGCAGTGATCGGGTTCTGGCCGGCCCGCAGCACAGCGGAAGACGATATCGTCCTATATACCGACGAATCGATGGCGGAACGTCTGTGCACCTTCCATACTCTGCGTCAGCAGATGAAGCGGGATCGGGAACGTCCCAACTACGCGCTCTCCGATTTCATCGCACCTGAACATTCTCGCATCGTCGACTATATGGGCGGATTCGCCGTCAGCGCCGGCTTCGGCACCGACGAACGCGTGGCCGCGTTCGAGGCCGCCCACGATGACTATTCCGCAATCATGTTGAAAGCGCTGGCCGATCGGCTGGCGGAGGCGTTCGCGGAGCACATGCACCAGCGCGTACGCCGCGAGTTTTGGGGATACGCTGCCGAGGAAGATTTCGACAACGAGCGTCTGATCAAGGAGGAGTATCGGGGAATCCGTCCCGCGCCCGGATATCCGGCCTGCCCGGACCACACCGAAAAAAGGACATTGTTCGATCTGCTGCAGGTGGAGTCACGAATCGGCATGGAGCTCACCGAGAGCTACGCCATGATACCGGCCGCGTCGGTCAGCGGTTTTTACATTGCGCATCCGGACAGCCGCTACTTCGGTGTGAGCAAGATCGAACGCGACCAGGTCGAAGACTACGCCGCCAGAAAGGGATGGACCATGGAGGACGCAGAACGCTGGCTCGCACCAGTACTGGGCTACGATCCCGAGGTCGGTGCAGCGGCTTAGGACTCCGATATTTGCCTATTGGGGGAAAGGCCGGGGTGAGGGGCTGCTCATTCTTCCGATTGATCCGTAGTGTCCTCGGCATCGAAAAAATAGATCCCGAAATTCATGCGGTGGCTGGCGTTTTCCTTGTCCTTATCCCGATTCTGCAGCCGCCGTGCGCGGCGGTTGATTTTTTTCAACGCCTGCATGCCCTCCTGTTCGGCCAACTCGGAAAGTTTGCTTACCGAGTCCGCTGTGAGATCGTCGTAGTACACGCTGCGCTCGATATACGGCGGGGAGTTGCCCTGGACATTGTGCCGGGCGGCGGCGAGGTGGTCGTGAACGTTTCGGCCCAGGTAGAACGCTTTTTCATCGAAGCCCTGACTGGGAATGAACGCCTCCTGCTTGAGGTGGACCTTGCCTGATTCATCGATCTCGGCCACACCGAGACGGACCCATTCATCGAGCACGGCTCGCGGCCGGATGTCCTTGCTGACAGATGTGACCAGGTCCTCGAAGCTCGGCTCGCCGTCGTCGCGAGATAAACGCCACAGGCCTAAGGGGTTATCCTGCTCATCAAGAAAACGCTCATCGCTGGTCCACAGCGCCACAAGCTGCGCACCGAGATAGACACTCTCGGGCGGCGGGGCTTCGGACAGGGGTTCGGCGCGGAACTGTCTGACATCCTTGCGGTGTACGCCTGTCAGCAGGGTGATACGGCTGTCGGTCTGCCTTTTGCCGTGAAGAGTAAACTCCTTCTCCGCGACATCGACATATATCCGCTTCAGCACCCCGGTCAGCCAGGTGTAGGTCAGGCCATGTTCCAGCAACAGGCCGACAAGCGGCCGCAGCAATTTTTCAATTGCCCTGGTTAATACCTCGGGCGGCCCCCCGGCTGGATTGTCTAGATTTTTATCTGACATTGGTTCCCTTCGGCGGGTAAGTTCCGTAGTTGGACCGTATTATACTTGACGTGGGAAAAAAACCCACTTAAATTGATGCGAATAATGCCAACTTTCAACGGTGTCCCCGTGTTCAGACCTCGGCTCCACAAGATTCTATGTGTAATCGCCTTTGCATTGCTGCTGTCTTCGTGCGGAGGAGGGTCCGGTACGACGGCCGGGGTTGGTGGATCGGGAATCGGCGGCACCGGGATTACGCTCGTGCGTGGCAATGTGGCGACGGTGGTGGCGTCGCTCGAGAAGGAAGGCGGGAGCGGATACGCGAGGATGGTTGCTCGGATGGCTTCTCTCGTCAGCAGCGAGGCAATCGCACAGTCGGGCAGCGTGAACGGGATCAAGGTGTTCGGAGGGGAGAAACAGGATGTGACCGATGATCAGGGGCGTTTCGACCTGATCGATGTCACGCCCAGTGCCAACTTCATCATCACGCTGATACTGGTGGATGGGCAGCGGGTCGATTTTTCGATTGGTGCGGTGCCTGATAAGGCGGCAGTCCAGGTCAACAACATTGTCGTCGATGCGCGTCAGGGCAATGCCAAACCTTCGAGCGTCGAGCTAGAGGATAATTCCGCTGACGGTGATTCGGGCGACAACGGATCAGTCGACGAAGGATCCCCCGATGACAACACGCAGGACGACAATTCCGAAAGTGGTGGGTCCTCGGGAAGCAGCGGATCCGACTCCAACAGTGGTGGCGATGAAGAGGGCGATGAAGAGGGCGAGGAAGAGAAAGATAACGATTCGGAAGACGATCATTCCGGCAGCGGACATTGATCTTTAAGTAGGGAATCCTCCGGTCGGAATCGACAAACTTGTAGGAGCGGCGGCCTGCCGCGGTATATCGGCGCGAGGCGCGCCTCCTACAATATTCTCCGACTCTGATACATGATTTCTATGCGGCGGCCTCGCCGCAATAAGAACACCCGGGCCGGCACGCCCCGATCAAATTCCTTCCTTGAATCGAATCACGATGTCACGCCCTCTGTGCGCGATCTGCCCCAGAAAGGTGACCAGGAAGAGCGTCATGCCCAGCATTTCGATGAACTCTTCGATGGACTTGGAGAAATGCCTGACAGTTTCATTATCCCAGTCGAAGTTTTCGACCAGCCACGCATAGCCGTCCTCCATACCTTCTACGAAATCCATCGACACCGCGATGGCGAAGCACGTCAGCGCTCCCAGAACGCGGACCCGGTCCGCGGTCCGCGGCAACTCGGACCACAAAAAGCCGAGGAGGAACAACCCCATGGCGGCGAAAACGGGAGCCAGCAGCATTTGCCACGGGTAGCTGATGAAGCCGACGCTGCCTCCTTCGCGTTCCTTGAACGCCGATCCGATCCGTTCATGCACGGCCGCGCCGTCATCGATGGCGATGTAGGTGAAGAACAGGGCGACCAGCAGCCAGCCGATGCGGCGTGGCCGGGAAATTTCATGCCTGCGGCCAATTGCGTAGATGAACCATGCGCCCAAGGCCACGAAAACGGTCTGGGTGACGGCGAACCAGGACGCCAGAGCGTCTTCACGGGTCGTATTGAACAGCCTCCGGATGGGACCGTATTCCGACCAGCGCAGCCAGTTGACCGTCAGGTCCAGGTAGACCAGGGTGATCTCCACAATCAAACAGGTCAGGAAGACTACCCATAAAAAACGGCCAGTATCGACGGTGAAAACCGTCGAACCGGCCAGGTTCAAGTCAATTTCTTGTGTATCAGGTTTTATACGTTGTCCTGGGAGTTGGAAGAATCACCATCACTGTTGCCATCGGCACTTTCAGCATCACTCGCTCCATCGGACTCGCCGTCATCACTCACGCCATCATTGCTGCTGATGTCGTCTGCGCTGGCAATGCTGTCGTCGTCACTGCTGTTGACGTCACCGGCCACCTGCGCACCATTGCCTGATGGGTCCGCTAGTTTTGCACTAACAACCGGTGCGCCACCTCCGTTCAACACAACCTGGACCTGCGTTATCTGACCTGCCTTAACGGGTATCGGGTCGCCGGCTTGCCCATTAAACTGCGTGTCGCAAACACCGGTGAAATCTGAAATCTCGAGTGAAAACCAACCATTTTCGTCGGTAAAGGTTTGGTATGGCACCGAATTGCAGGTTACTGTTACGGAAATTGGTTCGTCGGCGCGAGCGACTGGGATGAGAACATCTGAGACCGCTACCATTAGGCTTTCGGTCTGACGGATTTCCAGACTGGCTATTCCACCGTTGGTTACGGTGCCGGACACGGTTGCCGCATTGCGCGATCCGCTGCCCCCCGCTGAGCTGCTGCTTCCGCCGCCACAGGCGGTCAGCGTAATGGCGATTGCCGCCAACATGGATACAAGTAACGCAACCTGGCCCTTGATAATGGTGTTCATGATGTCTTTCCTCATGCGAGCATGTATCTAAACGTGAATGTGATTTGTCTCAGTATAGACATGTCAATAAGTGGGATAATTTCCCACTCAAATAGTTTAGTGAAAAATCACATAAGAGTCCAGTGTTCCGGATAAATGGCGAATTGGCGCCGTGCATACCGACGATTAACCTTAGCTGATATCGTACGTCACAATGGGCGGTTCACTTCCGTAACAACACGATAGTCAGCCGTGTTAGCCGTGACCTCACGTCCCCTTGGCGTAACCAGGTTCAGTCCGATCATGATCAGGCCCAGGGACAACCATACCCATGTCGAATGTGTTTCACCGAAAATGATGATCCCCCACGCAACTCAGGCAATGGTGATGACGGGATTCGATTGGTCGATGCGGACAGGCACGGAGTGTAATCTTTGATAGCTCCGTAAGCGAGATCTGCAGCGCGGCTCCGTGCGCGGTCGGACGATAAAATCCAATTGTTCGCGCCATGGAGGCGCATGGGGATGGATCAGATGCCCAGGAGTGATCCGGGTGGGCGGCGATCAGACGTTTTGAAGTTGATGCCGCCGCCGTATTTTACCCTGCTCTTCCCCGTTCCGGGACGCCCCGGCTACTCGTCTATCCGGGAGCGCGCGTTTATCCCGCGGTGGCCGATGGCCGGCGCGACCAATATGGCAATCGGTGATGCCACGCTCAGCAAACATTGGATTTTCAGGGGCCAACTCTCTGCCCATCTCACAGACTTGTTCCCACAGCGCGCGATCTGCTGGCTCGGAATCCTTCAGCCGTACTGCATCTTCCACGAATTCCGCTGTTGCCTCCAGTGCGTACAGCAACATAAACGACGCCAGCACCTCCATCCTGTCCTCGGAAATCAAATCAGCCGCCATTTTCAACCTTTGTCTGGAAAAGTGTTTGTATTTCTCGAGATTAGACACCAAGGGGCGATCCATGTTCTGTAATATTTGTCACACTTTTGATAAAACCCGGCAGATGCCATAAGAATTCCGCTGTTCGAACCTTTCGCGGAAGACCAGGCGGGCGCGGATCTACGGCCGAATGCCTGTGAAACGAAGCGTTGGGTGGATTAAATCAGCAAATGCGCCGCAGCCACCGGCGGTGGCCCATGAACGCCCGATCGGGCACGGCGGCTCTAATCTGGTTGTTGTGATAATAGGTCATTCAGAGGCAGACAGTAATCGGCCGAGGCGGACCATTCGCGTCCCGTCAAACCGTCACGATCGGGTGCGCTGCGCTTTCGCAGATAGCATAGAAATCTGAGATGGATTAATATAGCAAGAACCCGTTACCCGCTATGGTTGCGAAATGATGCCGTATAAGGACACCCAAACTGGCTGTCACTCGTCACCGGAGCGAAACACGCACTCGCAATTCTTAACAGCCGAAAGGAGGAAAGTGATGAAAAGATTAATGGCCCTGGTTGTGCTTTCTTCATTCGCCGCAGCAAGCATCGCAGGCAACACACCGTCACCACCAGACGCTAAACTCTATTTCATATCACCACAAGATGGCAGCGAGGTTACAAGTCCTGTAACGATTCGGTTTGGCCTATCAGGTATGGGCGTAACACCTGCGGGTATGAATAAAGAAAACACCGGTCACCATCATTTGATTGTCGACGCGGATTTACCGGACATGGATAAACCCATTCCCAGCGATGCAAATTACAAGCACTTTGGCGGCGGTCAGACAGAGGTAGACATTGATCTTGAGCCAGGGCAACACACATTACAATTACTGCTTGGAGACTTCACGCACATTCCGCATAATCCACCGGTCAAATCGGACGTGATTACGATTACCGTAAAGTAGAGTTTCCATCGAATTTACGAATATTTCAGGCACCCGGCATTATTACTGGATAACGTTACCCCGAACGTCACCTTTATATCTTATTGATTTTACTGTTGAATTTAAGGGGCGGCCATCAGCTCATCGACCCGCGGAGCTTTCTTGCACGTGCCTTCAGTGACGGCGAGCCGACTCTGAGCGCTTCGAGTACAAGTCTCGACACGCTGGGTCGTAATGTTTGATCGCATTCGGCGAGATCAGCAAGTGCTTGTAATGCTGAGACCTTTACGATCTGACTATCGCTTCCGGTTAGGTAATCACGCAGCAGTCTGGTTCTGTATTTTTTAATCCAATCCGGGTATCTGGTAGAGACTTTTTCCAGCGCGTCGGACGCTCGTGCTCGAACTCGTGCGTCTTCGTGAAACAAACCTTCGAACAACTCGCTGATTAGTGCCGGGGATTCTATGACCTGTGCCACAACCTCATTAGATCGGCCGATAGAACGCAAGTCACCGCCGGCAAGTTTTTTCAACAGATCAGTCATGCCAAGCTACATGTGAATGATCGATAAGGGCCGGCAGCAGGTGCAGGATCGTTGCAATGTCAGCCTTTGTTGCGCCATACAAAATTACGTATTGTGCTGCCCCGCTTTGGTGAATAGGATAAATCCTGATTCTAGCCCGCATTTTTCAACCCGGCGTTCATCGGCACCCTTCCTGCGCCATCGCTCGAGATGCTGGTGTTAAATGCGGGCTAGACACTGGTCGAGGCGCGTCGTTCTTTCAAGGAGGTCAGATGCTTGAATATTTCACTCTTATACTTGTCTGTCAATTGATTGGCGAGTTTGTAGTCACTTCCGTGGATGCCCCGTTTCCAGGCCCGGTCGTGGGGATGGTTTTGTTGTTCGTGTTTCTCTTGATCAAAGGTTCGATACCGGAGCAATTGAGCCATGTATCCGCAGCGTTGTTGAACAATCATTCTTTACTGTTTGTTCCCGCAGGTGTAGGGGTGATGGTGCACTTCAAGATTCTGGGCACCGATATATGGCCGCTCTCTGTTGCCCTGGTAGTAAGCACCCTGGTAACTGTTGCGGTCACCGCATTAGTCATGGTGTTACTGAACAAACGAAACGATCATAACCACGTTGCCCGATTTCTGCCCGCTTTCGATGTATCGGTGTGCCTCTCTGGTCTGTTCCAACGGAAAGTGCCTGTCCATGACCGGCTTGATGTCGTCCGATTCGATAAGCGCCTTCATTGTACTAGGAGGCTGATACAGTAGAAAGCTGTACTGACCCGACTCGGCTGGGCATAGAATACGGCCATGGCCGCCGTCGAGTAACTATAGACAGGAGTGTAAAGCGCACCTCGGGTTTGACAATTCAGACGGTTATGCCGGACTATCTGATCTGTTGATCAACCGATATCAACAGTTAACTTTGGAGGACCACCATGAGCAATACCACCAAGGGTTTGTCAGCTATCTGCGGCTTGCTGCTATCTACGCAAATCACGCTTGCTGACACCACGGACGTCAAGTGGCGCAGTTTGTTAGAGGTCGAAAAAAGCGGTGAGCACTGTGTTGATGATTCAAACTGTTTCAACCGCTACCATCCGGCGATTCAACCGGTGGAGAGGGCAAAACCCGGCGACCAATTGATCTTTCACACACGAGACGCGCTAGACTCCGATCTGAATCTGGATGCCGTCGCCGATGATATGGCTGCGATCGATCTCAACCTGGTACACCCGATGACCGGGCCGGTCCATATAGAAGGTGCCAAACGGGGTGATGTGCTGGCTGTGACGCTGGTCGACATTGAACCGGACGAATATGGATATACCGTTATAGTGCCGGGTTTCGGTTTCCTGCGGGACATCTACACCGAGCCCTACCTGGTAAACTGGCGTTTGACGCGCACCCACGCGGAATCGGATCAGATGCCGGGGGTCAAGGTTCCCTACGAAGCGTTCCCGGGTTCCATAGGGGTCTTACCCGGGGAACCGGAGGTTGCGGCCTGGAAGATGCGGGAGGCGGAGCTCGGCGCGGCCGGTGGCGTTGCCCTGCAGCCGGAGCCCACTGGTGCGTTGCCGGCGGCCGTGTGTGGGCCAGAGGGCACGCACAAGGCGGATTGTCTGCGTACGATCCCTCCGCGAGAGAACGGCGGCAACATGGACGTGCAGCAAATGCAGATCGGAACCACGATTTTATTCCCCTGTTTTGTCGACGGTTGCGGGTTGTTCGTGGGCGATGTCCACTATGCCCAGGGAGATGGTGAGGTTTCCGGCACCGCGATTGAAATGGGCGCGAAGGTAACACTCGTTACGGAAATACGCGCCGGCGAGGCTGTGAACCTGTCGAGCCCTCAGGTCGAGGGCGGCAGCCAGATCAGAAACATGGAGCCTGTTGCATTTCATCAGACGGTCGGATTGCCGCTGAAGATGGCCGGCGAGGTGCCGCCGTTCTTAACCTATATAGATTCGCAGAAGATAACGGATCTGGAAAATCTGTCCGAGGATCTGACGCTGGCGGCGCGACACGCGTTGTTGCAAATGATCGATTACATCGTGCGTGAGCACGGACTGTCCTCTGAACAGGCCTATATCCTGGCCAGCGTCGCAGTTGATCTCCGTGTGGGGCAGGTTGTCGACGTGCCCAACTACGTGGTTACGGCAGTGCTCAATAAAGGTGTGTTTGCTGATTGATTATAGTGTAGCCGGGCTCGTCGCCAATAATTGATGGATGGCGATGAGATCGACCCGTAAAGTTGGACGCCGGGCGTTTCTGGCTGGAGCCGTGGTCGGGACCATTGCAGCTGCTTGTTTGCAGAAAGCCATCGCCCACACGCCGTATCGCCAATGGGCCGTCTATCGCAAAAAACATCTAATCATCGGTACCTGCCGCGCCGATCCGGAGAGTTATCCGTTTGGCAAGCAACTTGTCCGGCTGCTGGCCAAGGGACTGCCGGAGAGCAAGGCGCGGGTCGCGCGCGCGCCTGACCAGCAACGTTTGGCGAGCCTGATCACTACAGGCCAGCTGGAACTCGTCTTGCTCAGTCATCAGGAGGGGCGGCAGCTGCTCCTGGGCATGCCGCCTTTCGAAGATTATGGTCCCTTCGGTGCTCTGGTGGTGTTCGAGTTCGACGGCTACCTGCTGCTGGGCAGCGATTCCCTGCCAGAGTATCACGCCTGGATTGTTGCCGACACGCTGGCGCGAGCGCTGGGCAGGGCGCCGTTGCTCGGTGCAGAGC